>Ga0129313_1000533_pt1 | contig 31458 bp, 19 predicted proteins | sample O1105metagenome_FD_94436 | JGI IMG/M metagenome (GOLD analysis project Ga0129313, IMG submission 94436) | Orangutan group fecal microbial communities from fecal samples from Wisconsin, USA - O1105 metagenome | ecosystem: Host-associated > Mammals > Digestive system > Large intestine > Fecal...
CTTCGTAAGTCTGTTTGAGCTCCGCATGCATCTCAATCAATTCCGCATGATACTGATGAAGGCTCGTTTTGCGTTCTAATGACATCACTGAAATTAAGGACAATTGCAACTCCGCCTCTTCCAGAACATTTAGGCACTGCTGTTGCTGGTCAATACGTTGAATTAAATCATCTTCTCGCCAAGTCTTTCCGTCCACCATCTCAATATAATCATTCGGCAGTTTGCTAATCAGTTGGCTTAAGGTTTCTTCGTAGAGTTCCCCACCACGAGCTAATGCTTGAAGAACGGTCTCCGCAAAAGTCCTGGCAGAATCATAAGCTTTTCCTTTTAAGCTTTCCGTATCGGAAACAAACTGATTAATCGCTTGTTGGATAGCTTGATACCCTTCCAGTTGGTGTTGACAATAACTGGTGGTTGTTTGCGCTTGACTTTGTGAGTCCTCTAAAATCATATCAATGCTCATCTTGTGCCTCCTTTCGCAAGAGGTCAACAAGAGCGTCTTCGAGGTCATCTTCTTGTTTTTTAAGCTCCGCTAATGCCTCATCTGTTTCCCCAATCAAATGATGACGGTAACGGCTCGTCAGCTCTAAAGTCATTTCAAAACGAGGCGCATAATGACTCTGATAACCGTCTTGCCAGAAAAACTCCTCTGATTGAGCCGCTATTCCTGAATAATACTCATAGGTTTCTTGTAACTCCGCTGTCTTTCGCCGAGCCACATAGGTCTCTTCGAGTTGTTGTTCAATCTCCACCCTTTTCATCTCATTCTCCCTTTATTGCTTGTGCTCCCTCTTGGTCAACCGCTTCAAAATCACTGGCAACAGAATGCAGGTGTTCCATCGTCGTTGTGACGGCTGTTTTCATCTGGTTAGCCATTTCCCCGCTTCGTTGAATGACGGCTCTAGCTTTCGGGTTTCCTTGCACGGTTGTCTGCTCATCCAACGTAACCGACGACGCATCCGCTAACAACTGATCCTTAGCAGTTGTCAACGCTGTTGCCTGTTGTTGCGCTGCTGATAAGTCGCTTTTAAGTTCCATCAAATCTCCTCCCATTGTTCTTGATGTTTTTCTTTATTCTATCATAATTTACAAGTAAACTCACTAAAAACAGGACAGCACCATAACGTACTGTCCTACAAGCTTAATTATTCTCCAAATAAAATTCAAAACGGTCGCCGACGTATTGGCTGTGAACGTATTCAAATGGTCGTCCATCTGTGAAATAGGATACCTGTGTCAATGCCAGCACCGCATGATTTTTAGGCACTTTGAGATAATTCGCCACGCGCTCGCTTGCATTTTTAGCATAAATCGTTTGCTGACTCTTGCCAATTTCATAACCATTATCCGTTAATGTTTGGAAGAAATGCTCTGTGATGGCCTCTTGATTGAAAGACTGAATGAGCTTTTCTGGAATTGATGCCACTTCAAAAACCAAAGGAACGTTATCTGCAAAACGCACGCGCTCCATACGCACCACGGTATCTGTCGCTTTTAGTTGTAACTGCTGGATTTCCGTTTCATTAGCAGGCTTTCGCTGATAAGAAATCAATTGTGACGACGGCGTTTTACCCTGCGAACGCACAATTTCGGTGAAACTGGTTGTCCCACGCATTTTTTCTTGCACACGGTGGCTAGCCACATAAGTCCCGCTACCCACACGGCGCTCCAAAATGCCCTCTTCGACCAAAAGCGTAATCGCCTGACGAAGTGTCATCCGACTCACCTCGTAATCATCTGCCAAATCACGCTCACTCGGCAAACGCTGACCAATCTCCCAAACGCCCCCATCAATCTCTTTCTTAATCGCATCATGAATTCTAATATACGCTGGAACCATAACCTACTCCCGTTCTGTTCTAAATAACCTTGCTTTATTTTAACATATTTTTGCCGAAGTTTTTAGTGAAGTTTCTTTGTATTAATATTACCATATTTTGAGTATAATATATTCCAATACATCGATGGTTTGAACTCTTTTCGCCACGGACCATTTTTAGTTTTAATCGTATAATAACTTGATTTCATTAAAATACACACACGTTTTGCTCGGCTTACGCATACAAAGCACAAACGATTAGCCTCTGCTAATAATCTGGCGTCGTTTTTAACATAATAACTTGGAAAATGATCTTCTTCCATTCCCATCATTACTATTGCCTCAAATTCTAATCCTTTTGAACTATGTCTTGTAGAAATAACAATTTGATTCTCGGGCTTCCCGATTTTAGAAAACTTATCTATTCCATATTCCTTATATTCACTACCAGACATTTCTTTCATCAGATTATCAATATTATCTTTTTCATCCTGGAAATACGTATTTTGTTCAAGATACTTATCAAAACATAGCTCTTTCCTTACATATTCAAACCATTTCGTCAGTGATTTTTCATAATCTTTGCTTTCCACAAGAACCTTATACAGTCGCTCTCTGATAATTAGTTTCTCTTCATCTGTCAAATACATTGCGCCATTTACTGTTATCAACGATATCCAAAAGTCACCTATATCCGAAAAAACAATATCTTTATCTCCTTCAATCCACGAAGCACAGTTTTCTACCCATTTTACAAAATCGCTCCGATTAAATTGATGCTTTACGATATAGTATGGGATATTCTCTTTCTGGCATCTTAATGCAATACTATTGCATTCCGAATTATTCCCAACAAGAACTGCTATCTCCTCATAGGGAATGCCGTTTTTTACAAGTCCTGGAACGATCCTTTTAACAAAATATTCAATCTGGTCATCCAACTCTTCATTTACTTCAATAAATTTATAAACAGCATCTTCATTTTCTCGTGTTTTCGCAACATAACCACGCTGTTGATTTAACACAAGTTCTGAACCGTCAATAATGTCTTGATTGCTTCTATAGTTGTTCAATAAAGTTATTTTCTGAACATCAGGTCTATCAGCTAATTCAATTAAATAATCAGGTACTGCTCCCTGAAATCCATATATAGATTGATCTGGATCACCAACTGCAAAGAATTTTATTTTTGTATTGTCTATAAGTGTGAGAACCATTTCATGAAGCGGTCGCCCCAAATCCTGATATTCATCAATTAAAAGCCACGGATATTTCGCAGATATACACTCTCTAACATAAGGGTTTTCCTGTAATAGCTTTGTAGACTCAATAATAATTGTTTCATAGTCAATAACACCGGCCTGGTTTAATAGTTTTTCATATTCATTAGCTATTATCTCTGCAGTTTCGTCTCTATCAACACAAATATTACTTACTCCAGAAATACTAAGCATTCTTGTACAATTCATTCTCTCAATTTTAAAATACTTATCATTGCACCCAACATTTTTCTTTGCTATCTCAAATAGTTTTGCTCTTTGTTTTTCAGAAGCAATTTTTATCGGCGTCGGAATATTTAATGAATATACATCACAAAATTTACCCAGTATCTCTGTGAGACAAAATGAATGTACCGTTCCAAGAAATATATTATTTCCCCTTACCAAACCTAATTCTTTTAATCTCTCTGTAAATTCTCTTGCAGCCTCTCTACTATAAGTAAGACATGCCAAACCACGCGGTTCTGCAATTACACCATTTAGCAAATGCATGGCTTTTAAAGTCAAAACTGTTGTTTTTCCACTTCCTGGCCCAGCTAATACAACTGTATTACTTTGACTATCAAAGGCAGCCTTCTGGTATTCATCTTTTTCAATTCTACTTAGTTTTTCAATATAAGTCGTCGTACTCATTCATCTACTTTCGCATAAATATATTCAATGGCATTTTTTACATAATCTGGACAGTTATCAGTAACACATTTCCCCGAGAAAATCTGTGCAAATCTTCCTTTACCAACACTCTGATCTTCAATTCTTCGTAAGCAGAACTCATAATCTTGATTCTCCAATCTGTTTTTAAAGTTATTCTGCTTTCGACTACTCTCGACTAACTGATCAAATGTATCAGTAAAAGCCCTTTCACCAGCTTCAGTAGACGTGCATTCCATCATATCTACCTCAAACGTGTATTTACCAATAAAATATCCTCGTTCTGAAAAATATAAAGCTAAATCAACATTTTCCGGCACACTATCATCCAACGCTTCGAATGTTTTAATAGCGTTTTCCCTTCCAAGGGATCCGCAGGTATCATTATCCTTTACATCTTTCTCCATCACATGATAATTTCTATTTGAATCATCTCTATCGTCAACATTTTCAATATAGAAGTCACCATCCGTTATAACTGCATACGGTATACTAAGAGAATTAAGCATCTTCATATATGGTTTAAAATTCGTACAATTAATATTACAAACTACTATCCCCTTCTCATCCAACGGTTTACCTAATAATTCAGCAAGTTTTGGAATAATGTATTCCTCTGCTATACCTTCGACGAGTATCACACCTTTTCCTAAAAATATTTCACCACGTTTAACATCGAGATATCGTTCAACATCCAAAAATTCCCCTTCCAACATAGGCATGCTTGCTGTAGAATGAGCAACTGTGTTCCCTGCTTCTTGATGCAAGTGTACCAATGACTTAATTGGTACTACAGAAGTAATATGTGTTGAATGTGTAGTAAGAAGAATAGGAAATCCGTTTCGATTAATAACATCTTTATAGATTAACCTCTGATAAACTGGATGAAGATGTGCTTCAGGTTCCTCGATAGCCAGCAAAGTAACTGCATTGTTTCCATGTCCATTGTCTGCCATAAATGTATACAATGAAGCATAGTTCTCTTCATTTAAATCAGTTCTTAAAACATAATTTCCACCTGCATTGGAAATATAGCATTCATCTATTATTTCGCTATTTTCCTTTGTTAATAGTTCACTATATTCTGAACCAGAAACAAAAGTTGGAACTGTTTTATCTTTTAGCATCTGAAGAACCAACGAAATATATAAAATATTATCTAGCCCCAAGCTTGAATCCAATACAGAGCGATTTGCCATCAACATTTTCAGCGATCCTAATACCCTTGTTGGATCCACCTCCATTGCCTGTAACGAAATATCATAGTCATGATTCCCAAGGATTTCTGAAAAACGTTCATTGATATGCATTGTCATATCATTGATTTCATCTAAATCCAAAACGCGATCACCGCATTCTTTATATTCACTTGCTATATTTTCAAGAACTTCTTTACTGATTTTATAATCATCAAGCATCTTTTTTACCGGAGATTTTTTGCTGTTTCTCAAATCTGCCTCTACATCTCTTAGTGCCTTAATTACTTTTATATTAAGATACTTTCTTTCTCTCGAACCAAATTTTCTAGACATATCATCTCGCATATATACTTCATATTGATATTCTTTTTTTCCAAACTCATCTATATGTGGGAAAAACTTATAGCTTAATAAAAGCACTTCATTTCCTTCAGCATCCAAGACAGTCGCATCAGATAACATTGTCATTATTGCAACGTTTCTTCTGTAATTGCTAATATAAATCTGTATTAAAATTTCTTGATTATTCTCCATAGGATTCTTAAGAGAATCATTAAAATCACTTTCAGATAGCATTCTATCTTCATCTGAAAGTGAAGGATCTAAAATCAGCTGCAATGCCTTGATAAAATTTGTTTTGCCAACATTGTTCTCACCAACGATTACCGACTTGTGTTGCAAATTAACATCTAAGTCCTTAAAGTTCCTGTAATTCTTTATAACTACTCTAGATATATATAAACTGTCCATTAATACCCTTCTTTTTTATTATAAATTTGTATCTAACTAAAACCAGAGGTATGTTCATTCTTAAAAATTATAAAAAGCACTAATTTAAAATAATTCTTTACCTATTCTTCTACTTCAAATTCGGTAAGCCATATAATTATTTAAATTATCAGTAATATCTGATTTTTTATCTACCTTTAACCTGATGTTGATTCGTCTCCCATTCAATTCTCCTATTCTATTTTCTCAATCGCCTCTTTCAACGCTTTCTGCAATTCTTCGTCAACAGCAAACAAGTACAATCCATTTACTCCTCGTGTTAACAAGACATTTAATTCGTTTTTTAACAATGTTTCACCGAATTTCATTCTAGTTCCATCGGCTAATGTTCTGTTGCGGATTGCTTTTTCGTTGCAGCTAGCGCTTGGATCAAAAATAATTTTCCCATCACGATATTTTACAGATGGTCCAATAATAACTGCGGCATAATTCAAGTCAAACCCTTGAATAGTATAAGTTGACCCAATTTCATCGATAGTTTGCTTCTGTTCTGCCCATGAAAGATTTTTAGTTGCTTTATCTTTAGGAAGTTGTAAATTCCAAGGCATTGAAAAATCACCAATTGTCACATTCCAATATTGGTTATCTTCTGGTTTACCCTTTTGTTTAAATTTCCAATCATAAGTTGCCAACATTCGTGAGATACCATTCTCTTGATGTTGGTCTTTCTCTTTGATGGCATCGTACATTTCTTGCGGAGAATCAAATACTCTAAAATCATATTTATCATCCTTCCTGAATGGATAAATAACTTGTTCATCTACTAAGCTTCGAATCCAATCAATTGTAGACTGTTGAGCGTTAATTCGCATTTGATCACGTAACGATATCACACATTGAGCATCTAATTTCATTTCTGCTAAATCAGCACTTTCCCAAATTTGTTCAGTTGTAAGAATTTGATTTTCATCAAAAACAGCTACAACAACTTTAGCATTGGCTAATAAATCTTTTAAATGATTTTTTCCTCGATAAGACTGTTTTCCTTGAGTTAGCAACAAATGTGCTTCATCAACAATAACGACATCAGCTTTTAAATTATTTTTCGATTGATAATTAATAAAACTTGTTGGTTTTATAACAACATCAATTCCGTTTTTGTTTTTTAACCCTAATTTCTTCGCCATTTGTTGATAGACCGTCAATTGTTGTTCATGATTTACTAAAAGATGAATAGACATTTTATCTTTAGATACAGGGAATTCATTAGAATTAAATAAATCATATAACAAACTACTCATCAAAACAGTTTTCCCAGAACCAGCTTCTCCTTCAACTAAAATTAATTGTCCATCAAGGTTTTGAGTTAAACTAGATAATATTTGAAGTATAATTTTACTTTTAGCTTCTTTTTGTTCTTTCGTCAATTTATGAAATGGAGATGCTTTAAATAAAGCAGAATCTCGGATAACAGACTCAATTGGGAAAAGTACATTGTTTAATGAATGTAATTTACGCCAGATTTTGGAAAAGACTGAATCCATAATTTCAGAGGTGTAATAATCATTTTGAGGATTTCCACGCCTATTATTGACATTCTTTACTGATTCCGAACTTAGGAGATAATGCAACAACCTATTTTCAATATCTAGTGTAAGTGATTTATTGAAATATTTGTGACCTATGATATACATCTCAGTAGTGGAAGAGTCACTCAATTTTTTAAAATCTTCACGACCATTACGAATATCATCGTTTAAATGCTGTTTAGTCCGACGATTAATGTCAGTTGTCTCACCAACATAAACATTATAATTATGTTTCTTGTCGGAAATTTTATCATCAATGATATAAACTGTTGGATAATCTAAAATTAATTGTTCATCCTTCTCAGAAAAATCCAGCTCTTTGATAGCTTTAACCGAGAAAGAATTATAATTTACTTTTCCAATAATTGGTGAATATTTGTCTTGAAGCGGCATAAATCTCAATCCTTTTCTGAAAACGTTTCGTTATTTCTATTATATCATTTAAATTCAAAAAAATAATATCTTGGCGTAGTAAAAAAACACCTTATCCAGCGGTTTATTTAGCTAGATAGGGTGAATTATCATTTTATTTTTTATTAGTCTTCCAATCCAACCAATTGACGTTGGCGTTTATTAGCTTGGTCGGCGATGTATTTCATGACAGTTTTAAGTTCTTTTGCAGTGCCATTATTAGACAGCTCCGAAAAACTTTCACCGTATTTATCAACAATCATTTTTACTTTTTCTTGTTCAGTCATTTAGCATTTTCTCCAATTCTTCTATTTTGTATCTCTGAGGGATAATAAGTTCCAAGTTATTTTTTCTTTCTGTGGTTTCTTTTGCTTGCTTTTTTCCAATCATCTAACTTCTTCGTCAATTCTTCTGCTTCATTAGTTTCAGTTTCTTTATATATCTGCTTTTCGATACTATTAACAATAGCTTCTATGGTTGGGGCTAGATATTTTTTCTTCATACGATCGCCAATAATAGCACTAATCGAGATTAGTATCATCAATATAAAAATTTTATCTAAACCAGAATATAGCGTTAAAATAAATACATCTTTCGGCATATGAGTATCCGTTAGTTTAAGGATAATCTTCAGGTAAATACTCCCACCAATAAAATCCTCTACTACATTTAATAATTTAAAGATTAAATAAACAATAATACTCATTACGGAAATTAACACTTTTGAACGATATATATTATTCTTAATGACTTCATCATCCAAATTGTATCTTAGATGTGGTTCTGTTCGACCAGCTTGCAATCGCCATATATCTTTTGAAATCAGCAAATAAATCAAAGTAATAAAAAGTGCCGCTAAGTTCCAATTCTTATCCGTTATAGTTCCCAAAATCAACGGAAATAGAACCGTTAAAATGGCTAACACAATATCCATCTGCATTATATTTAAAAATAATTTAATTAGAATTATAGCAAAATATATTAGATATAAATAGAAGGCGAAACCTATAATTCCTTTACCATCATAAACTTCAAAATATACTACCCAGATATAAAGCTGAAATACAAGGTAAAAAATAAAACATAGAGAATATCCCAAATATGCTAATCTTGTAAAAACTAACGAAGGTTTTAAGAAACCATCAAACCAATTTTTTCTATCAAGCTTACTATACTTTAAATCTTTATAGCAATGAACAATAAAAAATAGAGCACCACTCAACACAACGTATATGCCTAAAAAAATAACTATTTTTAATTGCTTGATATCACCACTATGTAATCTACTATATAATCCCAGTAAAAGAACAATACCTCCAACAAATAGATGAATAACATTGCTTCGCGTGTAATTTACAGCATCATATTTGACAACATTTCTAAAATATAAAGTATCTGATTTTCTATCGTAAAAATAAACAAGAACTAATTTGTAATTATCTAATATCTTCTTAGAGTGCCTAGTATTAAAAAGATTTATTTTTCTGGCTTGTTCTTTCCTCTCAACCTCTTTTATTACTTCTTTTTCAAGTTCTAAAATAAGGTTTTCATCGACATTTCTTTCATTGATTAAATAACTTCTTTCTTCTTCGAAATTTTCTTCTTTTTCTATTTTCATAAAAATCCTCCCTTACCCTAATATTTTTACTATATCATACCTAAAAAAGCCACCAATTTAGCGATGACAGCTTTTTTCGCTCCCCTCCCCTTACCTTATAGTATTCATCCATTTTTTGCTGCGGAACATGATGATAGAGATAATTAGTCTGAAGAGTTCTTCTTGTGATAAGAGGAAATATACCCAGACGATTGGTAGTTTTAAGGCGAGTCCTGTGAGGAGTCCGATGGGGACGCCGATAAGCCAAGTGCCTAGTATGTCGATAATCATGATGTATTTGGTTCTACCGCCACTTCGGATAATGCCACCACCTAAAATCATATTTTGCACTTTGATTGGAGCTAGAATGGCAAAGGCTACCAGTAGTTGTGAGCCAACTTGACTAACATCTGCTTCGACATTGTAAAGTCCGATATACAAGCCTTTGGTGGCAATAAGGGTAATCGATAATATCAAAGAGCCCACCAAACCGTAGAGGCACAGCTGTTTGGATTCTTCGTAGGCTTTGTCGTAATCACGTTTTCCAAGGCGTCGTCCGATAAGGATACCTGCCGCTTGAGAAAGTCCTGATAAAGCTCCGATAAATAGCCCTTGAATTGGTCCTGTCAATGACATTCCTGCTAATTCACTAGTTCCCATATGCCCGTAAATGTAGGTATTCACATTTTGTCCCATTGTCCAGAGGAATTCATTGATAACAATTGGTAAAAGCATAACAGCGTATTGCCGAATTTCAACGCTGTCCATATGTAAATCAACTGCGAAAGAACAGATTTTACGGTAGTAATAAATCATTAAGAGAAGATTGACGATTTGTGACATCAAACTTGCTACGGCTGCCCCTTTAACTCCCATTGGCGCAAAACCAAAATGTCCGAAAATCAAGAGATAATTCAGAGCGGTATTGACAACTGCTGCCACGGCACTAATATAAAGCGGATATTCGGCATGATTATGACATCTCATTTGCACCGCTAGGATTGAAGAAATCCCAGACAAGGGATAAACCAAGGCTAAGATTTTAATATAATCTGCGGCATTAGCAATCACGGTCGTGTCTTTGGTAAATATCCCTGAAATCATGTGCGGCAAGAAAAAGCAGACACTCATCGTGAAAACAGCTAAAATCATCATCACCAGAAGATTAACAGACATACTGGTGTTGATTTTCTTTTGGTCGTTTTTTCCCATATACTGAGAAACCATGATGCCTGTCACGGTGGCAATAGCTCCGCTGACAAAGGCAAAGACGAATTCTGGCTTACCGCCTACTTCTACGGCTGCAATGGCTGTTTTGCCAAGCTGACCTACCATTAATTGGTCTATCATGGAAAAAGAAGATTGCAGCATAGCCTGCAAAGCTACTGGAATTGCAATCTTCATCGAATCTCTAAAAAAGTGCTCTGTTTTTGTCATCTTATTGTCTCCATAATCCATATTAATGTCATTATAGAGCAATCGTTTGCATTTATGCAATGGACTACTTGCACAAATTTTTTAGACAGTTAAACCATAAACGCTCTAAGTCATTTATCCGCTTTTTTACGAATGCCGATAAGACCTGACAGTGTCAATAAAGTCCCGAGAAGAATGGCAAGGAGTGATTGTTTTTCCGTTCCTGTTTTTGGCAATGTATCAGCGATGTAGGCATCAGAAACCGTGACCGAGCTAACTGGATCAAGGGCATTGTCAATCACTTCTTGTCTCGGAACGATAACTGCTGTATCACTTGCAGTTACTTCGTCGTCAGTATTAAGCTCATCATCGACATCAGCAGAAATATCGTCCGTAGTCGGATTTAAAACAGTTGTTTCTGGGTCATCCAAACTTTCTTCTGATACGATAATATCATCTAAAGAACTTGTCGGAGCTTGATATTGATATGGAGTATAGCTGACACTAACAACTTGCAAAGTTGATTCTTCAACCGTTTCTAGAACGGGAACGCTATACGCCTTAACGCTTGAATTGAAAGCAAACCATTGCGTTGAACGGTTGTTGGAACCGAATGAAAAATGAATCTCACCGTCATCTCCAACCACGCCGACAATGGCACCATACCATGATAACTCCGTACCATCCCATTCATTCTGCTCAAATCGGCTACCTTGTTCAAGGGATTCGTTGCTGGTAGCGGCGTAAGCTCGATTTTCACTAGCATTGTAACTTACAGAAGACCCATTGATAGCAATATAATCACCATCAAAATTCGTCACATATTCATCAGAATTTAAAACATAAGACTCACTTTCGTCATCATAAACTGCACCTGAATTGAGAGAGGCAAATGAGAGTAGAGCTCCAGAGACGTCAATAGCTTCGCCATTTTCATCTAAAAATTGCACGTCCATGCCAATCTGCGTTGTTTGATTCAAGCTGATAACATCAATGGTGTTTGTTGGATCGTTGAAAAATTTTACCAAGACTTGGTCGCCAGATTCTGGGCTTTCTAGGGTGTAAGTATATACCACACTAGCAACTTTTGTTGTATTGAAATAGGTATTTTCAAGATTGTTATAAGTAACTACTGTTGGAATTCCTTGTTGTAGGAAATAATAACTGCCACTACTAATGTAATTTGGATTGCTGATAATATCATTTGCAATGATGTCTTTGTCCTCGACGGCATTAGCTTCTACCCATGCGAGTGCGGTTGCTTGGTCAACTGCTGTGGCATTGTTATCAACTTCTGCAACGGTATTGGGTTCTGAGCCTGATTCGAAGATAAGAGATTGTCCTGCCGCTTCGCTTAAATAGCCGTCCTCAGTTATTTTGGCTTCGTAATCGGCTACTGCTGCTTCATAAGTGGCTTGATTGTCAGCAACTTCTTGATTATAATTTTCAATGGCAACAGCATAGTCAGCATTATTTTGTTCTTGTTGAGCGGTAGCGTCTTGGATAGCTTCTGTATCAGCAACGGTATTGGTAACAGCTTCAGATAAATCAGATGTGGTCACCGTGTCTTCTGTTGTTACCTCAACACCTGCCGCTTGCGCTTCTGTGATAGCTTGGTCTTGGTCGGCTTGAGCTTGTATCAAATCAGATTCTGTCAGCTCTGTATCAGTCGCTACTTGCTCTACCGTGTCAGTTGTTGTCTCATCAGCATTGACTTGAGCATTGTTTATCACTAATAAACCTGCAACAGCTACTGAAACCACGCCAATGGTCAATTTCCGAATGTAAAATGTTTCCTTAGACTTTTTAAACATATCAAATCCTCCTAAAAAAGCAAAAACCACCAAACCAGACCATTAAACGGTTGATTTGGTGGTTCTTTTTCATACATAGTGTCTAAAAATATGTCACAACCACCAGATTAACCAGTTTTGCAACCCATTGAAAATGGACTATTTTTAAGGAACTATTAGTAAATCATGTTATCCCCATGTGTAACCACGCGCATTGAAGAACACGACTGTGCCGTCTGGCAAGGTTACCCATTGGTTACGTACTTGTTCACCAGAATTAGCGTCATAGTAATAACGTAAGCCGTTGATTCTAACGACGTCACCTTTCACTTGTGAACCATCTGCGTTGAAATAGAGATTTTGTCCGTCAATGACTTGGGCACCAGTTACGGCAATGCCGTCTGCACCAAAGTAATACCAGACACCGTCAATTTCAACAAATGTATTGACTGCCATTTCACCTGAATCAGCATCGTAATAATAGCGATTGCCATTTGCATCAGTGACAATTTCACCTTTGACTTGAATGCCATTATCCGCAAAATAGAGATGTTGTCCATTAATGACTTGAGCTCCCGTTACAGCAATGCCATTTTCATCGAAATAGTACCAATCATCGCCGTCGCCAACGAATGTATTGACTGTAAGTTCGCCTGAATTGGCATCATAATAATGGATATTTCCTGCTGTATCTGTGACAAAGACGCCTTTGGCTTGTAGTCCGTCCTCAGCAAAGTAAAGGTTTTGTCCGTTAATGGTTTGAGAACCTGTAACTAAATTGCCGTTTTCGTCAGCATAATACCAATCATTATCACCCGTTGTGAAGAAATCAGCAACGATTTTTTCACCTGAATCAGCGTCATAGTAACTACGAGTGCCATCTGCATTAGTCACAAAGGCACCTTTAGCTTGAACACCATTATCGTCAAAGTAGAGATTTTGTCCAGCAATGGTTTGGGCACCTGTAACAGCAATACCATTTTCATCGAAATAGTACCAGTTATTGTCACCGATTTTCACAAAATCAGATACAACCATTTCACCTGAATCTTCTTTGAAGTAACGAAGGTTGCCGTCTGCGTCTGTAATCAATTCGCCTTTGACTTGATAACCATTTTCATCATAATATTGATAAACACCATCAATTTCAACAAGACCACGCGCCATGACACCATTTTCATCAAAATGACGCCATTTTGTGACAGTTGTTGTCACACCATCTACGACTTCTTCAACATCAAATGAATAATAATTATTGAAGTATTGGTTGCCAAGTGGTCCAAAATAATATTGATTGCCATTTTCATCTTCGTAAATCGCATCACGTAGTTGGATACCATTTGGTAGGAAGTAATAGGTCTTACCATTAATTTCAACGGTTCCAGTCACCATGTAGCCATTGTCATCAAAGTAATAATAGTAACCGTTGTAAACGATAAATGAAGCTTTCGCACGATAACCACTCGTTGAGAAGTAACTCATGCCAGTACCGTCATAGTAGAATCCTGTGATAGCTGAATCCGTTGTCAACTGTTTTGGAAGGAAAGTGCCGTTTTCAGTCACGGTGAAATAAGTACCCGTCGCCGCATCGCTAAGCACATAACCTGCCCCCTTACCAAGAATATTAGTACCGTTGAAGTATTCGGCTTTCCAAATCTTAATCTTAGTTGAAGGGTCAATTGGTTCGCCAGTTGAAATCATTGCTACTTCAAACATTTCTGGATAGGTTTCTTGAAGATAATCCAAGAATTCACCACCGTATTGTGCTTGATAATCTTCACCACTACTCTTGCTGTTAGCGACATAAAGAGTGTTGTTAATGTAAGCACCTTCTGTTTCTTCACCATAATCATTCACACGAGTTGCTGTGACAACTTCTTCACCTGGAAGTGAGTAAATTTGGTCTGGAACCCAATCGGCAATGACTTGAATGCCTGCCGCATGAAGCGCCTTAATCGCATTTCGTAAATCTTCTGCTGAACCGTATTTATTGTTTTGGCTCATTGCTAGGTCATAGCGGTCATCAAAGGCATAGCCGTTTTGAATGATTGAGTCAAGGAATGTACCGTCATCAGTTGACACGTATTGTGGTGCCATTTCAAATGAGGTAATACCCCAAGATGTAAAGAGGTCAACATTTTCAGCAATAAGCTTATTTGTGTATTCTGAATCGCTTGTAACAAAATCTTGGAAGTTTGAGAAGCCTTCGTAGATTACTTGAGAATCAAGCGCAGCGGTTGCTTGATAAATCAATTCACCTTCTGTATAAGCTGATGTGTCAGCTGATACACGAATATCTTGATTTTCATCTGCCCCAACTGGAACCCAAACAGAAAGGTAACCATTCATATCAACGGTTTCATAACCTTTGATTTCATCTGCTGTGAAGTAAATATAACCATTGTCATCAACGAGTTTCGTGATGTCAGTATCAGAATCGTTGAGATAAGATTGCAAACCGTCAGCAGTTGGGTAAAGCAATGGGCGATAGTATTGACCAGCATGGGCAACACCGACTTGAACAGCAATCACTTCGGAATCGTCCAATTGAAGATTTGGATTGTTAGAAATAATCGTCACAATACCTGAGGTCAAAACAGAATCATCTGTTGCTTCTTGGTCAGCTGTCATAATACCATAACCATAGCGAACAGAGGTCAGAACACCTGTTTCATTCAAAACGGAATCAGCATTATCAGTTGACATGCTTGAAGCCGGCGTGTAGTAAGTAACCGCCATTGATTGCCCACCAGCAGCATATCTAATCCGTGCTTGTAGCAAGGTCGTGATTTGGTCATAATATGGTGATTTTGTTGCCATGTATTGACCATTATCCGTATAAAGGTCACCATAGTAAACACGTGGCACCGATTCCATATTTGTCAAAAGAAGTGAATAAGCCGCAGGAATGTTATAGTGTGTGTATTCCTTATCAACGCTATTCATGTCAGCATTATAAATTTCAAAGGCTTGATTCAATTCATCTAAAGTGAATGTGTAACCGTCTGTTTCAGGATTAATTTGTTCAGCGATAATTGATGCGATGATGGTTTGCACTTCACTATCATGTGCACGAACAAAGACATAAGACGGCATGGTATCGCCGTAAGCACTATCTTCACTACGGTCAGTCAAGCCAATTTCTGACGTGATAAGTGGTTCTAAGCCAGAACGCTCATCCGTTGGACGTGTCAATGAATAAAGGAATGACAAACGAAGTCCGTTATCAATTGCTAACGCTGCACCATTCGTATCATGGTTATAGTCTGGGTCATTATAACTCCAAGCTTCTAAGATAGAAATATGAGCAAGAGCCTGCGCTTCTGACTCGTTAACACCGTAAGCCGCTTCAAACAAATTAGTGTAAATTTGAAGAAGGTCAGCATTCACATTATCAACAGCATCCACACGAACACCGTCAAAGTTAGCATCGTCATCACCAAAGACAATACTTCCCCAGTTCATGAGATAGTAAAGCTGATTCAATTGCTCTGCTTGAACAACTGGATTTGAATTATCAACGTCATTGGCAAGAAGGAATTCATAACCACCCGTACGGTCGGCTTTGAAGTAATTTGTCTCACCTGTCTGATAAGTTGGTGTGCGGTTAAGCAAGCGATAATCTGAATTAGCCCATGGCGTCAAATCGCTATTAACATATAAAAGCGCTCCACCTTGCAAATGGTCAGTTCCCTCATTTTCAGTATTGATATTCCATTTGTCTTGTGTCGTCACAAATGAACTAATAATTTCACGCAACCAAGCGGTGTTTTCTTGACGTGTGATTTCTTGTTCAATTTTCACTTGTACAGCTTCTGCTGCCAAATTTAGGCTGGCTTGAGAATCGTCTGCTGAATAGGTTGTTCCCAAATCAAAATAATCAGACATATAGTTCAGATAATCGATTTGCGTATCGACATCTGGCCACCAAGCCATTAACAATGGACGGAAATCAGTTTCTGTCGAATCAACCCAAGTCTCACCATTTTCTAAAATCTTAGTAGGACGATACCAAGTATTAGCTGTCAAATACCCATCAATCAATTCAAAGCTTTCTTCGGTTGAATCATAACTTTGATTGTTAATGCTAAAATTGTCAACTAAATTCGTTAGTCCTTCCGAAAATGAGTAAGTTGATGTTGAGGTCAGAGCACCTGTCTCCGCATCAAAATAGAGTAATTGTCCATCAACGGTAATCGCGAAGTTTTTCTTAACATTGCCATCTTCGTCAATGTAATAATATTTGCCATCAATTTCTTGAATATTATCCAAGCTCAACTGATTGGCATCTGCTCCAGTTTCCGTAACAGCTGAACGACTAACTTCCCCTGCTAAGTCAGCTGTTACTGCTGTCGTTGTATCTACTGCATCCGTTGTTGTATCATCAGAATCATCTGCTGTCTGATTAACAGTCGCCTCGTCTGTTGTATCTGTTGTCGTAGCCTCTGTATCCGTTGATGTGACTTGAGAAGCTTGTACTGCTGCGCTCGTAGTAGTCTGTTGGTCAGCGTCACCAGTAACAACATCAGTAACATCTTGCGAATCATCTGTTGAAACAGTCGAATCAGTAGTTGTACCATCGTCAGCCACCGTTGAAGTATCTTGCACGTCAGCAACGGTTACATCTTGTGATTGTGATGTGCTACTATCAACTGCTGTATCCGCTCCTGAATCATCAGAAACTAAAGTTGTGGTATCTGTCGTATCGGCAAAAACAGATTGAGTAGGGACACTTACTCCCAAGCCTACCAATGCCAAGCTCGTAACGGCAATTGCTACCCACTGTTTCTTAACCTTGTGTAGTTTATAATGAACCTTTTTTTCCATATAGTTCCCTCCTAAATAGCTCATAAACAAAAAGACTACACCTAAAGTGTAATCTAGATTTAAAATTGCGTTTTATTTTTTTACATATATGACTAGTTGCTTTTCAATTTTGCAATAGTGTCCTGCATTTGCTGAGCGACATTATAACAATCCAAAAACATCATGATTTCTGTGCATTTTTCCATGGTTGCTAAACCGTCTGAATTTCCCATTTTAAACAGATAATAACCTCTATAATATCTAATAACAGCGTTTTCAAAAAAGTCTATTTCAGGCTTCTTTAATCGGTCAGCATAGTTTAAAAGTTTGAGTGCCACTGAAAAGTGTTCCTTTTCAATACAAACGCTGATAACACTAAGCAACATCTGAATAATGAGTTTACGATTTTCAGGAATTTCTTGGTAAAATTGCGTGCGCTTCACCATTTCTCCCGCAAATGTTTCTAATAAACGGACTGTCATTACAGAGGCACTATTAGTGAATAACCAGAGTTCATAACGCCCCCATTCTTCGACTGAAAAAAGGTAATCAACCAGATACTGAATCTCCTTTTTATTTATCTTTTCTTGCTTAGTACATTGACTTAGAATGGCTTTGACGACAAGCGTATTTAGTTTATAAAGTTTATAATTTGAAAACCTCTCTTCTAATTTTTTACAATTTTCTAAAATCTTTTCCAATTTTAAAATATTCTTTTCAAGGTATGCTTCAGAAATGTCGTTTTGAAGAAAGGTATTTTGTGGTTGGACAAAGTTGTGATAAACGCTTTGAAACTCGTCCATAGTGACATTCATATTTTGCAAACAGATATAGAGAACATCTGCCGTAACATCGCTAATTCCACGTTCAAATCTTGATAATTGAGCGACAGAAACGACCCCTTCAGCGACTTCTTTTTGCGATAATCCCTTTGACTCCCTAATCATTTTAAATGTTTTGCCTAATGTTTTTTTCATATTCCCCCTTTATTTCCCAAAATTGCATATATGTAATATCTACTTATTTCCCCTAAAAGAAGGAAGCATGAAATCTTAAAACAATCGTTACACTCTTCACTACTTCGTCACTTATTTTAGCAACCTAATGTTACAGCAATAATATATTGATATATCAAACTAATAATGAATCCAAGAGAGTTTTACAAAAATTAAATTTCTAATTTTAGGCATTTTTTAGTCAATTAGGCCATAAAAATTGGTATAACAAAAAAGCCACCAAGCCCTATTTAATAGGCTTAGCAGCTTTTTTCTATAAGTATGTAGGATATAAACGTTAATTTAGCGATATGATGATATTACGTTTGTTTACTCAGCAGAGCTAGTTTCTGTTTCGGCAACAGTTGCATCGTCAGATGTCACTTGTGTCTCATCTGTACTTTCACTTTGCTCATCAGAATCTTGTGTGTTTACAACAGCCACACCGTCTGCACCAAATGTGTATTCAACGCCGTCAACTGTGAGAGTTTGGTTAACGACCATTTCGCCAGTCTGTGCGTCATAGTAACGTTTGTTGCCGTTGGCGTCTGTGACAAAGACACCCTTAGCTTGAACACCATTTTCGTCAAAGTACAAGTGTTGTCCGTTGATGACTTGCTCACCCGTTACGACATGACCAGTTTCATCGAAATAATACCAGTCGTCGCCATCAGCGATAAATTTATTTTCAGCAAGGTCACCTGAATCTGGGTCGTAAAAATGACGATTTCCTTCAGCGTCTGTGGCGAAGATACCTTTGGCTTGTAATCCGTCTGCTGCAAAGTAGAGTTTTTGACCGCGAATAACTTGCGAACCAGTTGCCAAATTACCATTTTCGTCAGCATAATACCAATGATTATCACCTGTTGTGAAGAAATCACCGACAAATTTTTCACCTGATTTGGCATCGTAATAACTGCGTGTGCCGTCCTCATTTGTCACAAAAACACCTTTAGCTTGAACACCATTTTCATCAAAGTAGAGTTGTTGTCCGTTGATCGTTTGAGCACCTTTAACAGCTACACCATTGTCATCGAAATAGTACCAACCACCGTTAACAAGGGCAAATTCACCAGTCACCATAGCTCCTGAATCAGCTTTGAAATAACGTGTGTTACCGTCTTTATCGGTAACGAGTTGACCTTTAATTTGGTTACCATTGTCATCATAATATTGATAATCGTTGCCAATCTTAACAAGACCACGCGCCATGACACCATTTTCATCAAAGTAACGCCAGTTTGTTGTCGTTTTAGTCACGCCATCTACTGTTGATGTTGTCTCAAAAGCATAATAATGACCAGCATAACGGTTACCAGACTTACCAAAGTAATATTGATTACCATTAGCATCTTCATAGATAGCATCACGAAGTTCGATACCATTTGGCAAGAAATAATAAGTTTGACCGTCAATGTCACGCATACCTGTCACCATATGACCATTTTCATCAAAGTAATAACGGTTGCCATTGTATAGAACAAATGAAGATTTGGCTTGGTAACCACTTGTTGAGTAGTAAGTCATACCAGTACCGTCATAATAGAAACCAGTTTGCGCTGTATCTGATGTCATTTGTTTTGGTAAGAATGCACCATTTTCAGTCACGGTGAAATATGTTCCTGTTGCAGCGTCATTCAAGACATAATCAGCACCTTTACCAAGAATATTGGTACCGTTGAAGTACTCGGCTTTCCAAACTTTAATCTTAGTTGATGGGTCAATTGTTTTACCAGTCGAAATCATGACTTTTTCAAACAATTCTGGGTAGTTTTCTTGAAGGTATTCTAAGAATTCACCACCGTATTGTGCTTGATAGTCCTCACCGCTACTTTTAGTGTTTGCGGCGTAAGGTTTGTTTTTGATTTGAGCGCCTTCGCGTTCTTCACCGTAATCGTTAACACGTGTTGCTGTGACGATTTCTTCACCTGGAAGAGCGTAAATTTGGTCTGGAACCCAGTCAGCAATGACTTGGATACCACGCGCGTGGAGCGCTTTGATAGCATTTCGTAAATCTTCTGCTGAACCGTATTTATTATTTTTGCTCATTGCCAAGTCATAACGGTCTGTGAAAGCATAACCGTTTTGAATGATTGAATCAAGGAAAGTTCCGTCGGTTGATGACACGTATTGTGGTGCCAATTCAAATGATGTGATTCCCCATGAAGCAAACAAATCAGCATTTTCAGCAATGACTTTGTTAGTGTATTGTGAAGGGTCTTGAACGAAATCTTGGAAGTTTGAGAAACCTTCAAAGATAACTTGTGAATCAAGCGCAGCACTTGTTTCGTAAGTCAATTCACCGTCTTTTTTAGCTTCTGTGCTTGCTTTGACACGAATGTCTTGGTCAGCAGCTGCACCAACTGGTACCCAAACAGTAAGGAAACCATTCATATCAACGGTTTCAAAACCTTTGATTTCATCACCTGTGAAATAAATATAACCATTGTCATCAACAAGTTTTGTGATGTCAGTATCAGAATCGTTAAGGAAAACTTGCAAACCATTTTCTGTTGGAGAGAGCAATGGACGATAATATTGACCAGCATGAGCAAGACCAACTTGGACAGCAATTTTATCAGAACTGTTTAATTTCAGATTTGGATTGTTAGACACAATTGTCACAATACCTGAAGTTGTCACAGAATCGTCAGTTGCTTTTTGGTCAGCTGTCATAATACCATAACCAAAACGAACAGATGTCAAAATGCCTGCACCAGCTCCGTCTGGGTATTGAACATTCATTGCTTGACCACCCGCAGCGTATTTAATACGTGATTTAAGCAATGCTGTGATTTGGTCATAGTATGGTGATTTAACTGCCATGTATTGACCATTATCAGTAAACAAGTCACCATAGTAAACACGTGGCACAGATTCCATATTTGTCAAAAGAAGCGCATAAGCTGCTGGAATGTTGAAATGTGTGTATTTTTTATGAACACTATTCATATCAGCATTGTAAATTTCAAAAGCTTTTTGCAATTCATCAAGTGTGAATGTGAATCCGTCAGTCTTAGGATTGATTTGACCAGCGATAATTGATGCAATAATGCCTTGAACTTCACTATCATGTGCACGAACAAAAGCATAAGACGGCATGGTATCACCATAAGCACTATCTACCGTACGGTCAGTCATGCCGAGGTCATTATGAATCAATGATTCCAAATTTGTACGGCTATCCAATGGACGAGTCAAAGCGTCAAGAAATGCCATGCGAAGCCCATTGTCAATAGCTAGCGCAGCACCATTTGTATCATGGTTATAATCAGGATCATTAAAGCTCCAAGCTTCTAGGATAGAAATGTGAGCAAGGGCTTGTGCTTCTGTCTTATCAACACCATAAGCCGCTTCAAATAAATTAGTATAAATTTGAAGAAGGTCAGCATCGATGTTATCAACGGCATCTACACGAACACCATCAAAGTTGGCATCAGCATCACCAAAGACGATTTTCCCCCAGTTCATGAGATAGTAAAGTTGATTTAATTGCTCCGCTTGAACGATAGGATTTGAGTTGTCAACGTCATTAGCAAGCAAAAAATCATAACCACCTGTGCGGTCAGCTTTATGATATTTGGTTTCACCAGTTTGGTAAGTCGGTGCGCGGTTAAGCAAACGATAATCTGAATTAGCCCATTCTGTTAAATCGCTATTAACGTAAAGGAGAGCACCACCTTGCAAGTGGTCCGTATCACGGTCCTCAGAGTTCATGTTCCATTTGTCTTGTGTTGTCACAAATGAACTAATCACTTCACGCAACCATTCGGTACTTCCACGACGAGCAATTTCTTGTTCAATTTTCACTTGAATAGCTTCCGCAGCAACGTTCAAACTAGCTTGTGAGTCTGACGCAGAATATTTTTTATTTAATCCAAAGTATTCAGACATGCTGTTCAAATAGTTGATTTGTGTGTCAACGTCAGGCCACCATGCCATAACCAATGGACGGAATGACTCTTCTGTTGAATCGACCCAAGTTTCGCCATTTTCCAAAACTTTAGTCGGACGATACCAAGAATTGGCTGTTAAATACCCATCAACCAATTCAAAGCTTTTTTCGGTTGAATCGTAAGCTTGATTATTTTTTGAAAAGTTATCGACAAGATTTGTCAATCCTTCAGTAAATGAATAAGTTGACGTTGAAGTTAAAGCACCAGTTTCTGCATCAAAGTAAAGCAATTGACCGTTAACGGTAATAGCAAAGTTTTTCTTCACGCTACCATCTGCTTGGACATAATAATATTTGCCATCGATTTTCTTGATGTTATCCAAGCTTAATTGGTCAGTTGATTCTCCTGTTTCGCTAACGGCTGAATGGCTAACTTCTTCTGCCAAGGCATCTTTTGTTTTATCATCAGATGTTTCGGTTTCAGAGTTATTTTCTTTATCAGCGTCAGCAGTTTCTTCTGTTTTATCGCTTACTTTATCAGATAAAGCATCTGTTGTAGTTGTTGTGTCAGGGTCTTTTGTTGATTTTTCATCTTCTGCTGAAACAGGTGTTGTCTCATCTGTGCTTGTTGATGATGTTTGTGACACTTCTTCTGCTGTGTTTTTTGTAGTCTTTTGTTCTCCTTGCGCAGTTGTAGTATCTGTTACTTTTTGTGAATCATCGCTAGCAATCGTAGTATCTTCACCTGTTGTGCTAGTGCTAGCTTCTGTTACTGTGTCAGAATTGCTTGTAGTTGTGTCCGTTGCTTGTGTCTTGCTACTGTCAACACTAGCTCCTGGACTATCACTTCCTCTTGTTACCGTAACAGCACTTGTTTCGTCAGCTGTTACGACCTGCGTTGAAGTGGCAGCTCCCAAGCCTACCACTAATGCCAAAGTAGTAACAGCAATCGTTACCCACTGTTTCTTCACTTTGTGTAGTTTGTAATGAATCTTTTTCTCCATAATTCCTCCTAATAATTTCATAAAAAAAGACTACACTCAAAAGTATAGCCCAATTTTTTCTTATGTTATTTCTTTTTGCAAATGTGATTTTTCCTGTTTTAAGTTTGTTACCCTATCTGACATCTGTTGTGCGATAGTGTAACATTCCAAAAATATCATGATTTCTGTGCATTTTTCCATGATTGTCAGCCCAGATAAATTGCCCTTTTTACAGAGATAATAACCACGGCAATATTTGACTGCATTGCGCGTGAATAAATCCGTTTCCTCCCTTTTTAAATTATCCGCATAATTCAGTAATTTAAAAGCGAGCGACAGCCGATTCTTCTCAATGCAAACAACAATAACGTTGAATAACATTTGATTGACGAGACGGCGGTTTTCAGGAATTTCTTGATAAAACTGCGTTCGATTAATCATTTCACAGGCAAAAATTTCCACTAAATTACTAGGCATCAAGGAAGCGCTGTAGGTAAATAGCCATAGTTCGTAGCGCCCCCATTCATCCACAGAAAACAAGTAATCTACCAAAAATTGAATATCTTTTTTAGCAACTTTGTCAAAGTCATCACACCGATACAATACCGATTTAATAACGATTGTGTTCAAACGGTAGAATTTTTGTTCTGGCGCAATAGTCGTCAAACGTTGGTATTTCGCTAAGTATTCTCGTAATTTTAAGGTGTTTTTTTCAAGAAAAGCTTTGGCAACGTCGTTTTGAAAAATGGCATTCTGATTTTGTAAAAAATCACGACAAACACATTGAAATTCTTCAACAGAAACGTTCATATTTTCCAAACAGTTATAGAGAGTTTCGGCGTTAATGCTGCTTATTCCGCGTTCAAATCGAGATAACTGGGCAATCGAAATGATGTCGCCTGCTATTTCTTTTTGTGATAATCCTTTTGATTCCCGTAGCATTTTAAAGCTTTTTCCTAAATTTTCTTTCATAGAACCTCCTTTTCCCTTAAATGCACATTTACTATCTTACCTCTTTTTGGGATGTTTTGAAAGTAAAAATGAATATTTTCAGCAAGTTTTCAAAAATTCTAATAATCAACTCTCGATTTTGCATTAATGCAAAATTTTAGTTTGAATTTACAAATTAACATCAGTCAAAATTGATGCTTAAGAAACGATTTTTAATCAATCATATCCTTAAAATAGATTTTTGAACAAACAAAAACCACCTAGAAGAATTTCTAGATGTTTTTTGTTTTCTGTAATTTGCGGATGACACTTGTGCATTATTTGTTATATCTCTCAATAAGCTTATCATAGTATTTTTTCTGCCTAACTTTTCCAATAGGGTAGGCTAATATACCTGCTAAAACACCAATTATCCAGACCTTTGTCCAATCTCTAACAAATATTCCAAAAAGAAACATGACCACGCACACTATCAGCCAATAGCATATTTGAAATTTACCATTAGCAGCATTAAGCTCTTTAAGGATATCCACGCCATCACTTGTGTGGGGAGCGTTTTCAATAAATTCTGCTGCTCCAACTACTCCAGAGGATGAACGAAAATCACTACTACATACTTCAGCTGCTTTTACATAATTTTTATTACGCAAAATTTCCTCAACTGCTGTCCGTATGCCATCTATACCATCATCAGTAAGCAATATTCCTGCACCCATTTCTGTCACCCTACGTGCAACTGCCTGCTGTTCACCTGTCTGCGGATAGAGCACCATTGGTGTTGCCATGTACAAACTCTCTGAAACACTATTCATACCGCAATGCGTAATGAATACACTCGCCTTAGACAATAGTTCAAGTTGGTCAACATAGGGATAAATGCTGATATTATCTGGTAATTTTCCGAGAGATGACTGGTCAAACATCCGTCCACAAGAAATAACGACATCAACAGTCAAACTTTTCAAGGCGCTAATGCATTTTTCGTACAAGTCAGATCTATCATTGATAATTGTCCCCATAGCAATGTAGATGAGAGGGCGTTTGGTATCTTTAGCAGGATTTGCTTTAGAAAAAACACTCGGACCAGCAAAGAGATGATGGTCCGAGAAGCTCTCAGCATAAGGTTGAAAGCGTTCGGTCGTGTAAACTACACTATCCGTCTCGTTATCACTCTTCACCAACGCTAAAGCATTTTTGACATGGTAACCATATGGCTTTAGCGTTTTCAATTCTCTAGAAATTTTGGGAAGTCCGAAAATCATATCAGTCATTTCTGACAAACTATATTTCATGTATTGCGAAGACATTTGGTTGAAAGCGAAAGTACTTGTCGATACAACCATTGGCACATGATATTTCCAAGCAGCTAATTTCCCCCAGAAACAAACACTGTCTGTATAGACCACATCAGGCTGGAAATCCTTGAATTGCTCATCAAGAAAATCATTCATACCACAAGTTGTACGAATAGCTTGAATTGTCATCTCAGTCGTCGAAATACTTTTGAGACGCTCCATTTCTCCCTCTGAAAGTTCTGGTAAAAATCTGTCAACTGAGATAAATGTTGCCCCTGTTGCTTTGATTTTTTCACTAAATTCATCAAACGAATAGAAGCGCACAATATTTCCGCGCTTTACTAATTCAGCTATAACTGGCAGCATGGGATTGGTATGACCATGCGCAGGTATGCAAAAACAAGCAATCTTCTTCACTTATCATCACCACCTTCATCATATATCATGTCAAAAAGCTCTGCAAAAGCGCCTTTGGGTGGTATAGCAAGTCCTTTTTGCTCATTCCCCAGAATCAAGAGCGTGTCACCTGATTTTATCCCGAAAACATCCCTTGCTTGCTTTGGAATAACAATTTGCCCTTTTTCCCCAACAGTTGCCGTCCATGCATATTTTTTATCTTCTGATGTCATTATATTAACCCTCTTTAAATACAAAAAGTATGATTTGTATAACTTATTATACCAAAAAATGATAAAAAATTAATGCATAACTGATGAAATCAAACTTTTTAGTAACTTTGGCAATAAATAAGAAAAAGGCAATGTCAAAAAGCTAACCAAATCTGGTCAGCTCATCATCTTGAATTTAGACTTGTCATAATTCTGCAATAAAATTTTGGATTCGTTGCGTTGCTAGTTTCTCTAGAGACATGGCACTCAATTCATCACAAGTCACCCATTTGTAAGCAGAGGTTTCACCTTCTTGCAAAACGATACTATCCTTATCGACGTCTGTCAGAGATAATTGAGATAATAAGTTTGATGTCCTCGGTGCATGATGCGCCCCACTTCAACAAAATCATCTGTTACAATTCCTGTCTCTTCACGCAATTCTCGTTTTGCACAATCTAAAGGACTCTCTCCTTACAAAGCTGAACCTCCTGCGGTCGCTTCCCACATGCCACCAAGATTTTTTCTTGGGTCCCTTTGTGTTAATAAATAAGTCCCATCACTGTGCTTAACAATAACTTCACTAACCAAATGGTAAACACCACAAGGAATCTTTTCCACACGAACCAATATTTGTCCCTCGATTACATTCAAATGTGCATCATAAGCATCCCATAGTTCCATTTCAAACCTTCTTATATCAACAAATATCATTTCATAAGCTTTGATATTATATCACACAGAAAAATTTTCTGTAAGCATGTCCGAAACTTCGGAGATGTCGCATAGTTTCTACGAAGATAATCATGTTCACCATCTACACTAAAGAACCTCACAACTACAAGTCACATGGTTATGTACATTCACTGATTCAATTATATCTTACACTGAACGGCATTCTAAGAATCCTATGCATAACTATTCCATTATTATCTGAGTTAAACAGATATTGCTTTACACCATGTCTCTATTGTTTCTACTGCATCTTCTTTATCCTGTAAATGAGCTTTAACATGTAGCGGATTTATTTTATACAGAAAACAAATAACATCTCTTGCAGTTCTTTGTTTATCTGCATCTGAAATGTAGTCGAAGAAGTTCATATCATCTATTGTTTTTACCTTTTCTTCCATGTGGCTGCCCGTGTTCAACACAAGCCTATACATTAGATTTTCATAATAAGCCTGATCTTCTTTCGAAAAATTTGACATTATATTTTTATCTATTGAAAGCTGAGACATTCCCTTTTTATATACAAATGTACCGAATGCCTCCATCACTTTTCGCATAACATTACCAATGCTGACAGAATATTGTGAATCAATCTCCTTGGCATAATCAAACACCGTTCCAAGTAAAACTGTATATTCACTCCTTTTTCGCACATCTATTGTAGCAATATTTTTATTTTCAAGTTCTAAGTTTCTTGCATACTTGCCTGCCTTACCTTCAGAGCACCCATATTTTAAGCTTAACAATTCAAGCATAAAATGTCGCATATCATAAAATGTCTGCATATCATGAGTTAATAACAAAAATTTCGATTTATCGTTTCCCTTCAGATACTGGCCTAATTTATATTTCAAATAGGACAATATTCCTATGCGATTTTCCATATCAAAACTTGACACTGGATCATCGATAACCAACAAATACTTGGAATTAAAGACTTCCTCTTCATCCTTGTTTTCCATTATTCGATTAAAGAAATAGCAAAGTCCTATTGCATTTCTTTCGCCAACTGAGACATTTCCAGGTTCCACTAATCTTTCATGTGAATAAAGCACATATTTATCATGATCGTAATCAATCCTTAGTCTTGTCTTAGAAAAGAAAATATATGCCAAATCGTCATTAATAGCTTTCATGGCTATACGTGCATTTTTCTTCTCCTGTTCTAATTCATCAATTTGTTTTTTAAGAGCATTTACCCTTTGATTTAATTTCTTAGACTTATCCTCCTCTATTTCCTTCTCTTCAAGTCGCTTTTCATACTTTTCATGTGGTTCCTTCAAATCATAATAAGCGATTTCATTATTTACTTTGATAAGTTCATTAATAAGAGGGGTAGTATCCGTAGCTTTTTCATTAAATTCTTTTCGTGCCTTCTCCAACTCTTCCAAAGAAGCCAGACACTCATCGTACTTATTCTTTAAGCAAAAACCTTCGTTCAATATCGGGTTATACACGTTTTCAATCTTCCGATCAATCAACTCATTTACTTGTTCTATCAAGGAATTAAGTGCCTCAATTTTTTTCTCACACTCTTTGACCTTTTCTTGTGATAATTCATTAAAGGCCATAAGGTTTAGATCAAAAATAGATAACTTAGCTCTCAACAATTTATCTTGATGTTCTTCGACCTTTTTGCTAAGAATCTTCTCTATACTCTGAACCAAATCATCTGCATACTTTTCATCAACATCTTGAAAACAAAAAGGACAAGTTGTTTTTTGAGGACCAGCAAAATGAGTTCTAATATTAGTCAAGCTTTGATTACCGCAATCCTCTTGAAGAATATGAAATAGCGATTTCTCCCTCTCTGTCAAAATAGGTTTTTCAATTTTTTCTTTAAGCAGATTTACAATATCGTTCTCTGTATCCGCAAAAGATTTTAAAGTTGGAACAGTAGTCTCGATTCTTTTACTTCCACTTTTTGCAGCCTCTAACTTTTTCATCATAGCATCATAAACCAGAATTAACTCATCTCTGCTTTTTGTTGGAAGTAGCCTTATAAATTGACTATATGTATTACGTCTAACCTTGCTATTAGTCTTGTTGTTACGAATCTTCGCATCTCGTGAAGCCCAACTATTATCACCTTTTAGCACTTTCTGCATTTCATTTATATAATATTCTGGACAAAAATCATTTTCTGCGTCTAAGTATTTATTTAATACTTCTTGCTGAGCTTGTGCTTCAGCTAAACACTTCTTATAAGTGGGCTGAATCTTTTTTATCTCATCGTCAACATCTTTAACTGCCCCCATGACAACTATTGCATTCAAACCATCATCATCAATTCTAATATTATCTTCTATAAATTCTTCATTAAATACATAAATAGAATCTTTTTTATCTTCAGAGACAGGTATAGTAGAACCACTCGCATCGAGGACTTCTGCTGATTCAATTTGTGGCTCCTCAGCTCCAGTAATCTTTCTAAATCCACGCGATATAGTGCTCTTACCGCTTCCGTTTTTTCCATAAATTAAAGAAAACCTCTGTTCTGGATTCTTGGGATTTTCTCTCACAAATATTGGCAAATCGGTCTCTGCTTCAAAAATACCTCCCTTAATCTTTATTGATGCAATATCTTCAATCATGTCTTCGTTATCTCCCTCTAAAATGTATTATTTGCTTCCTTTACTATTAGATTTCCCCATTTTCTTGTCAATCAGTAGTTTTTACAATTCGCTATAACAAATTGCCATAATTTTTACCTTTCTTATTTGCCTTCAAGCCTCGAATTTGAGGCATTTCACCACAAGTACTATTATAACAAAGCACATATATTTCATCAATTTAAAATGGAATATTTTAATCTGCACCAATCAGCATAATTTACTTTAATAACATCATTTTCGCCCAGACGTAATATCCCTAGCCCAAAACTTACGATTTCCATATTTATACTTTAAATTCGCATGTTTATCAAATATCATCAAAGCACTTTGTTATTTTTAAATATCCCATAAAATCAGAAATCGTAAGTTTAGGTGAAACTAGAACACGCATGTGAACGTAATCTGACATCATATGCACTTCTATTACCTTAACTCCTTCATGTTGACATAGATGACGAGAAACTCCTACTAAGTTTAGTCAGCCACCAGCTTAGCAGTTAGTTTTCTTTTTTCTCTTCGATAAAAACTGGCTTAAAGCCATAATCAAAAAAGCTAACCTAATCTGGCTAGCTTTCTTTATCTCCAGCGGTTCGCTGTTAACTCATCACGTCGTCGCTTTTTGCTCCTTGTTCTGAGACAGCTATCGCAGGGGTAGTACTAAAGATTTTTATTGCGACTTCGTCGCTAAAAATCTAGTACTACTCCCACTCCACTGTTGCTGGTGGTTTACTTGTGATGTCATAGACGATGCGGTTGACGTGGTCAACTTCGTTTACGATACGGACTGAAATTTTTTGAAGCACATCCCATGGGATACGTGCAAAGTCTGCTGTCATTCCGTCGATTGATGTGATAGCGCGGATTGCGATTGTGTAATCGTAAGTACGTCCGTCACCCATAACACCAACTGAACGAACACCTGTATTAACAGTGAAATATTGCCAGATGTCGCGGTCAAGACCTGCTTTAGCAATTTCTTCACGAAGGATAGCGTCAGATTCACGAACAGTTTCAAGACGTTCAGCTGTGATTTCACCCATAACACGGATAGCAAGTCCTGGTCCTGGGAATGGTTGGCGCCAAACGATTTCATCCGGCATACTAAGAGCTGTACCAAGCGCACGAACTTCATCTTTGAAAAGTGTGTTAAGTGGCTCAATCAATTCAAATTGCATATCTTCTGGGAGACCACCAACGTTGTGGTGTGATTTGATTGTTTGAGCAGTATCTGTACCAGACTCGATAACGTCTGTGTAAAGAGTACCTTGTGCTAAGAAGTCAACACCTTTAAGTTTGCTTGCTTCGTCATCAAATACACTGACAAATTCATTACCAATGATTTTACGTTTTTTCTCTGGGTCATCAACACCAGCAAGAAGGTCTAAGAAACGTTTTGAAGCATCAACACGAATGATGTTCAATCCGAATTTACCACCAAGCATATTCATGACTTGGTCACCTTCTCCTTTACGAAGAAGACCATGGTCAACGAAGATACATGTCAATTGGTCACCGATAGCACGTTGAAGAAGAACACCAACAACTGATGAATCAACACCACCTGAAAGTCCTAAAAGAACTTTACGGTCTCCAACTTTTTTGCGAATTTCAGAAATTTGCAAATCAATGAAATTATCCATTGACCAATCACCTTTAGCTCCACAAATCTTGAAAGCAAAGTTACGTAAAATATCATTACCATATACTGAGTGACGAACTTCTGGGTGGAATTGGATACCATAAATGTTTTTCTCAGTATTTTCAATGGCTGCGTAAGGGCAATCAGCAGAATCACCAACGAGGTGGAAACCTGCTGGAATTTCGGTAACTGCATCACCGTGGCTCATTAAAACGGTTTGTTCATCTGGTGTGTCAACAAATAATTTTGAATTTGCTTTTAAGCGAAGTGTTGATTGACCGTATTCGCTGTTACCAGTTTGACCTGCTGGAACAACTTTACCACCAAGTCTGTCAGTCAACAATTGCATACCATAGCAGATACCAAGAATTGGAATACCCAATTCAAAAATTTCTTCATCAATACCAAAGGCATTGTCAGCATAAACTGAATTTGGACCACCTGAAAGTACGATA
>Ga0129313_1000534_pt1 | contig 31457 bp, 27 predicted proteins | sample O1105metagenome_FD_94436 | JGI IMG/M metagenome (GOLD analysis project Ga0129313, IMG submission 94436) | Orangutan group fecal microbial communities from fecal samples from Wisconsin, USA - O1105 metagenome | ecosystem: Host-associated > Mammals > Digestive system > Large intestine > Fecal...
AAGCACCGATGTGCTGGGTGATACCACCTGCCTCACGATCGGTTACGTTGGTCTTACGGATAGCGTCTAACAGGGAAGTCTTACCATGGTCAACGTGACCCATAACACAGATTACGGGAGGTCTCTCCACCAGATCTGCCTCGTCCTCTTCGTCTTCCTTCAGCAGTTCTTCGATGACATCTACCTTGACCTCTTTTTCACAGAGAATGTCATATTCCATGGCAATGTTCTCTGCATCTTCATAGGAGATCTCCTGGTTCACGGTTACGATCTTACCTTCCAGGAACAGCTTCTTGATGATGGCTGCGGGCTGTAACTTCATCTTCTCAGCCAGTTCTTTGATGGTAATGGATTCCGGCAGCACGATCACCTTGATCTGCTCTTCCTGTACCTCTTCCTTCTTCTTTTCCGGCTTGATGAAACGTCCTGGCTTGTTCTTCAGTGCGTCCTCGTCCTCGTAGATATGGTCCTTCTTGGAACGCTTGTTGTCCTTCTCCTGGCTGAAACGTCTCTTTTCATCTTCGCGCTTCTTCTCAATATCTTTACCTGCAGGTTCCGGAGCGAAGCCCTTATTCTGTCTGTTATCTCCGAATCGATTACCCGATCCGCCATTGCCTCTTTGGTCGCGGCCGTTATTGCCGTAACCACGCTCACCGTTGCCGTTATTCCTGCGATCACCCTGGCCGCCTTCCATACCCGGACGACCCTGTCTGTTAAATCCGCCTCCCTGAGGTCTGCCATTGCCCATACCTCCTCTGTTCGCGTTCTGTCCGCCCTGGCGGCTGCCCTGACCGTAGCTGCCCTGACGATTATCACGATTGCCATCTCTGTTATCACGATTATAACCGCCCTGACCACGATCGTTCTGGCCACGATTATCACGGTTCTGTCCGTAATTATTCTGACCGTAACCACCCTGACGATTGTCGCGGTTATTGTTCTGCGGTCTCTCCGCAGGTCTGTCCGCAGGTCTTGCCTGTGCAGCTGCGGTATTGGTATTCTGCGCTGCCTGCTCTTTTACGGGAGCCTGCGTGGCTGCGGTATTATTTACAGGCTTTTTCGCAGGCTGCTGTCCCTTATTGCCGGGTACCATTGCCACACTGGGTGTGGGTGAAGGCGGGGTCAGCGGCTTGATGGGACGTACGGGAGTCTGTGCCTGCACACGGTTATTGTAAGAATTGTTCTGATAGCCGTTGTTCTGGTATCTGTTATTCTGTCCCTGGTTCGGACGCTGTCCGCCGGCATTTCTCTGTCCCTGTCCGTTCTGTCCGCCCTGACGCTGTCCGGGCATCTTGGAATTCTGAGGGTTGCTTACGAAAATGATCTTTTTCTTCTTTTTCGTTTCCTCTGTGGATTTGCTCTCCTCAGAAACCTTTGCTTCCCCTGCAGGTGCCTGCGCCTTTTCCTCAACAGGCTTTGTATTTTCAGCCTTTGCCGGAGCTTCTTTTTCCGCAGCGGGTGCTGCTGCAGCCGCCTTCTTCTGTCCTAAGCTGTTACGTACCAGCGCTGCTGCATCCTCTTCCAGCGAGCTCTGTGCTGCCTTTGCCTCAATTCCTTTTTCCTGTAAAAAATTCAATATATCCTTACTCTGTAGTTCTAATTCTTTTGCGAGTTCATGTACTTTGATTTTCGCCATGCTTTCCTCCATTCTGCCTAACCGGGCAAATTCGCTTCCAATTGCTTGATGAGTGCATCTGCCAGTCCCGCATCACACACACCTACCGAAGATCTTAAGTTCCGGCCGATCGCCCAGCCGAGCTCTTCTTTTGTGCCATATTCGTATACCGGGACTTCATAATAGGAACATTTGTCGTGAAACAACTTTTTCGTATTGGCGGATGCATCTTCTGCAACGATCACCAACATGGCAGAACCTTTTTTCACAGCGTCCTCCGTCTGGAATTCACCGCTTACCAGGTTACGCCCCCTCATCGCAAGTCCCAAAAGGGAATAAATCTTATTCTGTTTCAAGCTGATCAAACTCCTTTTCCAGCATATCATAACTTTCCGGAGAAATACTCATCTTGAAAGAACGCTCTAAGCCTTTATTCTTCCGGGCCTTCTGCAGACATTCCTTCTGTCTGCATATATATGCACCGCGTCCGTTCTTTTTGCCCGTTGTATCTAAACAGATCTCTCCTTCCGGAGTCTTCAGAACACGCAGCATTTCTTTTTTGCCTTTCATTTCTCCGCAGCCTACGCACTGCCTCAGTGGAATCTTTTTTGCCATTGATTATTCCTGCTCTCCATCAAAATCGTCTTCTGTTTCATCCTCGTAATCGTCCACATAATCCTCATAGCGGAAGCCGGGAGCATCCTTGGCCTGTGTCTCGGATTTGATGTCGATCTTGTAACCGGTCAGTCTTGCTGCCAGTCTTGCGTTCTGCCCTTCCTTACCGATCGCCAGAGACAGCTGATAATCGGGAACGACTACCTTTGCGGTCTTCTCATCGGGATCCGCAAATACTGCTACGATCTTGGCGGGAGAAAGTGCATTCTGGATCAGGTTACCGGGGTTCTCATCCCAGTTCACGATATCGATCTTCTCACCGCGCAGCTCTTCTACGATAGCATTGACACGGGCACCGTTCATACCTACGCATGCGCCGACTGCATCTACATTGGGGTTGTTGCTCCACACAGCGATCTTGGTACGGCTGCCGGCCTCTCTGGCAATGCTCTTGATCTCTACGGTGCCGTCCTTAATCTCGGTAACTTCAGACTCAAACAGTCTCTTTACCAGTTCCGGATGAGTACGGCTGACATTGATACGGGGTCCCTTCGGGGTGTTCTTCACTTCTACGATGTAGACCTTGATACGCTCGGTGGGTTTGAAGACTTCACCCTTCACCTGCTCATTCTCGGTCAGCATGGCATCTGCCTTACCCAGGTTGATGCTGATGTTTTTGCCGACATAACGCTGTACCACGCCTGTGACAACATCCTTTTCCTTCTCATAATACTGATTGTAGATCACGCTTCTCTCTTCTTCACGGATCTTCTGTAAGATCACGTTCTTGGCATTCTGGGTAGCGATACGTCCGAATTCCTTGGACTTGATCTCTACATGGAGCATGTCGCCGACCTGTGCCTTTTTGGAGATCTCCTGTGCATCCTCCAGAGCAATCTGTAAGCAGTCATCCTCTACATCGTCCTTCGTGGGTACGACTTCCTTCTCAGCATATACCAGAAAATCGCAGGTCTCTCTATTGATCTCCACATGGACATTGTCAGCCTTTCCAAAATGGTTCTTGCAGGCCGTCATCAGGGAATTCTCGATGGCTTCAAACAAGGTCTCCTTGCTGATCTCCTTCTCCTTCTCCAGAACGTCCAGTGCCTCCATTAATTCCTTATTCATCATTTCCTCCATTCCGGCTTTCGCCTTTTCTTAATGTATGGTTTCTTATTATTATCTTATTATCAAAAATCCAGTGCCAGGCGGATCAGTGCGATGTCTGCTCTGGCAAAAGTTCTCGGGGTTCCCTCTTCTGTGATCGTAACCGTATCTGCATCAAAGCTTTCCAGAATGCCGGAAAATTCCTTGCATTTGTCGATGGGTTTAAACAGTTTGATCTCCACCTCTTCGCCGATGCTCTTCTGTAAATGCTTATCCTTTTTCAGCGTTCTGCCCAGTCCCGGGCTGCTGACCTCCAGAATGTATGCATCCGGAATGAAATCCGCCTTGTCGAGAGCTTCGGATAATGCTCTGCTGACATTTTCACAATCCAGAATATTCACACCCTCCGGCTTGTCGATGTAGGCTCTCAGATAGTAATCACTGCCTTCCTTCACATACTCCACATCGTAGATCTCCACCTGGTTTGCTTCTGCGATGGGCGCAAGCAGTTCTTCGGTTCTGCTTTCGTAGTCCTCTCGTTTGGACATGTATGCCCTCCTTTACTGATATGAACTGTCGTCACAACAACAAGAAAGAGTGGCACGCGTCCACTCTTACTCTAGTAATCATTTTTAACTATACACAGTATAGACCCTGTGTAAAAAAAAGTCAAGTCTTAATAATCGTTTTTATTCCTCAGATGCAAACTTACCCTGCAGATATTCCGAGAGTTTGGTATTCTCACTGTAATCCACCGGACAATCTATGATACAGGGAACTTTTTGTTGAAACGCATCCTTCAGTATCGGAAGAAGCTCCTCCGCCTTCTCCACGCGGTAGCCTTTCGCATGCATACTTTCAGCGTACTTCACAAAATCCGGATTTTGAAAATCCACAAAGCAATTATGTCCGAAATGATCCATTTGTTTCCATTTGATCAGACCATAGCTGGCATCAGAGAAAATCAGGGTCACAATGGGTGTTCCCTCTCTCAGTGCCGTTTCGTATTCCTGGCTGTTCATCATGAATCCGCCATCCCCGGAAATCGCCAGTACCTTTTTCTCCGGATAGATCAGCTTGGCGGCAACGGCTCCGGGTACTGCGATTCCCATAGTGGCAAAGCCATTGGAGATAATGCAGGTATTCGGCTTATAACAATTATATTCCCGGGCGATCCACATCTTATGTGCACCCACATCCGAGATCACAATATCATCCGCGCCCATGAATTTCCGCACATCATGCAGTATCTTCTGGGGCTTCATGGGAAAAGAAGTATCATTCGCATAGCTTTCATATTCCGCTACCATTTCTTCCCGCAGCTTTAAAAATTTCTCCGGCTCTTCCTTGGCATCACTGCGGTACTGGATCTGCTGTAAGGAATAGGCGATGTCCCCAACGACCTCCACCTCCGGCTGATACAGCATGTTGATATGCGCAGGTCTCTGATCGATATGAAGGATCTTGTGTTTTCCGCCTTCATTCCATTTTCCGGGAGCAAACTCCACAATATCATATCCCACAGCGATCACCAGATCCGCCATATCCAGCACTTTATTCTGATAGTCCTTCTGAGGAATTCCGATCGTCCACATGGAATATTTGTTGTTAAAAGAAATGATCCCCTTCGCCATCATGGTATTGACCACCGGTATCTTCAGTGCATCTGCAAAGCTGGTCAGCGCTTCCCCCGCATGATTTCTCACCGCACTGTGCCCCACAAGGATCACCGGATGCTCTGCTTTGAAGATCATTGCTGCCGCCTGGTCGATACTGGAAAAAGATGCATACTCCTTATCCCTCTCTGGCTTTTTCAAAGGTTGTGCGGCAATACCGGAGCTGACCGGCAGCTTTGCCACATTCGTCGGCAGATCCACATGACAGGCACCCGGCTTCTCACTTTCCGCATATTTAAAAGCAATTCTTACGATCTCATTCACAGAATTGGGATTGACGATCTGTTTGCTTCTCTTGGTAATCGGAGCAAACAGTTCCACCAGATCAAGGTATTGATGTGAGGTCAGATGCATCCTCTCCGTTCCCACCTGTCCGGTAATGGCAATCAGGGGCGCTCCGTCGGAATTTGCATCCGCAGTACCGGTGATCAGGTTCGTCGCTCCGGGTCCCAGTGTAGAAAAGCAAACACCCGCTTTCCCTGTCAGTCTTCCGTACATATCCGCCATGAATGCAGCACCCTGTTCATGCCGCACCACGACCACCCGGATATCCGATTTTTCCAGGGCATTCATCATATCCAGATTTTCCTCTCCCGGGATACCGAAGACATATTTTACACCTTCGTTTTCCAGGCACTTCACCAACACCTCAGCTACGGTACTCTGCTTTCTTTCCTGCTCGCTCATAGGTTTCACCTCTTTATTTTCATACCCTTTTCTTAATAAAAGAAAAGAGACAACGACTTCCGCTTCTACGGACTTCGTTGTCTCTTTATTCGCTCATGTTAACACAAAACCTGCAAAGCGTCAATCACTTTCTCCCCAGCCTTGCCATTTTTCCAACAACAAAACCAAAGGCGTTCCGCACTCCGGGACCGGCGAAGAAGATCTGCCAGCACAGTGCCATGGGGAAGTTCTGAACGGTCTTCTGTAACCACAGGGCGATGATCTGATTGCCGGGATGCATGAAGAGGCAGGTCGCGATAAAACTCATCACCGGGCACATCAGGCATACGATCATGGAAGAGATTGCCAGTGTGATGAAAATAGGCTTATCTTCCGGGGATACCATGCGGAATGCCAGTTTCTGAGACAGCTTTTCCACTACAAAGTATTCCAAAATGCAGGCGATGGGCCACATGATAGGGATCTCGTGGAACGCTAACAGGAAGATCTCGTTGGTCATTCCTCCCTTATCCAGTGCGATGTTGTAGCAGACCATGGCGTACACCATAACGAACGCCATGATCAGGGTGAAAATAATGTTCTGTAATCTTGTTTTCGGCATAATTGGATGCCCTCCTTTTCTAAAAATGAGCGCAAAAAGACACATGTGTGTTGTTCGTTAATCAGTGAGCAGTGCGCACATGTGTCGTTTCCAATTCTTACCTAAAGTCTTTATGCTGTTTTACTATTTTTGCAACGGTGAGATTTTATCATACTGGTTCCGGAAAAGTCAATATGAAATAATGGATTTTTTCTTACGCCGTTTTCTTTGCCGTTCTATCTTAGACGCAAACGGGACTGTCCTTTCGAACAGTCCCTGAAGAGAAAAAGAGAAACCAAAATAGTTTTGGATAAAAGCAAATTAATTCTGAACGTTGAATGCGCCCATGCCGGGATATACGGCTGCCGCACCCAGCTCTTCCTCAATACGGAGTAACTGGTTGTATTTTGCCACACGCTCGGTTCTGCTGGGAGCACCGGTCTTGATCTGGCAGGTGTTCAGTGCCACTGCCAGGTCTGCAATGGTGGTATCCTCGGTCTCACCGGAACGATGAGAGGAGATAGCGGTATAGCCGGCCTTGTGTGCCATCTTGATGGCTTCCAGAGTCTCGGATACGGATCCGATCTGGTTCAGCTTGATGAGGATGGAGTTACCACAGCCAAGGGCGATTCCCTTTGCCAGTCTCTCGGTATTGGTTACGAAGAGGTCATCACCGACTAACTGTACCTTGTCGCCCAGTTCTGCGGTCAGCTTCTTCCAGCCTTCCCAGTCTTCCTCATCCAGTGCATCTTCTATCGAAATGATGGGATATTTCTCCACCAGTTTCTTCCAGTGTGCGATCAGTTCTTCAGAGGTAAATACGGTGCCTGCCTTAGGCAGCTTGTATTCGCCCACCTTGCCGGTCTTCCATTCGCTGGAAGCGGCATCCATTGCGATTTTGAAGTCCTTGCCGGGCTCGTAGCCTGCTTTCTTCACAGCCTCTAAGATCGTCTCGATAGCTTCTTCGTCAGACTTTAATGCCGGTGCAAATCCACCTTCATCACCTACGGAAGTAGCCAGTCCTCTGTCCTTTAAGATAGTAGCCAGTGCATGGAATACTTCAGCACACCATCTTAAGCATTCCTTGAAGGAAGGCGCACCTATGGGCATGATCATGAATTCCTGTACATCCAGTCCGGAGGACAGTGCATGGCAGCCACCGTTGATAATGTTCATCATGGGAACCGGAAGTCTGTTACCGGAGATACCGCCAAGGAAACGATACAGGGGAATATCCAGGGAAATCGCTGCGGCTCTTGCACTGGCAATAGATACTGCCAGGATCGCATTGGCTCCCAGTCTGGACTTATCCTTGGTTCCATCCGCATCGATCATTGCCTTATCAATCGCATAAATATCAGAAGCATCCATTCCCTGCAGGGTCTCATTGATTACAGTGTTGATGTTTTCTACCGCCTTCTGTACACCCTTGCCCAGATATCTGCTCTTATCGCCGTCTCTCAGTTCCAGTGCCTCGAACTCACCGGTGGATGCTCCGCTGGGAGCCATGCCGCGTCCGATGGTACCGTCTACCAGTGTTACCTCAGCCTCTACGGTAGGATTACCTCTGGAATCCAGAATCTCTCTTCCGATTACTTTTTCAATCTCTAAATAGTTCATCTCTGTTCTTCTCCTTTATTCTCTATTCTAAACTTTTATTCCCAAACCTTCTCTTTCGTGAATCCCTATAAGGGCTGAAAAACTCCTCCCGGAAGATCATCTCCCGGCAGTCCGCGGATTCAGCAGCTCCGTTTCCTCCGAGGAGTTTCACATGATTCACTCATTAGTTAGTTGCACCTAACTCTTGGATTATTATATCGGGTCTTAAGTAAAATAGCAATAGCTGTAAATGAGAGGATTTCTCAAAGATCTTATTTTTCAAAGAGTCCACAAAAGGATTTTCCATGTATATCCCTTTGTTTTTAGGTAAGATTAATTTTAGACTTTCTTTTATACATTTTTCATCTTTTTCTAAAATGTCATTCCTTTAAAACTAAAATATAGTAAAATAGACTTCATCAAATCTTAAAAGAAAACATTTAAATAGTGCTGCATCTGCGGCAGAATGAGAGGCAATATGAGGAGTTTCGGTGAGATCCTTACATCCCTGCGGGAAGAACGGGGCATCTATCAGAAGGAACTGGCTGCCATATTAAAAGTATCCGTTGGCACCGTCTCTAATTATGAGAACAATATTCACTTCCCGGATCAGGAAGCATTACTGCAACTGGCTGATTATTTCGGAGTGACCGTTGATTATCTGTTAGGGCGTACTTCCTATCGTTATAGTCTGGATACCTTAAATGAAGAGTATGCTCCCGGCATGACCGTGGCTGAGCTGGTGAACATCATACAGCATTTCAGTCCCCAGAACACGGCATCCTTTTTGGATTATATCGAACTTCTGCAATTACGACAAAAGGCAGAGGATTGCTCCTCTACCTCGTAGATAAAAACTGCTGTTCCCGGATGGCCGCCTGGTCGTCCGGGTAATTTTGTAAGTAGGCTTTTAACAGCACTGCCGCTTTCTGATAATCCTGCAGATATTCGTATGCTACGATCTCGTTGAAGGACAAGGTCTGCATCAGACTGTTCCCTTCGATCTGCTTTCCTGCCTGAAATGCTTCCAATGCCTTCTGGTAGTCCTTTTTCGCCATCTCACATAATCCCAGCTGATTATATATTTCCGCATCCGGTCCCTGTTTGGACAGGTAATTGCTGTACACACTGGAGGCATAATTATAATCTCCGGTGGCAGCATAAGCTTTCCCCAGGTACAGATAGCTGTCCACTCCACCCTTACCCTTGGCTTCTTCCAGTGCCAGGTAGGCTTTCTGATAATCTCCCAGGTAATAATATATACGACCGCTGTCATAGGCATCCAGCTTTTTGTCCGTATTCAGTACATTTTGCAGATACTCCTGCCCGACTTCCCGGTATCCGTAGTCTGCCAGGGCTTCGTAGATCTCGATCAGCCGGTCGTAATTCTTCGGATCCATAGAGATCGCCTTGTCGAAATCCGCCTTGGCACTCTCGTAATCTCCCAGTTCCAGTTCCGCCGATCCCCGCAGGAAATAGGCATCCTTCTCCTCCGGCTTCAGTCCCAGAATGGCATCATATACCTTTTTCGCCTCCGCAGGCTGTCCGTTCTTCCGGTAGGCGGCTGCGAGATAATAGTTCATATCGTAGTCTACGTTCTGCACCCAGCCGTCGCTAAGCTCCAACGCCTCTGTAAAATACTGCACTGCCTGATCATATTCTGTCAGCCCCATGCTGGCGATCCCCCGGCCTCTTGCAATAAGACGGCTGTTCTCTTTCTGTGCTTCCGCTTCGTCGAAGGCTGTCAATGCACCCTGATAATCTAGCGTTTCCACCAGCTGCATCCCCTCGGTGATTTTCGTAGTATCATTTCCGCAGCCTGTCAGCATGCTTATCATCAGACAGCAGACTCCTGCCATCACTATTTTCTTATGTGTTTTACCCATGCTTTCCTCCACGGTCTGTTTCGATCCTTACTGCTCTATTATTTTACTGCTCGTCCAGTTTGGATGTGCAATGAGGACATCTCGTTGCGTCAATGGCGATCTCGCTCTTACAGAACGGGCATTTCTTCGTCGTAGGTGCTGCCGGTGTCTCCTCTTTGTGGTGCAGGGTATCTCCCAGCTTGTTGATGAATTTTACCAGACAGAAGATCACAAATGCTGTGATCAGGAAATTGATGACCGCTGTGATAAAATTACCGTACATCAGCACCGGTGCGGTGTCACCGCTTCCCAGCTTCACATATAAATTAGAAAAATCCGTGCCTCCGAAGATTGCCAAAACCGGAGTAAGGATGTCCTGATTCAGAGAAGTAACGATAGCGGTAAATGCGCCGCCGACGATCACGCCGACTGCCATATCCATTACATTTCCCCTCAGAATAAACTTTTTAAATTCCTGCATGAATCCGCTTTTCTAGCTCATTTTCCTCTTCCTTCCTCTTATGTTTTGGTAATTCGCCCCGCGCTATTCGCAAAATCATGCAAGCATGATTGTGTCTCTCGTATATGTCCATGGTCGAACTGTTTTGTTTCATAATAGCATACACCCCTTGAAACCTCAATAGGAAATGGGGTATACTCTTTTAGGAATGTAATAGAAACGAAACTGTATTTTCCCCGAAAGGATCAAGTCATGCAGCGGATCAATGAAGACATCAAAACCGGCAATTTCAAACAGATCTACCTGCTCTACGGAGAGGAACGTTATCTGAAGAATCAGTACACGACCCGTCTGCGTAAGGCATTGTGTCAGGACGGTGACGAGATGAACACCCATTTCTATCAGGGGAAGGATTTCTCCTTGGGACAGGTCATCGATCTGGCAGAGACGCTGCCTTTTCTGGCAGAGCGCCGTGTCATGTTTTTCAAAGATACCGGGCTCTTCAAAGCCGGTGGGGAAAAGCTGGCGGAATACCTGGCAAACCCCAATGACACCACCTTTTTCGTGTTCACGGAAAGTGAAGTGGATAAGCGCAGCAAGCTCTACAAAGCCGTGCAGTCCAAGGGATATGTGGCAGAGTTCACAGTACAGGATGAAAATACATTGAAGCGCTGGATTGCCGGTATTCTGGGCAAAGAAGGGAAAAAGATCTCCGAGAACACCGCGCAGCTGCTGCTCTCCAAGACCGGCACCGATATGGAAAATATCCAGATGGAGCTGGAGAAACTGATCTGCTACTGTCTCGACCGTGACATAGTCACCGCAGAGGATGTGGAAGCTGTCTGCACCACCCGTATCACCAACCATATCTTCGATATGGTCAATGCCATTGCGGAAAAACAACCGCAGAAAGCGCTGCAACTTTACTATGATCTGCTGGCATTAAAAGAGCCGCCCATGCGCGTACTGTTCCTGATCGCCAGGCAGTGTAACCTGCTGCTCCAGACCAAGGAATTAAAAAGCAGAGGTCACGACAACAAGACCATTGCCTCCAAGATCGGTGTACCGCCCTTTGCCGCCGGAAAATATGTGGCACAGGCGTCCCATTTCAAGACTTCCGTGCTGAAAAATGCGGTCAAGCAGTGCGTGGAGACTGAGGAAGCCGTGAAATCCGGACGGATGAACGATATGATGAGTGTGGAGATACTGATTTTGTCGGTATTGCCCTCGTGAGTCTGCGAATGCATTGAGTGAGTTCTGCTCACGATATATAAAAGTCCATGGACAGTTTTTCTGCTCATGGACTTTTTATCTGTGCTATTGTTTTACACATTTAAGTTGAAAGTAATGGTCTTCTGCAATGATACCTGTGACGCCTTGAACTTTTTGGGGTACACATCCTTGTATCTGTAAATACTCAAGATAATTCCCACCAATGCATAGCACAATAAAATATTATTTCTGCCCGCAGATAAGAACGGCAGGAATGTCGATGTCAGTGGAATCCATCCAAAAATCCCCGCAAGGTTCAGGAAAACATTTAATAAAATGATCATTCCACAGCCGAACCCCATCACCATGCCAAGTTCATTTTTCTGTCTGACAGAAGTGCCGAACATAAACACTACCAGTGCTACTAAGAGAGTGACCACAACAATCCCGGCTATCATTCCATAGCTGTTCAAAATGTAAGAAAAAATGTAATCCTGATTAAATTCCGGTAAGCCCCCGACCACATCTTTTCCGCTGTTGCCCCAAAGTAAAATGTTTTCATTAAATTTCCGAAGCATAGATGTCATGTAATTGGCATCTCCGGAAGCAGTGAAATAGGAGCGGATTCTGGCTTCCTGATATGTTTCCAGCAAATGAAATGCGTACTTTACAGTCAGTAACAGAGCAGGTGCTGCCGTGAAAAACAGCCACATGCCGATAATTGTCTTTTTCACAGGCAGTTGAAACCACCCCTTCCAGACAGCCACCGTAAGTTCTATCAGCATACTGACCATCATGATGGCAGCCACACCGAGGCTTGGGATCCGGGACGTAATAAATACCGGAAGGATCAGCCACAGGAGTGCTTTTAACAAAGCCAGGCCACCACCGTTTTTGTATTTATATAAAATAGCCCCATACATCGGCACATAGAACATCATCAGGGAAGTAATCGACACCCGGAACATTCCAAATCCAACCCAGTTGCCGACTCCGTTAATATCCACACCGAAAAAGCCGGTCAGCCGCAATCCTCCCAAAATAAGTATAAAGACTCCAATGAACCTGGAATACTTTGCAATTAACGTATAATCCAGAAAGTAGATCACACACATGAGAAGGAATCCTATCACAATACATGAGACAAACCCCTCCGTAGTATAGCGGTACACTTCCTGTCTCCATGTTTCCAGCTCCTGATAACCGGGCTGACTGAGAATGGATTGCTGCAACAGGATGCCAAACAAGCTTAAAATTCCTACGATTACAAGTAACTTCCATGCAACCTTAGGCTTATGGATCCTGTCCAGAGAGATTCCCACTTCTACCGGATCCCCCATGTCCGTAACCGCATTTTTCTCTGCTTCCTCATAGGTCATCCCCTCGGAGAGATTGTCTGCGATCTGACATTCTATATGGTCTCTTATCTCCTCAGCGATATAGGGTCTGGCTTTTTTACAACGGATCTGCGACAACAGTTTTTCCAAATATGTCTCCATCCCTATACCCCCATTGCCAGAACACTGGTGACCGCGGATTGATATTCCATCCACTCCGCTTTTTTTGTTTCCAGTAATTTTCTGCCCTCTTTCGTAATACTGTAATACTTCCTCGTCTTGCCTGCATATTCCTGCTCATATACCGTAAGCAGGCCCTTCGCTTCCAGCCCATGCAGCAGCGGATACAGCGTACCTGCTTTTAACTCGAACACGTTACAGGATTTTTCCCGCAATGTATCGATCATCTCGTATCCGTACATATCCTTCTCCGCCAGTAATCTGAGCAGAAGCATCGTCATACTTCCCGACATCAGTGATTTGTCCACAGCCATTTTTTGTCCTCCTTATATAGATAGCCGATATATATCGTTGTCTATAATATATATCGGCTATCTATATATGTCAATATTTATTTTTCAAAGCTGTCACTAATTCATCTCGACTTCATCTACGATTTCGTATTTGTTATCCGTATCTTCTTTTCTTATAATAAACAGCACATCCGTAGTCATCTCGTTTTGCTCTTTTGCGGTCACTATATAACGGTTACCCAAATCCGGCTTCCATATTTTGATGGAGTCTTCATCAATGCCCCAGGCGAAACCATCCGCTTCCGCACGATACAATTTGCCATCCACTTCGGCGTATAGATTTCCCAGGTAGCAAGGAGTAAAAACTTCCTGAATATAAATATCATCATAGATATCTTCAGCCTTTTGTTCATAATACTCCCAGGAGTCCGCCACCTTCACACGGTACATTACCGTCTCCCGGCCATCTGGCAGATCTACGGAAATGCTGTCCCTGCTGTCTACCGTGGAATCCCACGCACTTAATAACTCGTTCAGCAAATCATATCTTTCATTTAACAGTCCGGTGATATCGTTATAGACAGCACTCTCGTTCTCTCTGTCTAACAGCGTTCCCCGAATCATCAAATCATTATTTTCTGTATTTTCTACATTTTCAAGGCTTTCCGATACCGTTGCATTCTCCGGCTCCCATTCACGGATCTGGCAGCTGGCAACCATCTGTGAGATGATCTTTTTATATTTTTTATAATCCTTCTGTGACATAGAGATGGTAATGTTATAGAATCCCTGGCCGGTGAAATCCCCTTTAAAAACATAGGATTCGCTTATCCATTCACCGCTCGTTTCGATTCCATGAAGCGCCGTAAGTTCCTCATTCACTTCCACGGTCTCCAGATCATTTTCATCCCCTGCATAATACGGAGAAAAGCTGTTGCAAAAATAGATGCTGCTCTCCTGGCTGTCATCCGTATAAATCCGGATTCCCTCGTCCGGACTGGCTTCCTCTGTCTCGGTCGCAGGCCACCCTTCCTGAAGCTTCGCTGTCCATTCTACCGGTCTGTCTATGCTTAAGGTAAATCCTGCTGCCTCATTTGTGTATTCGCAGCGGATCATCTCCTGCTTTCCACAACCGGTCATTGCCCATAATGCTGCTAAAATCATCACACCCACAATCCATTTTTTACCCATAGGCACCTCCGTCATTCTACTCAGCTGTTGCTGTCTTTACACCCTGTGTAATATCTTCCGCCGTCAGATCAACACTCATGTATGCAATTGGCTGATTCCCCCGGACAGCGACGAATACCATTCCCACTGCAGGCACATCGATGGCTTCTGCCACCTCCGCCGAATAGACCGTCACATCATCCTGTTCCAGAATCCCACGGAAAGCCCGCAGATAATAGGATCCCTCTCCATACACCTTCTGTGCATATTCTTCCGCCCAGGATTTTTCCTCGCTGCAATAGCGGAACTCCTTCGTGTTCAGATCGATTGCTCCTAATTCTTCCTGTCCCGCAACATACAGATTATCGTCAATCCGGTAACACTCACAGTACCAGCTAAAGCTGTCTCTAGGTTCCACAGAATAAGGTGTTGCACGGTAGTTCGTTGGCTGATCCGTGTCAAATTCCACCAGAATCAACTGCGGATCCCGTTCTCCGGCTTCCGTAAGATCATTAAAATCGTAATAGCAGATATATGTTTTTCCCTTGTCCTCATCGCAGAAAGCACCTGCTGATGCCCAATTCCATTCCTCTGCGTCTGTAAGCAGTTCCTTCAAGTCAAAGGAGGCATATTCACCTTCCGCATCGTTGTCCTGCTTTATAAAACACGTAAATATTCCGTCTTCTTCTCTTCCACCATTTGTCACACCGCTATCGCACAAAGCCTCCATCAGCGATGATGTGGGATGTCCTCCAACACTATAATCCATCCAATCAGTTGTAAATTCTTGAAGAATCGTTTGAAAGTAAGGAGGGCAATCCTGATCTGTCTCTTCTGATCCACATCCACATAACGCAAAAATCAATATACTCAATAAAAATGCACTTCTCTTTTTCATTCTAGATTGCCCTCCATTTCTGTGTTAGCCAACCCTATAATATTTTCCAGTAGAATTACTAAAATTCATTACGTAATTACGTCTATCACTCTACTCTGCATCCAGAAAAATATAGCTGTAGCTTTCCGGATTTTCCCATTTTAGTGCATCACTCTTTTTCTTAAAATAAGTGATTCTGACAATGTTCGTCCCCAGTTCCGGTCCTTCTTTTACCTGTGCCTTTACTTCTTCCATGTACGTTATCAGAAGATCCTCCTCTGTTCTTCCATGCACCACTGCCGCGATATCATATACTTTTCCCCAGTTCGGATCATCGATATATCTTGCACTCACCTGTTCAAAATCCGCTTTTCCACAGACAGCCATATATAACAGGACCATACCTAAGACGATTACGACGATCCCTGCCGGGACTGCAATTTTTAGGATCCGGCTATGCTTTTTCTCCGCATCTTCTTCCGGAACTTCGGGATTCGTCAATTTCTCTAACGTCTTTTCCGGATTCATCAATTCGTCACAGGATACCTGAAGAATCTCTGCGATCTTTCCAAGTATTGTCATATCCGGAAGATTTTTCCCATTCTCCCATTTACTAACCGCAGAAACAGAGACTGACAGCCGATCTGCCATTTTCTTCTGGCTGATTCCGTTTTTCTTTCTTAAAGTCGTAAGCAGGATACCAAATTGCTCTTTCTGCATAATGTCCGTTGCTCCTCAGTCCTTCGGTCCCCATAAGTAACCGCCTAACATTCCGGTCAGGATAAATACCATAAAGTAGAGTCCCGGAACAGCTGCGACAAAAGCATAAAACGCTATCTGGAAGCTCCAGATGGGGATTAACAGATTGAGTGCAGTCACACAGGCAACGGCAAAAGCAACATATTCCGCACCTTTTGCTTTGTCCCGTCTGGTCTTTGTTGCCAGCAGGAATCCCCATGCCGTGTAGAGTAGCATACGTACCACCGTCCGGACTCCGCTCATCCCATCAAAAGAAGTTTTGTAATCCTCCTTCAGTGCCACCAGGACAATCAGGATCACAACCGACAAAATAATTTTGTAGTAATTTGAAAAAATTTTCTTCATAGCTGCTCCTTTCATTCTACATTCAGGAATGTATATCCCCTCATATCCGTTTCCTTCCACGCCAGGGCGTCTTCCCTGTTCCTGTAATATGAAGTCTTGACAACATTGGTACCAAGTTCTTCCCAGTCCATCTCATTTCTCACTTCATCCAAATACTCATTAATGCTCCTACCCGTCACTTCACCTTTTACCACATACGAAATTTCATATGTATATCCCCAGTCCGGATCATCGATATATCTTGTACCTATCTGCTGAAAAGTAGGTTCTCTATGCTTCACCATATATCCCAACAGCAATCCTGCAGCGATCACCAGTATTCCCACCAAAACGACAATTTTTACGATCCGCCTGTGCTTTTTCTTCGAGAGGGCTTCTTTCTGCGGTTCGGGATTCGCTAATCGCTCCAATGTCTTTTCCGGATTCAGTAATTCATCACAGGATACCTGAAGGGTCTCCGCGATGCTGCCAAGCATCGTCATATCCGGAAGATTCTTGCCATGTTCCCATTTGCTTACCGCCGAAGTAGAGACCGACAGCCGCTCCGCCATCTCTTTCTGGCTGATCCCGTTTTTCTTTCTTAAAGTCGTAAGCAGTATACCAAATTGCTCCTTCTGCATGATGTCTTTGCTCCTTAATTGTACTTGATAATAATATCATTATACAATTGAGCAATTGGAAACGCAATTGAGTAAGCGGCAACCCTCCCCTTTGTTAACCATAACGAAGAATTTTTCGCTATTTGTTACAAATTTCAAAAAAAGCGTGCAGATCTCTCCACACGCTTTTCGTTCATCGTCTTATTTGTTCAAAAATTATTCCCACATTCCCGTTACAAAGCACATCAGTGCCGCCCAGGTATATAAGGGATAGAAAAGTCCCTGATCATCCACGCCGTCTTTTAGGATTTTCTGTGCTTCTTCTTGGGTCACCAATAAAAAGCCGTCAAAACATTCCGTGCCAACGGCACCTTCCTGGCTTACCTTCGGCATTTCTTCCCGGTTCAGAGTGATCTGCACCAGTGCATTGCTCTCGTCCGTCATGCCCGGGGTGCTGAATACCAGGGGATTCACCAGACGGATGCTGTCACTTTCTTCCAGTGTGATACCGGTCTCTTCCTGCAATTCCCGGATGGCTGCATGAAACACCGGATTTTCCTGTGCCGCATCCTCCGGATCTAACAGTCCTGCCGGAACGCTTAGCAGGAACTGTCCCGCAGGATAACGATACTCACGGCTTAAGCAGAGTCTCGGCTCCTGATCCTTAACTTTCAGGATCACGACACAGCTCACCGCATCCGGCAGCATCTGTTTAAATTCTTCGTCATTTTTTACTGCCGCCAGATTCTCTATACTTCTCCTGGTGGCATCAAAATAATGTTGTCCCGGCTCATATTGCAGATCAAATACCTTGATGAATCTGCTGTCATAGACGGTCTCCACCTGTTCTTTTTTTATGATTGGTTTATTCTCCATAATCGTTTCCTCTTTCTGTTCCGCAGTCTTGTGCGCTATCGGCTGTTTCTATCTGTTATTTTTATCTACCATTTCTTTCTGCCGTGCTGCCATCGTTCTGCAGTTTTTCCGCTTCCCCGGCTGCTCTTTCCAGTCTGCTGAGAACCTGTTCATATCGCTTTTCAGCTTTTTTCCAGTGGATGAGCTTATGCCACCCCACCACATAATCCGGTCTACGGTTCCGGTACTGCAGATAATAGGCATGTTCCCACACATCTATCAGCAATATCGGTGTATATAATCTCAGATCCGGCACATCCTGGTTCGCTGTGGTCAGGATCCTAAGCGTTCCGTCCTGATCACTTACAAGCCATGTCCAGCCGGAGCCGAAGACTCCCGTGGCTGCCTGGGTCATCTGCTCTTTCCATTGTCTCACGGATCCGAAATCCCGGATCAATGCCTCCGCCAGTGCTCCACAAGGCTCCTGCCCTGCTGTGCTTCGCATACTGTCAAAATACAGCTGATGGTTGTATACACCGCCACCGTTATTGTGAATGCTTTCCCGGGCTTCCTCCTGCAAGGATGCAAGTTTATTATCCTCCGAAGTGAGCAGTTCCGTCAAGGTCATTTGCTGTAACTGAGGATAATCCGCGAGAATTGCATTCAGCTTGTCCACATAGGTCTGATAATGCTTATCATGGTGAAAATGCAGTGTCTCCTCATCCAGTACCGGAAGCAGGGCATCATATTCGTAGGGCAGTGGCTGTGCGACAAAAGGGTAATGTTCTTCTAACATGAGACTCCAATCCGCCTGCGGTATACAGGCTTACAATCATACAATATTTACCATACGCCTAGTATGTGCCGTCCCTGCGGATTTTATTTTCAAACTAATATCTCCTTGGGGCATACAATGAGAAACACAAATTTGCCGTAAAAGAAAAGAGACAACTACTTTCCGTTTCTACGGACTTCGTTGTCTCTTTATTTACTCATGATAGCATAAAAGCTATCATCAATAAATTGTTCTTTTAGTTGAGCCGGATTCTTTGACCGGGGTAGATCATGTTGCTGTTACTGATCTGTGGATTCCTGCGAAGCAGTTCCAACAAAGATAGTTTATACCTGGCTGCAATCTTCACCAAAGTATCCCCTCTTTTTACAAGGTACTCTCCTTCCGTGAAAAGATCTGTCTCCCGCGGCATTGTATTCGTTACCGTGATCAGATATTCTCCGCCGCGTTTCAAGCCAAACATTGCCTGACCGGCTGTGTTCACACGGTAAGAACCGCAATATTCCAGTTTTCCGGACTTTGCATTGTACCGGTACAGGTTCGCATACTTTCCGGCATTCTCCGCTCCTGCATTCACATGCAGATTTACAGGTACCGCAAATGCTCCGCTGTCATAAATGGAAACCTGTATGTTCTTCGCACTTCCTGCTTCTTTCGTCTTGCGAACTTCTGCTGAAAGCTTTCCTTCCGCAACCGTCAGGTTCATAGGCTTGCCACCATTCAGTGCTCTCTTGTTTACATTCTGCCCACTGATACTCAGAGCAATTCCATTTCCACTGTGGAATGCCAGTGTCTTCTTCGTGCCTGCCAACTGTTGCAAAACATTCACCGGAATCAGATTTTCTCCCTGTACGGAATAGTTCAGGTTGCCCTGGGTGGAAGCAGACAGATTCACATCCTTTGTTACTTGCTGCCAATCCACTGTTTTCTGTTCCGGAGTACTGTCGGAGGAACCACTTCCCGAACTATTGTCCGGAGCCGGTGTCGTTGTAGGCTGCGGTGTTACAGAAGGCTTCGTGGACTCCTCTGGTTCCTGACTTCCCGCCAGTTTCTGGTCCTCGGTTATAAAATAGGTACTGAAGCTTCCGGTTTTGCATTCGATAGTACCTGAGAAGTTGCTGCCCTCAAAAGCATATAACTTTTCAATGGTTCCGTCCTGCTTGATATGGAACAGTGCAGGCTTATTATATGATGCCAGATTGTCCACATACAGACTTACCTCTTTCTCCGGTTCCACTGTTTTTGTATCATCCTGAATCAGTGTAATATCCATGGCAGTCACCTTGGATGTCCTGTCCGTCAAGGCTTGCATGATTTTCTGCATTTCCGCTTCATCCGACTGCTTGACACAAGGGTAAGTCTTTTCACCGATTCCGTCCGCTCCTACCTGAATGAGCAGCGCTTCGTCGCCTATCGGTGCACTGGTTCCGTTGAACGTCTCCTCATTATGCTGTGTCAGTGTCTTGGGATAACAGGTTCCCTCAAAGACACCATAGCCCTGATAACCTTGCAGTTCCTGGACTTTCGCTACAAATTCACCGGCATTGATCACCTGTCCGGCACTTACCATGGATCCGTAAAAGGTTTCGGGTATGGGTTCCGAGTCAATCGCATGCTTATCATAATAGCGGGCAATATAATTGATATTGCCAGTTACATCGGCGTTTCCCTGATAGCTTTCATTTAGTGACAGACATCCCACATTACCGTTGACTGTAACCTTGGCTCCCACGCTGCTGGCACTGGTGAAAATAATATTACCGTCATTGTCTCTTAGGAATATGGTGTTTCTCTCTTCGTCTTCACCAGCTCTGCCATACTGTTCAAAGCAGGTCAGATCTAGCGTAACGTTACCGTTTACCGTCACGTCACCGTTAATCAAACTTAATCCATACAGATCCGTGTTGAAGGTATGTGATTTTCCGTCTGCGATACAGACAATATCCGTTGCCTGACGGTTCTCATCCTTTACCTCCTCATCATCGTCATAAAGCAGATATTTTACAGGATAATGGAAGTCGTTGGTGATTGGACCACCATTCGGCAGATAATAATATCCTTGATAGTACTTATCACTGGGAATAGGATGACCACTCTCATCATACTTTCCGATGACACGCCATTCATTTTCCGCCAGGTTCTCGACAATATTGTTGGGATAACTCCACACACTATCCCTATACTCCTCTTGAATCAGTGACTGATCCATAAAGTAATAGGCTTTTCCCACATAAGTATAACCGCTCTTGTCCGCATGCTGCGTGGTATAAGGCACCAGACCGTCTGCGCATACATCCCCAAGCACTGCCTTACCGGTCACTTTTCCGTTTCCGTAGATGACCGTATTCACAAATGCATTCGGATCACTGACGACCAGATCCAGTGCTGCGAAGGGGTTATCCTCTGTATTGGCAATCTTCGTTCCCGCTGCGTCACAGGTAATGGAAGCACTGCAGACAAATTCCTTACCGCCCACAGCTACTGCAGGAACGTAATAGAACACATTCGGATTCTCATCATCCGGTGTTGGTGTCTTATCCACAGTTCTCGCCGTCAGGGTTCCGTCTCCGAAAATATACAGGCTGCCGCAGACATCCAGTGCGCTGCCTTGCTGTGCCGCCACATTATTGTCTCCTGTCAGAGTCAGGTCCAAAGGAACTCCGACACCCTCATCCGTAGCAAAGAATCCGATAGCATTATACACTTCATTATCTTCTCCGTCCGTTTCCGGTGATTCGTAAATAAAATTATTTAATTCGATCTTTGCATTACCACCAGACGTAGCTGCCATATAATGGAAGTTATAATCCTCCCCTGTGGTCTCCTGCAGTTCCCCATTCACCACCTTCAGATAAATCTCCGTTTTTCCAAACAGCTTGCCATCTTGCTCAACACAAATTCCACCGGTATAAATTATCGGTTCCTCCGATGATCCTGGTTCCTCCGTTGATTCTGGTTCCTCCGATGATCCGTTCACTCCTAACACTGTATTATATGGAGCTATTTCATTACCCGATTCGGTAACTGCAGTTGTCTCCTCAGCGTTTACCGTCAGACTGCCGTAAGGCAATACTATGGCAGCCAACATGGAACAGGTCAGCATCATTGCCGTTTTCCTGCCAAATTCCCGTGAAAACAGTTTCTTAAAATAATTCATCCATTCCCCTCCTTTACTACTGTATGAATGTGAATTAATATGTTTTTGATTATTTTATCATTAAATTATCTTTTTTACAATGTCTTATATCCGGCTGGTCGGGTAAATTTGCTATAGGAATTTTACCCGACATTACCCGAACTCGAAGTTAATTTTTCTTGACTTCCCTTATTTCTACTGCTATCATGTACTCAAAGCATTTATTCTATGAACGAAATTTCAAAAAGCTGGTCTCAGCATCTGTTTTCGGGATTTCCCGTTTTCAAATCAGAAATTCATGCTTTTATTCCCTATTTATTATATCACACATACCGCAGTGGATTTTTGATAATCCCTATTTTTACCATGAAGGAGGTTCTATGGAAAACAGGACAAAGTTACTTCAGTGGCATCCTGCATTCTTTGCCGGAATACAGGTGGATTTGGATGCCGAAAACAGTGAACTGTCATATGTCAATGAGCATCAGCTGAGAACGAAACCGAAACAGATTGTTGTATTATCGCAGCTTCCTCTTGACGAGAATCTGTGGTTACGGATCTTAAGCAACAAGCTGGATGATCCGGCGATTATCGAACGAATGTTACAGGAATATGAGCAACATAAGGACAATCCCTTATACAGTTCTATTGTAGAGATTGTGGCACAGGCAAACCAATTATTATTCCGAAAGGAGGGATCTACCATGAGTGAAACATTAGAAGCTATCATTAACGAGAAACTGGATGCACGAGAGAAACGTGGGCACGATCAGGGCGTTCTGGACACTTGTAGGGAACTTGCTTGCAATATGTTTGGTATCGGTATCTCCGTAGAGCAGATTGCTCTAATCACCAAGTCTTCTGTCGAAACGGTCAACGAATGGTTAAACAATAAGGGAGCCTGACGGCTCCCTTATTGTTTATCTCATATGTTATCTTTTACAGCTGTGCAATATCCACCAGTGTCAGTTCCTTGCAATCGTTCATATGCTCCATGCTGGTCACGAGAGCATTGGCGGTGTCCATTGCGGTGATGCAGTAGATACCGGTCTCGATAGCGGTACGACGGATCAGGAAGCCGTCTCTGGTCTTGTCGCGGCCCTGGGTAGGGGTATCGATGACAAGGTCGATCTTGTGTCCCAGGATCAGATCCATCACGGTCGGGGATTCCTGAGAGATCTTGTTGACTTTTCTCGCCTTCACACCTGCTTCATTCAGAGCAGCTGCGGTACTTCTGGTAGCATAAATGGTGTATCCCAGCTTTTCGAAGCGTCTTCCGACTTCAATGGCTTCACCCTTATCCGCATCCTTCACGGTGATGATCATGTTCTTGTACTTGGGCAGTTCTACGCCTGCTCCCAGGAATGCCTTGTACAGAGCCTCATTGAAGGTCTTGGCGATACCCAGACACTCACCGGTAGACTTCATCTCCGGTCCTAAGCTGATCTCGGCACCACGGATCTTCTCGAAGGAGAACACAGGCATCTTGATGGCAAAATACTCTGCCTCAGGCTGTAAGCCGGGCTCGTAGCCAAGCTCACGGATGGTCTTGCCGATGATCACTTCGGTAGCCAGATCCACGATAGGAATGCCGGTTACCTTGCTGATATAAGGTACGGTACGGGAAGAACGGGGGTTAACCTCAATGACATATACTTCCTCACCGATGGCAATGAACTGGATATTGATCAGTCCCTTGACATGCAGTGCCTTTGCCAGTCTTCTGGTGTACTCTGCGATCTTCTCTTTTACTACTTTATCAATGGTCGGAGCCGGGTATACGGAGATACTGTCTCCGGAGTGGATACCGGTTCTCTCGATATGCTCCATGATACCGGGGATCAGAATATCGGTACCGTCGCATACAGCATCGACCTCGATCTCCTTACCCTGTAAATACTTATCTACCAGGATCGGGTGATCCTGTGCGATACGGTTAATGATCTCCATGAACTCTTCGATCTCTTCATCGGAGATAGCGATCTGCATGCCCTGTCCACCCAATACATAGGAAGGACGTACCAGTACGGGATAGCCCAGTCTGTTGGCCACCGCCTTAGCTTCCTCTGCGGTGTATACGGTACCGCCGGCTGCACGGGGGATCTCGGTCTCTTCCAGAATCTTGTCGAACAGTTCTCTATCCTCAGCGGCATCTACATCCTCCGCCTTGGTGCCCAGGATGGGCACACCCATCTTCATCAGGCTCTCGGTCAGCTTGATAGCGGTCTGTCCGCCGAACTGTACCACAGCACCATCGGGATGCTCAATATTTACGATAGATTCCACATCTTCCGGAGTCAAAGGCTCGAAATACAGCTTGTCCGCAATATCGAAGTCGGTACTTACAGTCTCCGGGTTGTTGTTGATGATAATGGTCTCATAGCCTGCCTCGGAAAATGCCCAGGTAGCATGTACGGAACAATAGTCGAACTCGATACCCTGTCCGATACGGATAGGACCGGAACCCAGTACCAGGACTTTCTTGCGTCCGGTGGTCTCCTTGGCTTCGCACTCGCCGCCGAATACGGAGTAATAATAAGGAGTGGAAGCTGCAAACTCTGCGGCACAGGTGTCTACCATCTTGTAAACAGCCTTAATGCCGTTGTCATAACGCATCTTCTTGATCTCTTCCTCGGTCTTGCCGGTCAGTCTTGCGATGACGTTATCCGGGAACTCGATTCTCTTGGCTTCCTTCAGCAGTTCCACTGTCAGAGGCTGTGTCTCCAGTGCATGCTCCATCTCGGTCAGAATGGCGATCTTGTCAATGAACCACAGGTCGATCTTGGTAATGTCGTGGATCTGTTCATAACTGATACCCTTACGGATTGCTTCAGCGATCACATAGATTCTCTGGTCATCCACGATCTTCAGACGCTCTAACAGTTCCTCCACAGACAAAGTGCTGAAATCATAGCTGCGCAGGCAGTCCACATGCTGCTCCAGGGAACGGATGGCCTTCATCAGTGCTCCCTCGAAGTTATTGCAGATACTCATAACCTCACCGGTTGCCTTCATCTGTGTGGTCAGAGTACGTTTTGCAGTGATAAATTTATCGAAAGGCAGTCTGGGGATCTTTACTACACAGTAATCCAGTGTCGGCTCGAAGCTGGCATAGGTCTTGTGGGTAATGGCATTTTTGATCTCATCCAGAGTAAAGCCCAGTGCGATCTTCGCTGCTACCTTCGCAATGGGGTAACCGGTCGCCTTACTTGCCAGTGCGGAAGAACGGCTGACACGGGGGTTAACCTCGATAACACAATATTCAAAGCTGGTGGGATGCAGTGCAAACTGTACGTTACATCCACCGGTGATCTGCAGTTCGTTGATGATCTTCAGAGCGGAAGTACGTAACATCTGGTACTCCTTGTCGCTCAGGGTCTGGGAAGGCGCTACTACGATACTGTCTCCGGTATGCACGCCGACGGGATCGATGTTCTCCATGTTACATACGGTGATGCAGTTGCCTGCGCTGTCACGCATTACTTCGTACTCGATCTCTTTCCAGCCCGCGATACAACGCTCTACCAGTACCTGTCCCACACGGGACAGACGTAAACCGTTCTCCAGGATCTCTTCCAGTTCTACCTGGTTGTGTGCGATACCGCCGCCGGAACCGCCTAGGGTATAAGCAGGACGCAGTACAACAGGATAGCCGATGGTGTTGGTGAATTCCACACCGTCTTCCACGTTCTCAACGACCTTGGATGCTGCACAGGGTTCGCCGATGCGCTCCATCAGATCCTTGAACTCCTGACGGCCTTCCGCATTACGAATGGTAGCTGCGGTAGTACCTAACAGCTTTACATTGTGAGCTGCCAGGAAACCGGATTCCTCCAGCTCCATGCCGAGGTTCAGACCAGCCTGTCCTCCCAGGGTGGGGAGAATGCTGTCGGGCTTTTCCTTTTCAATGATCTGCTCCAGAACCTTTACGTTCAGGGGCTCAATATATACCTTATCTGCGATATCTTTATCGGTCATGATGGTCGCAGGGTTGGAGTTCACCAGGATTACCTCTACTCCCTCTTCCTTCAGGGAACGGCAGGCCTGGGTACCTGCATAGTCGAATTCCGCTGCCTGGCCGATGACAATAGGACCGGAGCCGATTACCATTACTCGTTTTACATTAGGATTCTTGGGCATCTTAGTTCTCTCCTCTCATCATATGAATGAACCGGTCAAACAGGTAACCGGAGTCCTGGGGTCCCGGACATGCTTCCGGATGGAACTGTACGGTGAAAATGTTTTTGCCGGTGTAGGACAGACCCTCGTTGGTACCGTCGTTGACATTGATGAATGCGGGAACCGCTACGGACGGATCCAGCTTATCGGTATCTACCACATAGCCGTGGTTCTGAGAGGAAATATATACTCTTCCGGTCATCAGATCTTTTACCGGGTGGTTGCCTCCTCTGTGTCCGTATTTCATTTTATGGGTATCTGCGCCGGTAGCCAGAGCCATCAGCTGATGTCCCAGACAGATTGCGAAAATAGGGATCTCGGTATCGTATAACTTTTTGATCTCGGCGATCACACCGGTACACTCCTTGGGGTCTCCCGGTCCGTTACTTAACATGATACCGTCGGGATTATCATCAATGATCTCCTGTGCGGGAGTTCCTGCGGGGTATACGGTCACCTCACAGCCTCTCTCTGCCAGGGATCTGGCGATATTTCTCTTAGCTCCCAGGTCTAACAGAGCTACCTTCAGTCCCTGTCCGGACAGCTCCGTTACCAGTGCGGGTTTGGGCTCTCTGACACCTTTTTCATAAGCTTCTTTATCAAAACGCGCTGCACCGGAGAGCGGTCCGTTCTGTGCCAGCTCCGTGGTGGGCGCTACCACATATTTTTCCTTGCAGGTCACCTTTTCCACGACCTTGCCTGTGGTATACTCCTTCAGCTTCGGAAGTACTTCGTTCAGGTCATAGGCTTCGTTGGTGGTGATCATGCCGTTCATGGTACCCTTCTCACGCAGGATCTTGGTCAACGCACGGGTATCGATACCGGCGATACCGGGCACACCGTTCTCCTCTAAGTATTCCTGTATTGTGCAGTCACAGCGGAAGTTGCTGGGAATACGTGAAAGCTCTCTGACGATGAATCCATCCGGCCAGGGTCTCTCCGACTCGCAGTCATCCCTGCATATGCCATAGTTACCGATCAGGGGGTAAGTCATGCATACAGCCTGTCCTGCATAGGACGGATCCGTCAGGACCTCCAGATATCCGGCCATGGATGTGTTAAATACGATTTCACTGATGATCTCTTTGTCTGCACCGATGTGCGTTCCTTCGAACACCGTTCCATCTTCCAAAATCAAAAATGCCTTCATTCTTTCCTCACATTCTGCCGCTTTTTGCGACGTTTGTATTTCTCTCAGTCTCCTGCAATACCTACGAATTGCTCCAATGGGTATCTGCAATGTCTACGATACCTACGAATTGCTCCGCTGCTTCGCAGCTTTCGCAATTCTGAAAACATTCGGATTCCGCGAATTTGCTTCCGCAAATCGCTGCATCCTCATGTTTTAGCGATTTAAAAGTTCAAAAGTCTTATCGTGCAAGCACGAACGCCTTTTTACCTTTTAAATCTGGTATCTGCATAATCGATTCATTATATCATAAAAAAAAATGCGTCGCAATAGACCCTGTCTGCGTAAAAACCTACAAAAAACAATTACGCAATCCCAATACTCCTTGGAAAATCTGACAAAGCTGTGTAAAAGCTTACATTTTCCATTGCTTTTTCCACCGGGTCTGATATAGAATAGATATGTATTTTCTATTTTTCAATTATCGCAAAACGCTGTTTTCCTACAGCAGATTGGACAGGCATCTATGGATCGTATCGAAAATGCTCAAATGAACTCCCTGGGAACCCGCAAACTCTATTATGAAGATGTACATCAGACGGATTTCACCGCTGTTGTAATGGAATGTGTTCCTGACAAGGAAGATGGATATTACAGAATCGTTCTGGACGCTTCCGCTTTTTTCCCGGAAGAGGGCGGTCAGTCCGCCGACAAAGGCACCTTAAACGGTCAGGAAGTACTGGATGTCAGCATTAAACAGGGCATCCTGTATCATAAAACGGTCTGTGAGTTTCCCGTCGGCACCCGGGTCACCGGTCATGTGGACTGGAACCGCCGGTTTGATTTCATGCAGCAGCACTCCGGAGAGCATATGATCTCCGGCTTACTGCACTCTCATTTCGGACTGGAAAACGTAGGCTTCCATTTAAGTGACAGAGAAGTGACACTGGATATGAACGGAGAAGTCTCTCTGGAGCAGCTGCGTCTCATCGAGCAGGAGGCTAACACTTATGTCTGGAAAAATCTTCCGGTCAACATCAGCTGGCCCTCCTCCGAAGAACTGGTGAGCTTAAACTACCGCGGCAAACTGGCGCTCACGGAAAATGTACGTATTGTCGAGATCCCCGGAGTGGATCTGTGTGCCTGCTGTGCTCCACACGTAGATACCACCGGACAGATCGGTCTCATCAAAATTGTAAATGTGCAGAGCCACAGGGGCGGTGTCCGCATTAATATTCTCTGCGGAAACCGTGCTCTGGCAGATTATACCGAAAAACAGGATTCCGTCTGGGCAATTTCTTCTCTGCTCTCTGCAAAGCAGCCGGAAGTAGCAGGTGCTGTTGTCCGCGCCAAAGAGGAGGCAAGGCTGCAAAAAGAACGCGCCAATGCCCTGCAGGCAGAGCTACTGAACGTACAGATGGACGCGCTCCCCTCCCCGGAAGAAGTACACCACGTGCTTCTCTTCGTCGGTGAACTGGATGCCATTGCCCTACGTAACGCCGTGAATACCCTGACCGGAAAATATTCCGGTTACTGTGGTATCTTTGCCGGAGACGATACAAACGGTTATCGATTTATTGTAGGCAGTGCTTCCTGTAACTGCCAGGAGGTGGCAGACCGCATGCGCCGGGAACTTTCTGCAAAAGGTGGCGGATCTGCTCCCATGATCCAGGGGAATGTTGCTGCCACGGCAGAAGCTCTGCAGTCAATTTGGGCGTCACTGTAATGACCTTCCTTTCTGCCTATATATGCATTTCGGCACATGAATTCGTATCATTATTTTTACATGGAAAACCCCCGGCATGACCATCTGTCATACTCCGGGGGTCTGTTTGTGTATTTTATATATTTTTCGTTTCAGAAAATCTGATTACTTTTCTTCGATCGCTGCATTTTTCTTCAGTGCTACGCTGACTGCCTTCGCAACGCCACCACCTACTACACAGCTCATGGGCATCTCCAGTGCTCCGTTGATACCACAGAATGCTACGGCGAACATAAACAGATTCGCTCCGGTTGCATTCATGCTCTGCAGATACTCGGTATGACCGAAGCAGATCATCAGAGTGGACATGAAGAACAGGGTGTTCATAAATGCTCCCAGCAGACCGGTCACGAAGTAAGTTACGGTCTTCGTCTTGTCGATCTTCCACAGTGCCTTGAAGATCACGCCGGACAGCCATCCCATCAGAGTTCTGGTAGGGATGCATACCAGGAAAGTGAAAAACGGATTCATTGCTACCAAAGCTGCTCCAAAAGGATCTCCTGCAAAACACTGGTAAAAGCTGGTAAGTCCAAATACCAGTCCCAGTACGGCTCCGCCTGCGGGTCCTAAGATCATTGCACCGATGACTACGGGAATGGTCATCAGGGAGATTGCTAACGGTCCGATGCGCAGATACCCAAGCGGGGTAAACGCCAGAATCAGCATGATCGCGATGAGTACGGCCAATTGTACCATCTCAAGTGTCTTGTTTTTTTTCATATGAAATTTCCTTTCCGCGCTTTTTGCGCCTTTGCTACTATTCCTCCATCTGGCGTCCTTTGGACTGCCGGAGGATATAATTACAAGTCATTCAAGAAAATAACATAAATGTATACAAAACACAAGTACATTTTTTAATACAATCAACGTACGGTGCGATACCACTTCAGCGCCGATGTATAAGCTTCATATACTGTATCCATATCAATATCTTTTAACAACATCTGACGGGATACCTCCGCCCAGTTGGCGGTCTCATACTGCAGCATAAAATCGTACACCGGAGCCAGCACACCGATGCGGTAGATCAGTGCATTGCTGATCTCGCCGGCCACATGGACCACCTTCAAAGCCTCTGCCATGGGTTTCTCGAGGATCACATCCAGCACGGAGAACAATCCCATCAGGAACAATTCGTCCTTCTGCGCCTTCAGGCCAAACGCTTCCGCCAGATTCTCGGCAAATTTGGCCCGAAGCAGAGAAAGTCTGGTAACCTCGTTCGGCTTATCCGCATACAAAGCATTGGCTACTGCCGTGTTGATCCACTTTTTCAGCTCCCGCTGTCCCAGCATTGCAGCTGCATGACGGATGGAAGTAATCTCTGAATTAACAGCCAGTGGCTGAACCATTTTCAGCAGATCGATCGTAAGTGCGGTATCACGGCTGATGATATCCGCCGCTGTTGTGAGTTCAAAATCCGGGCTGTTCACAATATTCAGCAGGTCAATATAGTTGCCCTTCAGGGGTGCCACATCTGTCTGTCCCTTTGTAATGGGAACTCGATAGAACTTTCCCTCATAGAAACGATATCCACCGGTCTCCTTCAGTCTCTCAAAATCCTCCATGGTATCAATATTACCGGCACACAGACTGATATTCGGGAATAATTTTCCGAAATAAATCTTGGCTTTATCAATGGCGATTTTGCGGTTATTCAGAAGAACATAGTCCATCAGCTTCAGGACTTCTCTGTAATTTTCAAAATCACTGACCGCAAGCTTACGAATAGCAAGTTTATAGCCTTGCTGTTTCAATTCCTTCAGACGATTGACATACATTTCAATCGGTGGAATGGTATTATTGATCAAAAGGACGATTTTTTCATGAGGTGCATCGCACTGCTCCGTAATATCCGCAAAAATAGAAATATTGGTGATCGGTACAAAAATTTCTTTCCCCTGAGACAATGTATCGATTCCCATCTTTTGGATCAGTTCCAATCCGGTGATCTGTGATGCCCCATCAAATTGTGCCGTCCCAAGCAACAGCGGATTCAACAGATAATTCTCTCTCTGGGTAAAAAAGGAATAGGCACATACGGCCATATTTTCATCAAAAAGCGGTACTAATGTAAGCAGCATATATTTACCTCCCAATTACCTATATTATACCGATTCCGACAGGACTTTACAAGTGGTACTATCAGCACAGAGATGTTGTAAATTGAAAGTTAGTGAAGAAACCACGAACACCCGCGGCGAACGGAACATCACGCCTTGATGTCGCGTCTCCAGGTGTGAATTTTCTACGAAAAGTGATATAGCGGTTCTAATCCGTACGGGCACGGCTCCAGTTGCCATCCATGGCAACGTCCGCCTGTCGCGAACATCCTGTTCGCTCCACCCTGTCTTTTAGCACTTTTCAAGAAAATATCAACACCCTCCGACAGACATCGCGGCATGACATTCCGTCCGCCGTGGGCGTTCTGCGTTTTGAAAAGCTTTCAAAAACCAGTAGCCCTGCCAAGGGCTATTAGTTTCATAAAAACAACATTTATAACAGTTTTTATTAAAATGCAGAACTTGTTATTAACTTCCTCACATGTATTCTCAAATGCTCTGCCTAAATAATCGGGATGTTTTTTCATAACCCAGCAGAAAAGGACTGCTCCCCCGGGCGTAGAT
>Ga0129313_1000539_pt1 | contig 31145 bp, 33 predicted proteins | sample O1105metagenome_FD_94436 | JGI IMG/M metagenome (GOLD analysis project Ga0129313, IMG submission 94436) | Orangutan group fecal microbial communities from fecal samples from Wisconsin, USA - O1105 metagenome | ecosystem: Host-associated > Mammals > Digestive system > Large intestine > Fecal...
CGCGCTATATTGATGTGCCTCACGCTGCTAAACTCATTTAATCACATGAAAAGCTTCACGATGTTCATCTTTTCATGGCTTAAATTCGTTAAGAAGCGAGGCACATCGATATACCTGTGAAGGTTATATGTCATGCCTTCTACTTTGCGTATTCATTGCACCTTTCTGCCTTGGCACAATTTGAAATGACATATTTTCTACGAAGATAGCAGAATTGTTGGGATTGACAATATCGATAAGCCTTGATGATTCGACAACAGCCGGAGGGGCATGACACTTTTGCGTTGGGAGACTCCTGCTTTTGCGCAGCAAAAGTGGCCCGGTAGTACTCTCTACCATTACGGCCTCTGTGAATTGACACAGCGACAAGCGGTATTAATGCGTAAGGATAACCTCTCAGATAGGGCCATTAAGTCGGACAGAGCAAAAGTCGTTATGACCGCAGGCTGTATTCCGAGAACCCACTGACATAACGACTTTCATTTAAAATATTTGAGTAGATAAGCAACTCGGCAAATCAATATTTACGATATAAAACTCATCTAAGCTGATGTAATCTCTTAAAAATATCTGGTAGTTTTGCCTCTATGGTCTTTTTATTTTTCCCATGCAAATATACTGGGTTTAAATTATGTTTATTATATGCCATGTGCGTATCTTTAGTTTCTTCAATCAATACATATGTAAAAAATCTTTCCCAGCTAAAAAACTCCCTGCTATCTACATAACTGCTTGTATTAGATAACAAATCCTGCAATTTATTATCGTAAATTATTCCGGAGGACAGTATAAGCCATTCAAAGGACTCAGGCAGATACAATGTAATGTTTTTATCCTTAATAGCATTTGCAACTCTAGCAATTTGAGAACCAAAAGCTGCACCGTCTGCTATGATTATCATATTATCAACTTCATTAGTTGATACAAAATTAAATATATTAGATTTTCCCTTAGCAGAAATACACCTCATACTATTTTCCTGCGCAACAGCAGAAAAAAACTCATAACCAGAATTGCTGTCTTCCACAAGCAAAGTTCTCAAATCAGAATCATTCTTTTCAAATGAGCCGTAAATTCTATAGAACTCATGATAAACCGATTCCAATTTGCCATACTTACCAGAACTTTTAATGCCATATATTTCTGTTACACTATACGGCAGTGCTTCCAACCCTTCACGGGTAACAATCACAAAATAATTGTCCCCCTTTTGAACCTCTCTGGCAAAATCCTTGCTTGAAACGAATCTATTACCTTCATCCACAAAGACAATACTATCCTTGATATATGCCAACTGTTCCTGCCATGTATTTCCTTCAATCACTCTACATCTACAAGCACAGCTTATGTTAACACCACTATCATCGCCATTCAATACTTGTTCTCGTATCATATCCACCAAAGTGGTTTTGCCGGTGGCACTATCGCCTTGTATGATTGTAATATTTCGTTTTATATCAAATTCGTACTTCAAATATCTATTTTGTACAATTACATGATATATGCCACGCATTTTACACAAACCTTCCTGCTATAGGAACAAGCTCCTTCATACTATGAACAATTTCATTGGTATTTAATATATTAATATTAAATTCACCCTCACCAAAATTCATTAAATGTCTCAGGTTTACAGTAATATCCTTTTCCTCTGCAATTTTCAATAGCCACTTAGCGCAGTTATCACCACAATTAGAAGCATTAAATATTTTTTCTGGAATTTTATCAATCAAAATAAGTGTTTTTACACCACCAGATAAGCTAGTAGGTGGAATAATTCCCAAAACTGGACTATCAATAGCTCCACTGCTTAATACCAAAGAATTATCCACATCAGCAATCATAGCTTTGACCTGTTCATCTTCCAGCCACTGTCTATCATACATATTCTTGAAATAAACAGAAGTATTATATATCATTCCCTGCATATCGCCATAAAATATATTCAGCATATTGCATTCTCCAAATCTATGGGCAGCTTAACCACATATCATCCTTTTGAAATTACCTTTGATTTCATAGCAAAATTCCGCTTAACATTCAAACACATCCACAAAAATTTATTCCTGAAACAAACTATAACATCCTGGCTGGATTTCTCTATCCGAGCAGATATTTACCCTTACCCCAAAATCCTTATACAGCCCCTCAAAGGCCTCTCCTGCCTTTAGCTCCTTGGCTGCTTCTGGATGTATATGTAACATATACCCCTCAGCCCCATGTTTATGGGCTTCTATACGGCGAATCTCCCGACACACGTTAATAGCCAATGCCTCTGCCGACAGTACCCTGCCACTGCCCTGGCACACCGGACAATCCCGATAGAGAAGATTATCTATATTATGCCGTGTCTTTTTGCGGGTAATCTCCACCAATCCCAAAGCAGTAATATCAACCACATGAGTTTTGGTTCTATCCTGCTGAGCCTGCTGCCTCAAAAGCTGCAAAAGAGCCTTATTGTGCTCCTCCTTTTCCATATCAATGAAATCCACCAGCACAATACCGCCTATATCCCGCAGCCGCAGCTGATGCATAATTTCCACCGCCGCCTCCTTGTTCAAGGCAAAGGCGGTTTCGCCCAAGCTGATATTCCCCACAAAACTACCAGTATTAACATCAATAACCGTCATAGCCTCAGTTTTGTCTATAACCAAAAATCCCCCAGAAGCCAAGGGAACCTGACGATTACCTGCACTGACTGCTTCAGCCTCGATTTCATAATATTCAAATATATTACTGCCCTTGTACAGCTTCAGCCTATCAGCCCACTCCGGCGCCATGCCTAGCAGCAAATCCTTAACTCGGCCATAGACAATCTCATCATCAATCACCATTTGTTCAACATCCTCGTTAAACAAATCCCGCACAATGCGGATAACCAAATCCACATCACGATACAAAAGACCTGTGCCCTTCATCAGCTTGGACTTAGCCTCAACAGACTGCCAAACCTTAATAAGATAGCGAATATCCCGCTGGATGCATTCCTTAGACTGGCCCATAGCTGCAGTGCGGATAATCACACCCATATCCTCTGGACAGGCCTCCCGTACAATATCATAAAGGCGGCGGCGCTCCTGCTCTGAGTCAATGCGATGAGAAGTACCTATATAAGCCGATCGAGGCATCAGCACCACGTTCCGCCCAGGAATAGTCAAATGCATAGTTGCCCTAGGCCCCTTGGTGCCCACCTCATCCTTGGTAATCTGCACAGGCAGCACCTGACCGATATGTATGGTCTTTCTAGGACTCCCAGCTCCATCTACCTCTGCCTTGCCATCCCCAATATAGAGAAAAGCATTTTTGCTCTGACCAATATCCACAAAGGCCGCCTGCATACCAGGCAGCACATTCTGCACGATACCCTTGTAGATATTTCCCACCAAATGGCTATGCCTTGGCCGTTCCAGCTCCAAGGAGGTTAATCTATTATTCTCTTTTACAGCAATGCGGGTTTCCTCCGGCATAACATTGACTATAATTGATTTCATATCCAGCTCCTGATTTTAATTTTGCCAGCCCCTTGATTAAACCAAATCTATCAAGGCTTTTCCCTGTCCTTTCATGGAGATTCTCTTAATCAAAACCTTTGGCTCATCCACTGGCAAATTATATTCGGCCTGCAACAGCTTAAGAATCTCTCCCGGCTTTACACTGCCGCTTTGGGTAATGGCAATATCCATATATAGCTTTAGCAAATCTCCAGCCATAGACAGCTTAACAGGCTTCAACATATACTGCTTTGTTTCAATCATCTTGTTAGTCTTAGGAGTCACGCGATGAACCATAGCCTCTGGGGCTTTATTATAAGCCTCTACAGCCTGCACTGCCTCCTGCCAATCTCCTGTCAAAGGCACATACAGCTCATATTCTGCCTCTTGCACCTCTGCCATTAACGCCTTGTGCTTTTTGCCCTTACAAGGCTTAGGCTCTGGCACTTCCTTCAACCTCAACAGCTTTCCCCCCGGTGGCAAAGCCTTACTAAGACGGTCGAATACCTCTGGCTGACACAGTGGCTTGGTCAGCTCAAAATCCATATACTCTGCATCGCTAATAACCCCCAAGGACAAAGCAGATGCAAAGGCAATCTTGATATGAGGATTAAATCCCTCTGAATAAGCTGCTGGCAACTTGGCACGACGAATAGCCCGCTCCATAACCCCAGCATAATCAAGGTGGGAAATATAACGGATTTCCTCACCCTTGGTAATTTCAGCCCGATATTTATACATTTTCCCGCCTCCAATCTACAACCTTGGCCTTTAGAGATGGACAGACACCACAGGCAGAGCATTTGCCACGACGGCAATCCTCTGTCAGCTGCTCCTTGAGGGCCTTGCCATACTCCCGCAACAAAAATTCCTTGCTCACACCTGGGGTTGTATGCTCCCAAGGCAGCTTTTCTTCTGGTTCTCTAGCTCTCTCATTGTAAAGATGCAAATCTATACCACATTTAGCAAAGGCCTCATGCCATACATCATTTTTGAACAAATCATTCCAACCATCAAATTTGGCTCCATCCTTCCAGGCCTGATAAATAACCTGGGCGATTTTTCTATCACCTCTGGCAATAGCTCCCTCCAGCACACTGACTCTGGCATCATGATAGTTGAACTTTACAGCTCGCTCAGTAATGCTATCCTTCAACAAGCGCTGACGACGATGGAATTCAGCTTCTGGCAGCTGGCCATACCACTGGAAAGGCGTATGAGGCTTTGGTACAAAGCAGGATACGCTAATAGTTACAGTTACGCCCCAACGGCCTGTAACCTCCTTATATTTTCTAGCTACCTTCTCCGCCAGCTTGGCAATCCCCACAATATCCTCATCATTTTCTGTAGGCAGTCCCATCATAAAATACAGCTTTACCTGCTTCCAGCCCTGACGGAAAGCCGCCTCTGTAGCAGCCATAAGGTTTTCCTCAGTAACGCCCTTGTTGATAACATCCCGCAGTCTCTGAGTACCAGCCTCTGGTGCAAAGGTAAGACCACTCTTGCGCACCTGCTGCATTTTGTGAGCCAAATCAATGGAAAAGCTATCTATACGCAAAGATGGCAGAGAAAAGCTTACCTTTTCATCCTTGAAATCACTAAATAAATCATCTACCAGCTCCCCTAGACAGGAATAATCCGCTGAGCTAAGAGAAGTCAAAGACATTTCATTGTAACCAGTGGAATCAATCAGCTTGCGAGCCAGCTCCCGCAGCTTATCCTTGCTTCTCTCCCGTACTGGTCGATAGGAAGTACCAGCCTGACAAAAACGACAACCTCTGGTACAGCCACGGAACAGCTCCAACATAATTCGGTCATGGACAATATCAATATATGGCAGCACAGGCTTCTCCACGAATCTTACGCTATCCATATCCTTTATCAATCGCTTATATATAATAGGCTTAGCCTCTGGGCAGGCTGGCTCTATATCAGCAAAAAGCCCCTGCTGATTGTAGGTTACATTATAGAGAGATGGCACATAAATTCCATCCAGAACAGCCAGACGCTTCAACAGTCCCTGTCTGCCCTCTGGCTTGCCAGCCTCCTGCCAGTTGCGGAATACATCCACAGTTTCGCAGATAAGCTCCTCTCCTTCGCCTACAATAAAGAAATCAAAGAAATCTGCTATAGGCTCCGTATTATAAACGCATGGGCCGCCTCCTACGATAAATGGATCATTTTCCCCTCGTTCCCTACTCCAAATAGGAATCCCAGCCAAATCCAGCATATTCAACACATTGGAGTAAATCATCTCATATTGCAGGGAAAAACCTAGGAAATCAAATTCCTTAATAGCATGGAAGCTCTCCAAGGAAAACAGAGGAATCTGCCGCTGACGCATGATTTCTTCCATATCAATCCAAGGGGCATATACCCGCTCACAGGCAGTATCCTCTCTGGCATTCAAAACCTCATAAAGGATTTTCAGCCCAAGATTGGACATACCTACCTCATATACATCAGGCAGGGCCAAAGCAAAATGACAAGGGGTGCTTTCCCAACCCTTGTGAACAGCATTTAGCTCATGACCGGTATATCTGGCAGGCTTCTCCACAGCCTGCAGGATTTCTGGTTCTAATTTAATAATCAATTAATTCTAACCTCACTCATACATTTCTATTTCATCTAAAATTGCAATTTTTGATTGCGCATATATATATTCATTAGAATAGCCACCGCCATAATATTTGTAGTCAAGGCGCTGACACCATAGCTCATAAATGGCAATGGAATACCTGTTACTGGCATAATACCCGCGGTCATACCCACATTAACCAGCACATGGAAGGCCAGCATGGAGGTAATACCTACTGCTAGGAGCGTACCAAAGGAATCCTGAGCCTGACGAGCAATTTGAACTCCTCGCCACAATACTACCAGATACAAGAGAAGTAAAATTACAGCTCCTACAAAGCCCCACTCCTCACCTACTACAGCAAAGATAAAGTCTGTATGATTCTCTGGTAAAAAGTTGAGCTGGCTCTGAGTCCCCTCAAAAAGTCCCTTGCCAAAGAGCATACCAGATCCTATGGCTATTTTGGACTGAATAATATGGTAGCCAGAGCCTAAAGGATCTACATTAGGATCCATAAAAACCATGATACGCATTTTCTGATAATCCTTAAGAAAATGCCATAATATAGGCATACAGGCTATACCTGTGCCAAAGATACCTGCTAGCAGCTTCAAATTAATACCACAGGTAAATACCATACCGAAAAAGATAGCCATAAATACTAGAGAGGTTCCCAAATCTGGCTGTTTCATAACCAGGAGAAAGGGTACTCCCACATAGGCAGCCACTGGCAGCAAATCCGATAAGGTATTCAGCTTCCCTACTCGCTCCTGCAGCATAGTAGCCAGTGAAATAATCATAATAATCTTGGAAAACTCCGAGGGCTGCAAGGTAATGGGGCCAATCTGTATCCAGCGCTGGGCACCTAAGGCTGACTGTCCCACAAACATAACTGCTAGAAGCATCACTAGATTAAATATATACATTTTTTGTCCGTAGCGCTGCAGCATTTTGTAATCAAAATTCATGAAAAATACTGCCAAGCCTACATTAATAATTGCAAAGATTCCCTGGCGCTGCACAAACCAATATCTTTCCTCACTGGGATTATTAATATGAGTGGCGCTACCTATAATAATCAAGCTAATTATCACAATAGCTGACACAGCCAGCAAGAGCTTCACATCTATTTTTCGCAACAGCTTTTTATCAAAAATCAAGGCCAATCCCTCCTAGCCAAAAACTTTTCAATTAACCTTATTATGATAGCATGTAGGAGCAAAATTGACAATAAAAAAGGACTGTCCAGAGAGAAAATTGTGAAGCCTACTCCTCAGCCAGCCCAATAGCCAGCCTAGGATAGTCTCTACAAAATCCTGAACAGTCCTCCAAATATGCTTATTCTGCTTTCCACAATCCATGAAGATTGCAATATTCATATACAGCAACTACCTTGCTGCCCTCTGTCAGAACAAATTCCGCCACTGGCTTCGTTTCAGGCTTCAGATATTTAATCTGATAGCCATCCTCAGTCTCCAGCACAATCCACTGAATGTAATGTGCCTCCAGCATAGGATGCTCTACAGAACCTACTACTACCTTTACCTGGTTGCCATTCTGCTCAACCACAGGTACATGCTTCTCATGAGCACCATCACTGGTTCCAGGCTGCAGCTGAACCATTACATCCCCGCAACAGGACACAGGTGCACCAGAATCCTCCAGCTTCACAATAATGTTACCACAATGACTACATCTGTAAAATTTCAATTCCATAACAAACACCCCTTTCCTAAAATTGTTCATATGGAATATTAATAACCCATAACTATATTATATAATAATAACAATTAAATGCAACCCATTCGTAATACTATTTGTTTATGATAGAAAAAATAACTAAATATGAAATTTATCATATAAAATTACAGAGTTAATTCCTAAATCTCACTCTCATTCAAGAGCTTTGCTAAAACTTTGTAGTCAAGATACTGAATACCCTCCTCACCATGATGAATCTTATCCGCTAAACTACTGTTATAATATATTTCCATGGCTTTTTCTAAGGATATGCTTCTTTCTGAGGCTATATAGCCGATAATACGCTCTTCTAGTCTTTCCTGATATATCTGCTCCATTTGCTTTTCGTCCATGCTTCACACCTCAATGTAAGAATCATAGTTTAACAAACGCTCTATAGCTCTCTGAGTGATAAATGCCGTCTGATCATAATTGGGATATACTCTGATCTCCTTTAAAGCTCTTTCTTTATCCCAAATACCTGCATGATATAAATCTACAACCCTAAATACCTTATCATCTGCAACTTTGCCTGAAATCAAATCGTATTTCCTATAATCTTGAGCACCATCACGACAACGACACACAAAATCAATCCATTCATGCATATCATCTGAAAAAGTTTTATACTTTAAATCTCCAATATCACCTAACATTTGATAACAATTTACAATAGCAGTGTTTTTCCGCTGCAATGATGCCTTTCTCTGAGCCCATCGTATAGCCTGCTCTTTAATCGTAGTAACATAGAATCCAGTTCCAAAGTCTAAATATCTATACGAATGCTTCACATCTGGATGCTGAATCACCTCTGTAGAACCGTGGAATACAATCACACTATCACCCCTCGTATTCTGAGATAGTTCTTAACATCGTCGACCAAATATCTGCTTCCCTGAGTATGAAGAATCTCATAGTTAGGAACAATATATTCATTGATACACCCTGTAACTTGCAATTTCTGATAAACCTGCCTTGGAGTCATCTGCCATGCATTGGCACAGGCATGAATCATATAAACAACAAACTCCATGGTTTTCCTATTCATAATTTACACTTCCCCTATACCATAAAATATCATTACGCAACTTTTACCACATATTTCTGCTAATATTATACCATTTGTCTTTTCTATAAACCACAAATATTATCATTTCTATAAGTAAAAAAGCAGCCCACAGGCTGCTTTTTTAGTCTTTACAAAATTAACAATTCTAGGTACTCCATATAAATTTAGTAAATCATACAATCAATTACTCCAATTGTAAAACTACATTATAGTTATCAAGCATTTTTTCAGGTTTCAAATGCAGCCAATCCGCAAAATCTTCTTCCTTAACATTACATAATGAAGGATCATAGGAACCACGAACTTTGATATTATATTTCTTTCCAAGCTCCCTTATCATTGTCTCTAATTCAAATACCCCTACATAGGAACCTGTATCCTCAAAGTATTCATAAATTTTAGGATACCATGATGGCAAATACAACTCTACTTCAATATTATTATCAATCATATACACAATTAATTTCTCAAAATCAGCAAAATTATTTTTGTTGATTTCTTTTATACCATTACCTAACTGATGTATATGATTCGCATCTATAGCTTTTTGTGCAATTAAATTATTTTCATCTACAGTTTTGTATCCTTTAGCTTCCATTATTCTTCTAGCATTGGGTAGTATTTTTGCTTTCTCAGCAGGTTTATCATCATTTACAATGTTAACTTCTTGCGCAGAACCATTCAAATAATACACGATCCCTTTATGTTTTAGATTCTTTACAGATGACTGAAAATACGCAAAGGAAAACATTTCTTCTAATTTCTCAAAATCAGTTTTTTCCTTTTTTTCTTCTTTTTTCGTATCATCAAAAAGCAAATTATGCTCATATATGGCATAGTTTTGCATTGCAGTATGTCTACTTTTATCATATGAATACATAAACGCCCAAGGATCTACTCCTATAATTATCTTTTTAGGCTTTATACTATAATAGTCTAACAGTCCAATTACGCCATAATAATCACCAAGATGCGCTCCTGATACTCCTGCAAAGTAACAATTATCATCTTCAAATGGTATGTACATCACATGACTAGACCCCAATATAACTGTGTCTATTTTTTGTGATGTCGAAGATATCATTTCTTTTTGAAATTCTCCTTCGTCCATATCACCAGGACTTTCGATTATATTTCCCATGTTTAATGCTGCTACAGCATTTTCTCTTATTTTACTATTATATAATCCTGCTGGATCAATAATATAATTGAGCGTTACAACAGGAATATAGACAATCAATGCCATTAACAAGACCTTTAAGTAAAATTTCCTCATTTTCTATTCCTTAAAAACCAAAATATATAAATGAACTTTTTCCAAATACGCCCTCTAATATAATCAAATATACAAATCCAATATAGCATAGCCATCTAACTGCTATTGGAAAATGAAGCAATATTTCCTGCGCTGATTCATTTCTATATGTCTTTACATCTACAAACACTTGCAATGCACATATTATGCCCATTGACCACAATGCACTCTTTCCACCAAACTCTGTCCCTACATTATTAATTAATAAATTAAAAGGAGTAACACAATCTGATATAACAAACATTTTGCTTAACATATAAATTGCTGCTGGCAAATCAGTCGAATTAAAAAAGATCATTCCAATACTAAATAAAATAATAGTTCTTCCGCATTGAAACATTCTCCAAATTTTACTATCTTCACCCATATGTAAAACTTTTCTTAATTTACTAGAAAAAGGCTCTAGAATCTGCTCCATGACAATAACAAACCAAAACCATAGCCCCTCTCCAACTACATATTTCCATGAATTTCCATGCCAAATCCCCATTAGAAGCCACACCACCAACATAGCTGCATAAACAGGAACTTTCTTTCCAGCTTTTTTACCTAATTTCTTTTTGCAAGCACTTCCAAAATTTAATAATACTTGACTTTTTAATAGAGGATACATTACATATGATTTCAACCACAATCCTAATGTTATATGCCATCTTTGCCATATTTCTTGGACAGTTCGTGATAGGAATGGTGCCTTAAAATTCTCAACCAGCGCAATACCAAAACATTCTGATACCCCTATCACTATATCCATACATCCAGAGAAATCAAAATATAACTCTACAACAAACAATACAGCTGCAATCATTACCCACACTCCAGAAAATGTGTCTGGATCCTTAAATAAATATGCAACAACCACAGCTAGTCTATCTGCCACGATTACTTTTTTAGCTATTCCCCAAGCAATTCTTCTTACGCCTGTAGCAATTCTTGCATAACAAAACTCGCTGGGTTCAAATAACTGTGGCGCAAGTTGTGCATGCTGGCTTATAGGTCCTGAAACCATTAGGGGAAAGAAACTAGTAAATAAAAGCAATTTGAGTGGATTCTTTTCAACATAATCCACATTCCAATAACAGTCAAGCAAGTAGGATATTATCTGCAAAGTATAAAAGCTTATTGCCAAGGACGCATACCACGAAACAGTTTCTATATTTTCATGACAGAGATAATTTACAGTCCCAATAAATAAATTTGTATATTTCAATAAAACTAGTATTATAAAATTAATACTAAGCGTTAAAATTAAAACTGCTTTTCTATTTTTCCTACCACTTTCAAAATACTGCGTTGCTCCATACACACTTGCAACACTAATTATAATATATAAAAAGGTATATGCTTGAGCATTAACAAAATAAAAAATCAGACTATCCAATAAAAGAATATACCATCTATATTTAAAAGGAATATTCCAATACACTAACACACTTAATAATACAAACAAGATATAGCTAACTGATGTTATTTCCATTAATTTAATCTCTTTTCCATTATATTTTTAGTTTCTTATAAACCTCCTGAAATAACTATATTTTGCCCTGTCATAGCAGCACCTAAATCTGACAACATATATTCCATAATAGGCACAACTTCTTTAATATAGATATTTCTTCCTATTGGACTATTTGCCTTATTTTGTTCTATTATCAGTTCTGGTAAATTTGATAAAAATTTTGTTTCCATCATATCGGGAGAAACTCCATTGACTGTAATTCCTTTGTCTATATATTCGACAGAAAGAGATTTCATCAAACCTAACAATGCATACTTTACAGTAACATAACTAGACTGATATTTTGCAGGCAAATTATTTGTATAATTTGTAAGCATAAAAACAATTCGACCATACTTGTTCCTTACCATATTTTTCACAAATGCTTGCAAAATCATCACAATAGATCTAACTGAAACAATCCATCCCAAATCATAGTTTTCCCACTTATCCTTATGAAATTGCATATTATATGCCTTTGGCGCCGGAAAATGTACAATACAATTAGGAAAAATCATTGACTCATTAATATCCGCAATCATCTTATTAACATCAAGTACATTAGATAAATCGACTTTAAATAAAACAATTTCTGTCTTACCCTTTAGATAATCTATAGTTTCTTGTAATTGATCATTCATATTCCTATATTGTAGATATATTCTTTTGTAGTCACTATATACCTTGTTTATTAAATTAATTCCTAACTCCGAAGATGCACCTGTTACAAGTAAAACTTTTTCCATCATTTACTCCAAAAATCCAACATACAGCTTAGCTTTAGCTACTTTTACACTATTATTCTTACGCATCTCAATATTAATTACAGCTCTCTGAACTGAATCGTTAAGCTCCACAATTTTTCCTAAAACGGTAATTCGATCTCCTACAAAAACAGGAGCTATGAATTTGATCTCTACCTGCTGAATGATACAATACTTTCCTGGTAAATAAACTCCTCCAAAGGTTGAAATAAGTGATGCTGTTAACATCCCATAAACTACTTTATCTGAAAATCCATGTTGTTTTGCAAACTTATCATCAGTATGTAACGGGTTATTATCTCCAGATAAACACTTAAACATATTAAGCTTCTCTTCTGTAACATTATATTCAAATCCGTTTGTTTGCCCTAATTTCAAATCTTGATATTTATAGTTATTCATAATCAAATCCTAGATATAATAATGTCTACCATTTCTCCTACATTTTTAAATTTATTAACTTCACCCATGTTAAACTTAATATTAAACTTCTTTTCTACTGCTACTACCAGATTAATGTGTTCTAACGAATCCCAATCCTCAATATCATCAGCAGTTGTTGAATCCTCTACCCTAATGTCCTCATCATCGAAAACATCCTGAAAAACTTCATTCAACTTACAATACACTTCTTCTCTTAACATAATTTATTCCTCCACTTTTATAACACTATTTTTGTTTTTATAACTATCATCTATACTAAAAATCCATTTAGTATTACCATTTTCATTCTCTGCAATTTTTACAAAACCTTGCATCTCAAAAAAATCCTTAACCATAGCATTTTTGGCAGTTGGATAAAAATATCCGTATATATTTTTTATATTTGCTTCTTTACATTGCTTGACTAGCGCATCCATCATGGCAAATTCCATATCTCTCTTCAAGACACGGCAACTCATAATCCATAAGTCTATATGACATTCACCACATATCTTATGCCCTATTATGACAGAAACAACACCATTATCACCAAACTTATCGGTTAATTTTCCATATAGCGTAATATAATCTTTATCCAATGCAACTTTTTCGATATCTGCCTGAGAATATCTACGCGTTGTAAGATTAAACTGATTACTTTTATTAGTCAGTTGCGCTATTCGTGCCATATAAATTGCTTCAAATGGTTTTATGGTACTATGCATTTCCAGTGACAATAAATAGTCCGAATAATTATCGTAACTTGCTTGAAGCTCTGCTCTTTTTATATTCTCTTTATACATTTCATTACGTTTAATGTCATCAGATGATATAGTAGTTGTTTCAAAGTAACCTCCACGATCTATATTCTGTATATATTGATGTACCTCTCCTATCTCTGGTGCAATCACACCTGGTACATGTTCTGTTACTATATATCTCTCTGCTGGATTATCATCTATAAATAACAAACTTTCTGGCAAAATATTAATGCTTGCAGCTATCTCCTTTAAATTTTTATCTTTGGGTTCCCAATTAGCCTTAATACACACAAAGTCATCTTTCTGCAAAACACTGTCAGGATGACTAAGCCCTTCCATAGCATTTGCTTCCTCATTCTTAGAATTAATATTTAGAATCACGCCTAGCTGAGTAGTTTCCTTGATATATTTTTGAAATTCCAAATAAACCTGTCCCTCTGATTCTTCTGGACCTAAAACAATATTATCCTTTCCATCATCTCCAATAACACCACCCCAAAGTGTATTATCAAGATCCAACACAAACCCCTTCTTATTCTTTCCAAAAATAGATTTAATAATATTAGCTATATTAAATGATAAATATGGTATAGCATTTACATTCAATGCATACTTGTACATATGATAATAAAATGGATCTGACCATTCCTTAAGACCATAATCAGCTGAAATGTAATTTATGTCACAAATAAAGAAATTATCGTGATTCTGAGCATATTCATAAAAAAACATGTTTAGTCTTGTCAAGAAATTGACTTTTCCATGAATATCTGATGCATCCTTATTTCCTAATAATCTATAAAACGGCATCTCAAAATTGTTCTGAATTATAGGACATTTATACTTACTTGATATACTGTCCCAAATACTATAGTATTTATTTTTTTCATCTTGTAGAAGAAGATTTATATCATCATTGCTATCCTGTATCGAAGGATATCTTATTATATTCCTATTAGATGTGCATATATATATAATATCTGGTTTAAAGTTTTCCAATTCACTATTCTCAAACATAGCGTCTTGATAGTACTGATTATATTCACTTTCATAAAATTCAGGCTCTATACCATAATTCAATAAAAACAACTCTAGTATTAATTTTATATTATTTGTAGTATAGCCACCTAAAATCGCTATTTTCTTTTTTATTCTCTTAGAATTATCAGCTAATAATTGTCGACGAATTCTTTTTTTCTTAGTCAATATGTATTCCACATCAAATGGATATTGCAATTCCTTCATGATAATTAGCCTCTTTTCTATTTCAATATATGATTATTTTATATTGTCTCCACTACTTATCCACAGCTTACATTTTAAACTACAAAAGTCCCCCCCCCGAAATACAAATAATAATATTTGTATTTCGAGAGAGGACTACTTTACTTCAACATTAATTATATCAAACATATTCTGCTGTTACAATCCCAATTTGCAACAGTTCCCTAATTACCTCAAAGAAAACCATTGCAAATAAAAAAAATCTCCATAAGCCAGATTTTTCTAGCTTATGGAGATTATTTATAAACAAATTTTTAGTGTCTCTTAGTACGGAGCAGAGCCCAGATAAGGTTCTTGATATCCTTATCCTTGTCGATCTTAACCTGTACAGCACGGGCATTGCCGATGATGTTGAAGTTCTCAACCAAGAAGCAGTAAACCAGGATACCCAGAGATACCAGACCAGCGCTGACGATAATCTCGCCGATGCCTGGGAAATAGGAACCACTCTCATACATGGAAGTGAATACACAGTTCAGACGGTTGAAAATAACGCCCAAAACAGTAAGCCATGCATAAGTCAGCAGGCCGCCTCTGGTTTTTCTCAGTGGACTAATAATAATGCAGATAGGAACGATGATACCAAAGAGCATCTCCAAGCAGTACATATTGCTCTGGAGAGTTCCCTGGAATACATAACCCCACAAATCCATAGAGAACAGATCATAAATCTTCATCAAGAGATATACCAGCATGATGCGGGCACCTACACGAGTCAGCTTCAGCATAATCTCATGAGGAATCTCATGACCATAAGCGGTTCTTGCCAAGGTAGTTTCTACGCAAACCATAGCAGATCCTACAAAGAAGGAGGACATGAGGAAGTAGATTGGCAGGAACTGGCTCCACCACAGTGGGAACATCTTCTCCTTCATAATCAGGAACAGACCACCCAGAGAGGACTGATGGAGTACAGGGAATACCAAACCAATTACTACCAGAACAGGCAGAATCTTGAGAATATGTCTATGAAGCTTCTTTACCAGAACGCGCTCCGTAATAATCTCAAAGAACTCCAAGCTCAAAATAGTGGTGTACATGGAAATGCACCAGAATACCTCAAACAATACGGAGGTATAGCCCCAGGATACAAAAGGACGCCAGAAGTTAAACCACTGACCAATATCCAGGAACAGACCAGCCATTACCAGAATATAGCCTAACAGAGAGGTCAGCAAAGCACCACGGGCTACAACCTCACACTGCTTGTAACGGAACATATGCACAAGCAAGGCTGTGGAATAACCACCACCGGCCAAGGCAACACCGCACATTACGTCAAAGGCAATCCACATACCCCAAGGGGTTTCGTCAGTCAAATTAGTTACAAACTGAAAGCCAGTTAAAAGTCTCAGCAGTACAGTAGCTGCCATGAGAGCAACAAGGCCAGTCAGAACGAATCGGGTTGGAGTTATGGTAAAGTCCCAGCCCAAAATTCTAAAACATTTATATACCTTTACCTTCATGCTTAGTCCTCCTTATCCTTGTTCTCATCATCCTGATCTTTTTTGTTTTTCTCTACACGATGATTGTAATAAGTAAGACCAGCCAGGAACAAAGCCCAGCCAGCAGCAAAGAAAGGAACCTTGGACAGATAGCTCTTACTGTAGTTGGTAACAGGAGTGTCACTAACCTGCTTGAAGCCCAGCTCCTCAAAAGGTACATCAGAGATATACAGCCACTCAGAACCGCCTACCTCATGCTCACCATAAACATGATTTACATAGCGGCTATCAGAAGCAATAATCTCATGAGCCTTCTTTATCAGTTCATCTCTATCACCGGAAATCAAGGCGCCGGTTGTGCAGGCAGATACACAGGCAGGTGCATCACCCTTGCTCAAGCGGGACTCACACATCTGGCATTTTGCCACCTGTGGGAACTGCTCATTCCACTGATACTTTGGAATAGAATATGGGCAGGCTACCATACAATAACGACAACCTACACACAAATCAGGATAATAAACAACTGCACCAGTCTTTTCATCCTTCTGAATCGCCTTGGAGAAGCAAGCAGATGCACAGGCAGGCTCCAAGCAATGGAGACACTGCTTCTTGACAAAACGCAAATCGTCATTTGCTGTATGGAATTCCTGAATAACAGTCCAGCGATTGTCATCCAATTCCAAATGTCCATCCTTAATATTGCGAGGCTTAGCCTTGAAATCCAGACCATTATACATTTTGCAGGCTACACTACAGCCCTCGCAGCCGATACATTTTGTTATATCTACTAAAACAGCCATTATTTCACCTCTTTCAATCAAAACAACCGATCATGACGGTTTACAAAGGACGTATGCAGGTACTTTTCAGCCTTCTCGCTGAGAGGCTTACCATAGAATTCCTTATAAATCGACTGAATTTCAGTGTTATCATGACTGCAACGCTTAGCGGAGCTGGTATCCTCCTTGTAAATGGCCGCAATACGCTTCTGTTTAATATCAGGCAAAGAGGATTTTGGCTGACCGCCGCCGCCAATGCAGCCACCTGGACAAGCCATAAATTCGATAAACTGCCACTTGCTGCCATGCTCCTTGATGCCATTCAGCAGCTGACGAGCATTTTCCAAACCATGACATACAGCAATATTCACTGTACCCACACCTGGAATAGTTGCATTGGCTTCCTTTACAGCCTTCATGCCACGAACTGGCTGCCAGGAAAACAAATCAGCTGGTGGATTGGAGCCTGTTGCCAAATAATAAGCAGTACGAACAGCTGCCTCGGTAACACCACCGGTAGCACCGAAAATTTTGCCGGCACCAGTAGATTCGCCCAATACGGAATCATATTCGCTTTCAGCTACAGTATTCAGGTCAATGCCCTTGTGCTTCAGCAGTACTGCCAGCTCTCTGGTAGTCAATACATAATCCATATCCCGCTGGTCATCAACCTGCAGCTCCTCACGGCCTACCTCAAACTTCTTGGCGGTACAAGGCATAATAGAAACATTGATAATGTTCTCTGGCTTAATGCCCTTCTTCTCTGCATAGAAGGATTTGATGGTAGCACCCATCATATTCTGGGGAGATTTACAGGTGGACAGATTGTGCATAAGCTCTGGATAGAAATACTCACAGTATTTAACCCAGCCAGGGCAGCAGGAGGTAAGATGTGGGATTTCATCCTTAGCCTTGGTAAGTCTGTGTACAAACTCAGAGGCCTCCTCCATAATGGTAAGGTCAGCAGAGAAGCAGGTATCAAATACAGCATCAAAGCCTGCCGCCTTCAAAGCGCCAGCCATCTTCTTGCCTACGCTGGCACCAGGCTCCATGCCAAATTCCTCACCCAGAGAAACCTTGGTAGCTGGTGCTGTCTGTACCACAACATGCTTGCTATCATCATCAATAGCTGCCAATACATCCTGAATATTACGCTTTTCAGTAATAGCACCGGAAGGACAGGCAATTGTGCACTGACCACAGCCTACACAGGCCACCTCATTCTTCAATGGCAATGGGTAATTGCCATAGACGCCCATAACATTCTTACAGGCCTCTACACACTGACCACACAGAATACACTTCTCATCATCTCTCTCGATAGATGGGTTATCCTGGCTAATGGCCACACGGCCTTTCAGGTTTACAGGGAAGTCGCCTTTTCCCTGATACTGATCAGGTATCCATCCCTTGGCTCCTGATGGATCACCCTTGCAGCCGGCTGCCATTACGCCAAAACCGACTACGCCAGACCCAGCCACAACCTTTAAAAACTTGCGCCGAGATATTTTGTTAGTCATACAAACTCTCCTTATTTTTCGCCTAACACAATAATATAAAAACACACAATAATTTACATTTATTATTTTACCACTATTGAATAATTATAAAAAATATTTCATATTTATGGAATTATTAAAAAAATATATACCACAATGAAGCTGTAAATTATTTGTAATGTTCAACATAAAGACATGATGATACACCACAACGAGTATATCATCATGTCTCCATCATCAAATAACTAAATACGGCAAATACCGTATCCAATATATATTACCCCTAAAATGAAATTTTGTCCAGAATTCCTGTTAAATAAGCAATGGTAATGCCGTAATTGGTCATAGGCACAGCTTCAGCCTTTGCCTTTTCTATCCTGGTCATAATAAACTGCCGATTAAACATACAGCCGCCGCATTGAATAATCAGATCATAAGCTGACAAATTTTCAGGAAAATCGGTGCCGCTAACCACATCCACCTGCAGCTTGGCCCCAAAACGCTTCCGCAGGATAGCCGGAATCTTTACACGGCCAATATCCTCCTGTAGAGGAGCATGAGTACAACATTCTGCAATCAGCACCTTGGAGTTTTCTGTCAAGCTGTCTATATGCTTTGCTCCCTCAATGTAGTAGGCCAAATCCCCCTTATAGGCTGCAAAAAGTACGGAAAAGGAGGTTAAACGGCTTTCTGCTGGTTTATGCTCATAAACATATTTAAAAACCTGAGAATCCGTAATTATCAGCTTAGGGGCCGTCTTTAGCTGGGACAGAGCCTGCTGGTATTTATCTGCTGTAGCACTGATAACAATACATTTTCTATCCAAAAGCTCTCTAATAGTCTGAACCTGGGGCAAAATCAATCGCCGCTTAGGAGCCTGAATATCCTGTGGCATTACCAACAGCACCACATCATCCTCAGACACCAGCCGCCCAGTAATATATTCTGTGTCAAAATCCTCTGGCATTAGGCTGGCCAGAGCCATACGCAGCTCATCTATATTACCGGCATGACTGCAATCTGCCACCACAGCTTTTACCTTGCTGTCCTTCAATCTCTCTGCCAATCTGGCCTGCAAATCAGCCACGGCTTCTTTATTGTCAGAAAAATCATTTATCAGACAAAGCACAGGAATATTTTTCTGCCGAAACCTAGCCAGCAGCTGCAGCTCAGAAGCAAAATCCTGTCTGCCATCTGCCGGGAAAACAATAATGGCCATATCTGCCTTGTCCATAGCCAGCTGAGTTTTTTCCAGCCGCTGGGCCCCTAAAGCCGTATTATCCTCTAAGCCTGCTGTATCCATAAGGACACAAGGCCCCAGGGGATTGATTTCCATAGCCTTGTACACCACATCTGTAGTGGTGCCTGCCACATCAGAAACAATGGATGTGCTTTGACCAGTAATAATATTCAGCAGGGAAGACTTGCCACTATTGGTTTTGCCAAAAATGCCAATATGCAGACGATTGGCATTGGGTACTTCATTTAATTCTGCCATAATTAGAACCTGAAATCTCTCTTGCCGCCACTAATATCAGCAATATGCTCTGCAGCAATTCTTCTAACCTTCTCATTTGGAATCTTCTGCAATTCCTCATTAATCATGGCCATGCCTTTTACCTTGGTTTCCTCACTGGCATAATCCTCCAGATATTCCTTCAAGGTCATCAGAGCATTTGGATGACAGCAGTTCAGAATCTGCTTGCTCTTGCACAGGGACATGAATCTGTCACCAGTGCGTCCCTCACGGTAGCAGGCTGTACAGAAGCTTGGTACATAGCCCAAATCTATCAGCCAGCTGATTACCTGATCCAGAGTTCTTCTATCGCTAACATCAAACTGAGCAGAGTTATCATCCTCTGGCTCCTCCTCCACATAACCACCTACGCTGGTACGGGAACCGCCGCTTATCTGGGAAATACCAAATTCCAAAGCCTTTTCCCGCACAGCCTTGCCCTCACGGGTAGAAATAATCATACCAGTATATGGAACAGCCACGCGAATCAAAGCAATAATCTTCTCAAACATTTCATCGCTGATACCATTGTCAAAAGCATTTGGATCAATATCATCTGCTTTCTTGACACGAGGTACGCTAATGGTATGTGGCCCTACACCGTGAACAGCCTCCAGATGCTCAGCATGCATCAACAGGCCAGCAAATTCATAACGATACATCTGCAAGCCGAAAAGTACACCTAAGCCTACATCATCAATGCCGCCTGCCTGAGCTCTATCCATAGCCTCTGTGTGATAAGCATAATCATGCTTTGGTCCAGTTGGGTGCAGCTTTTCATAGCCTTCCTTGTTATAGGTTTCCTGGAACAGGATATATGTACCAATGCCTGCTTCATGAAGCTTTCTGTAGTTCTCCACAGTGGTAGCAGCAATATTTACATTAACACGGCGGATAGCACCGTTCTTATGCTTAATATTATAAATAGTGTTGATGGATTCCAGCACATATTCAATAGGATTGTTTACAGGGTCCTCTCCCAGCTCAATAGCCAGACGCTTGTGGCCCATATCCTGCAAAGCAATAACTTCCTTGCGAATCTCATCCTGAGTCAGCTTCTTGCGGCTGATGTGCTTATTCTTGGCATGATAAGGGCAATACAGACAGCCGTTGACACAATAATTGGAAAGATACAATGGGGCAAACAGTACAATACGGTTGCCGTAGTAATCCTCCTTAATCTGACGAGCCAAATCATAGATTTCCTGCAGCTTGGCCTCGTTGTCACAAGCCAAAAGTACGGAAGCCTCACGATGGGTAAGTCCCTTGCCCAGCTTGGCCTTGGCAATAATCTTATCCACAACCTCCATATTATCCTTGTTTTCGTCAGCATATTTCAGGGTTGCCTGAATTTCCTCGTCAGAGATAAACTCCTCTGCCTTCATGGATTTTACATCATACATTTTACTCTCTCCTATGGTCTGTAATCTCCGCGATCGCAGACTACCGTATAACCAGTACTTTCTACACGATTTTTTAAACAGTTGATACACTCAGCTGCTTCTTCTCCAGTACAGATTTTGGCATCATATAATGCGTATTTTTTCCGCACTGATTTTGGGGACAGATTTGGCATTACCACATTAGCGCCTGCCCGCAGCCCCTTTTCTCTGCCTATAGGATCAATGGTTCCCAAGGCTGTGGTAGCTGGCAAAAGTACATGGGGCAGTAATAGCCTTATTATGGACAACAGGGTTACTGTCATTTCCACAGTTCCCCCAGGCTTTTGGCCAAAGGGGGTTTCATGCTGAGGGATAAATGGCCCTATGCCTACCATGTGAGGCTTTAACTCCCTAAGAAACTGCAAATCCTCATATAGGGTATCCACAGTCTGTCCCGGCGAGCCTACCATAAAGCCTGCTCCCACCTGATAGCCTATATCTCTAAGAGTATACAAGCATTCCTTGCGATGCTGCAAGGACATTTCAGCAGGATGCAGCTGGCTATAATGAGCTTCATTGGCAGTTTCATGCCGCAGCAGGTATCTATCAGCACCAGCTTGGAAATACTGTTGGTAGCTTTCAGCGCTTTTTTCCCCAATGGAAAGGGTTATAGCGCAATCAGGATACTGTTCCTTGATACTGCGAATAATATGACACATTCTAGCATCTGTGAAATATTCGTCCTCTCCCCCTTGAAGTACAAAGGTGCGAAAGCCCAGTCGGTAGCCCTCTTGACAGCAGGCAAGAATTTCTTCCTCAGTAAGGCGATAGCGTTCAGCCAACTTGTTGCCTCGGCGGATACCGCAATAATAGCAGTTATTTTTGCAATAGTTGGTAAATTCAATAAGTCCCCGAATAAAAACAGCCTGACCATAAATTTCCTGCCTTACTGCTGCCGCCCGCTGCCCTAGAAGCTCTCCTTCATTTCCCTCCAGCAAATACTGAAGCTCAGCTTTTGTGATATTCTTTTTTCTTTCAATATCAGCAACAACAGAAATAACATCATCTCCTAGAATAGCTATCATTTATACACATACATAAATAATATTACTTTTGCTAATTGAAAGCAATACATGAACCCCAAATTTATTCAAAAAATTATATTAGGTATAATCCAAGGTACTGTGTTATAATAAGAGCCGTTAGATATTTTGATTTGCGAAAGGAGAAATATTATGTTTAGTGGAATTGGTGTTACCGAGCTGATTCTGATCTTGGTTATCGCATTGGTAGTATTTGGCCCTGGCAAGCTGCCAGATGTAGGCAGAGCATTGGGCAAGAGTATCAGAGAGTTCCGCAATGCAGAGAAAAACATCGTTGAGAATGTTACTGTAGAAGAGGAAAAGAAGTCCACTGATAATACAGACAAAAAGGCATAATAATATGGCAGATACTTCAAATGACCAGCATCCACTGCCTACAGAAAGCCACCAGCCCCAACAGCAGGATACCAGTGAGGATATGACCATATTGGGACATCTGACTGAACTGCGCAAACGTATTTTATACAGCCTGCTGGCAGTAGCCATAGGTGCTGCTATAGCTTATAATTTTCTGGATGAGATTATGGCCTTTCTTTTGGAGCCAGCTGGCAAGCTTTATTATATGCAGCCGGCAGAGGCTTTCTTTGTCTATGTAAAGGTAACTATTTTCTCAGGCTTTTTATTTGCCTTACCTATTATCTTTTATCAGGCCTGGGCCTTTCTTCTCCCAGCCCTCACTATGCGGGAAAGATTGCTGCTGTCCATACTGGTGCCAGTTTCTGTACTGTTGTTTGTGGCAGGCCTGCTATTTTCCTTTAAATTGGTATTGCCGCTAGCTATGAATTTCTTCCTGGGCATGGGCAGTGCTGACTTCCAGCCATTTTTGTCTGCTGGAAGCTATTTTGACTTCATTATCACCTTTGTGCTTCCCTTTGGAATGCTCTTTGAAATGCCACTAATTATGATGATTTTAGCATGGCTGGGAATTATTACCTCAGATATGCTGGCAGCCAAATTCCGCATTGTCATCCTTGTATGCTTTGTTATTGGTGCCCTGCTTACCCCGCCGGATATTATCAGTCAGTGCATGATGGCCATTCCTATGCTTATGCTTTATGGTGTAGGCTATTTAGCAGTTAAATACATATTGCACAAATAAAAGACTGTCGCAGCTGCGACAGTCTTTTTTTGCGCTTATTTAGTCTACAGGACGGATGCCGGTTTTGCCAGTGAATTTGTGATAATCTCCCCCATTATGGCGATTTATCAGCTCAGCAAAAACCTCCTCTGGCTTGATATTGTGATAAGCCAGCAATACCAGACAGTGATACCAAAGATCTCCCATCTCGTAAATAATTTCTTCCTTGTTAAGATTCTTGGAGGCAATAACTGTCTCTACAGCTTCCTCTCCCACCTTTTTCAGAATCTTATCCTGGCCTTTTTCAAAAAGGTAATTGGTATAAGAGCCTTCCTTTGGATTTAACTGACGATCTTTAATAACATCGTACAGCTCGTTAAGAATACCAGCCAAGGCATATTTATCTGGCTCAGGCTGATCTACCACAGCCAGAGCCTTGTCATTTGGCATCAGCCGACGACCGCTAAAGCAGGAATAGGTTCCTGTATGACAGGCACCAGAGCCTTGCTGATGGACGATAACCAGAATCGTATCCCCATCACAGTCATAGTACATATCCTTAACCTGCTGCATATTGCCAGAAGTTGCGCCCTTGTTCCACAGCTCCTGACGGCTGCGGCTCCAGAACCAGGTAGTGCCTGTTTCCAGAGTTTTCTCCAGAGACTCCTTATTCATATAGGCCAGCATCAAAACCTGGCCATTTTCCTCCTGCACCACTGCCGGTACAAGACCTTTTTCATCGAATTTAATCATTGAAATATCCAGCATCAGAATCTAACCTCCACTCCTCTGGATTTAAGATATTCCTTTACCTGACGCACTGTATACTGACCATAATGGAAAACAGAAGCTGCCAAAACCGCATCTGCCTTGCCCTCTGTCAGCACATCATAAAAATGCTCCATAGTGCCTGCACCGCCAGAAGCAATAACAGGTACATTTACAGCCTCTGATACAGCTCTGGTAAGAGGTATATCATAACCATCCTTAGTACCATCAGCATCCATGCTGGTCAGCAGAATCTCTCCTGCTCCCAGCTCCGTTGCCTTTTTTACCCATTCAATAACATCCAGGCCGGTAGGTGTTCTACCGCCATTAACATAAACCTCCCAGCTGTTTTCCCCATTGCGACGGGCATCTACAGCCAGAACAATACATTGACGGCCAAATTTCTCTGCCCCCTGACGAATCAGGTCAGGATTTTTTACGGCAGCTGTATTAACAGAGGTTTTATCCGCGCCTGCCTTTAGCATTTTCCGCATATCCTCAGTAGTACGGATACCGCCACCAATGGTAAAGGGAATAAATACCTGAGAGGCGCAGTCCCTTGCCACCTGTACAATGGTATCACGCTGCTCATTGGAGGCTGTAATATCCAAAAATACCAGCTCATCACAGCGCTCCAAATCATAGCGGTGAGCCAGCTCTACTGGATCACCTGCATCCCGCAGCCCTACAAAATTAGTTCCCTTAACTACCCGGCCATTTTTTACGTCCAGGCAGGGAATAATACGCTTGGTATACATTACTGTGCCTCCTCTACTAAGGCAATTGCCTCCTGAAGTTTCAGGCTGCCAGTATAAATGGATTTGCCCACAATCACACCCTCAATACCATCCTTTTCATATGGCAGCAGGGCCTTAATGTCCTCCAGAGATTTCACACCGCCGGAGGCCACCACCTTTACTCCGCTTTCTCTAGCCAGTTTAGCTGTGGCTTCTACATTTACCCCTGACAAGGTGCCATCTCTGGAAATATCTGTGTAAATAATGGTTTTTACCCCGGCTGCCGCCATTTTTTTGGCCAGCTCTACTACCTCCACATTGCCAGATACACCCCAGCCATCTACAGCCACAATGCCATCCTTGGCATCAATGCCTACTACAATACGATCACCGTACTTATCACAGGCTTCCTTTACCAGATCCGGATTTTGGACTGCCACAGAGCCAAGAATTACTCTCCTTACCCCCAAGGCCAGAACTTCATCGATATTCTCCATAGTCCGGATGCCTCCCCCCAGCTCTACAGGAATATCCACACTAGCAATAATTCTCTTAACCACTTCAAGGTTCTGGGATTTGCCGGCTAAAGCTCCGTCCAAGTCAACCAGATGCAGGAATTTTCCGCCCTGCTGCTGCCATTTTACAGCCATATCCTCTGGTTTATCACTAAATACTGTTTCCTGAGCAAAATCTCCTTTGAACAAGCGGACACATTTGCCACCACGAATATCTATTGCAGGAAAAATTACCATATTTTACTCTCCCATCAGAAGCCAATAATTTACATTTCAATAAAGTTTTTCAAAACCTGCAGTCCCACATCACCAGATTTTTCGGGATGGAACTGGGTTGCCATTACATTATCCTTGGCCACAGCAGCAGTCAGCTTTTCGCCATATTCTGTAGTGGCTGTAATAATACTTGCATCCTCTGGTACACAATGATAGCTGTGTACAAAATAAAAATACGGATGCTCTCCCAAATGGGCAAATAAAGGATGGTTCGGCTGACTAAAGGTTACAGAATTCCAGCCCATATGAGGCACCTTCAAGCCAGATGCCTGAATCCTGCGCACCATCCCCTTGAAAATTCCTAAGCCTTTGGCCTCTGGAGATTCCTCACTGCCCTCAAAGAGAATCTGCTCACCTATGCAAATTCCCAGCAAAGGCGTACCCTTGGCAATACATTCCCTAATAGTTGGAATCAACCCTGTTGCCTCCAAATTACTCATGCATTCTCCAAAATCTCCAACTCCCGGCAATACCATCTTATCTGCTTTGGCAATCAATTCCTTATCACCAGTAATTAATACATCTGTGGCAAACTGCATTAATGCCTTTTCTACGCTAAACAGATTGCCTACTCCATAATCTATAACTGCAATCATCTTTTTTCTCCTATTACAGCAAGCCCTTGGTGGAAGGAATCTCATTGGCTGTTTCCTGATTAATGGCTACAGCCTGATGCAACGCTCTGCCCAATGCCTTGAAAATCGCCTCTACCTTATGATGGGAATTGGTACCATACATAATCTTCACATGGAGGGTAATGCCTGCATTAAAGGCAAAGGCCCGCAGAAATTCCTCTGTCAGCTCTGTATCGTATTGACCAATCATAGGTGCCATATCTCCACCAGCATCATAAACCAGATACGGCCGGCCACTTATGTCCAGAGATACCATAGCCAGGGTTTCATCCATAGGCAGGAAGAAGGTGCCATAACGGGTAATCCCTCGCTTATCTCCTAGGGCTTTGCTTACAGCCTGACCAAGGGCAATACCAATATCCTCTACAGTATGATGACCATCTACCTGAATATCTCCATCACAATTTACTACTAAATCAAATCTGCCGTGCGCACCAAAAAGATTCAGCATATGGTCAAAAAAGCCAATACCTGTAGTGATATCAGTTCTGCCCTTGCCATCCAAATCAATTGTTAGATCCACAGATGTTTCCTTGGTTTCACGAATAATATTACTGCTTCTGTGCTGCTCCACAGCTGCCACCACCTTACAAATTACTGATTTGCTTCCGCAAAGCTTTTCATAGCGTCAAAAACCTGATCATTTTCCTGTCTGGTGCCCATGGAAATTCTCAGGCAGTTTTCCAGTCCAGGAGCAGAACCAAAGCTGCGGACACCAATACTCATATTAACCAGCTCTTCGTTAAGAGGAACAGCCTTCTCATATTTTACCAATATAAAATTGGTCTGAGAAGGATATACCTTAAAGTCTGGTAGGGAAGCATATAATTCTGACATACGGTTTCTCTCAGCAATCATCTGCTGTATTCTTGGTACATATTCATCCCGCATCTGGAAAACAGTATCTGCTGTTACCAGTGTCAGCACATCCATATGATATGGCATAAAGGTTTTGGCCACCATAGCAATAACTTCGGCATCCCCTAAAAGATAACCACAGCGAATGGCTGCCAGGCCGTAGGCCTTGGAGAAGGTTCTGGCTACTAACAGCTTAGGATATTTCTTCAAAAGAGATGTAGCAGACTGACCATAAAACTCTACATAGGCCTCGTCAATCAGCAGGGCACAGCTGGTATGCTGGGCTATGTTTTCTATATCCTCCAAAGGCAAGGCATTGCCGGTTGGATTGTTAGGGTTGCAAACCACAGCCAGAGATGCCTTGGAATCATTTACCTTCTGAATAAACTCCCGCACATTCAGGCTGTAATCCTCTTTATTCAGTTCTACCACCACAGACCGGGCCTCAGCCGCCTTGGCATATATATGATACATAGAGAAAGATGGCTGTGGATAGACCACAGTCAGATTTCTGCCACCAAAGGCAAAAAACAGCTTCTCAATGATTTCACTGGAGCCATTGCCAATAAGGACATTTTCCTTTTGCAGTCCATAATTATCAGCAATGGACTCCATGAGCTGTTCCAAATCCTCATTAGGGTAGCGGTTAAAGGCTACACGGCTTAAGCGGCCCATCACCCTGTCCTCCACCATAGGCGGCAGGTTCATGCCACATTCATTGGCATTTACCTTTACCTTCCACTCTCTTTCCACCACATCATAGGAGGGCATATCCCCTAATTTGCTTCTATATCTAAGTTTTTTTACTCTGGTCATTTTATCCCTACTCTCTATACTAGTAGTTTTATAACGGCATCAAAGCTTTCTTAGCTTTACAGCGTTAGCATGAGCCTGCAATCCCTCTGCCTCCGCCAAGCGAATTACATCATCGCTAACAGCATCCAGCTGTTCCTGAGTATAGGAAATAATGCTGGTGCGCTTCATAAAGGTTTCTACATTAAGAACAGAATAATATCTGGCTGTACCACCAGTAGGCAGTACATGATTTGGCCCTGCAAAATAATCTCCTAAAGGCTCTGGAGAATATGCTCCCAGGAATACCGCACCAGCATGACGAATATATGGCAGCAGCTGGAATGGCTGCTCAGTCAGTACCTCCATATGCTCTGGTGCAGAAACATTAGCCAGCTCTACAGCCTGCATAATATCCTCTGTTATAATAATCATACCATTCCTGTCCAGTGAAGCTCTGGTAATTTCTTCTCTTGGCAATACCTTCAGCTGCTTCTCTGCCTCCACAGCTACCTTTTCAGCCAACTCAGAGCTATCAGTAATTACAATACTGGAGGCCAGCATATCATGTTCAGCCTGACTTAGCATATCCGCTGCAGTATAAGCAGGATCTGCGGTCTTATCTGCCACAATGAGAATTTCACTAGGGCCAGCCAGCATATCAATATCGCAGTGACCATAAACAGCCTTTTTGGCCAGGGTAACAAAAATGTTACCAGGACCAGTAATCTTATCTACTCGAGGAATGGTTTCCGTACCAAAGGCCATGGCAGCAATAGCCTGAGCACCACCGATTTTAAATATTTTGGACACACCGGCTTCTTTAGCAGCTACCAATACATATGGATTGATTTTGCCATTCTTTGGTGGCACCATCATAATAATTTCTTTTACACCGGCTACTACGGCTGGCATGGCATTCATGATTACAGAGGAAGGATAAGCTGCTGTACCTCCTGGTACATAGATACCAACTCTATCCAAAGGTATTACGGACTGACCTAGAATAGAGCCCTTGTCACGATAGGTCATCCAGGAATTAGGCTTCTGCTCCTGATGATAACGACGCACATTCTCGGCAGCCTTCCGGAGGGATTCCACAACTGCAGGATCAGCCTCCTGATAGGCAGCCTCATATTCAGCCTCAGTAACTACAAATTCCTCTGGCGTAAATTCAGTTCTATCAATCAGCTTGGTATATTTAATAACTGCCTCGTCACCATCGCGGCGCACATCTCCAACGATTCTATCCACGATTTCAGCTGCGGTAAGATCTGCGCCAAAAAGCTTCTTGTTGGCCTCCCGAATGCGAGGATTCAATTCAACCTGATCAAAGGCTGGCTTCTTCAGTAATTTTTCTACAGCCTCCAGGCCCATATCCTTTACATTGATAATTCTCATTTCTTCTCCTCCTCTGCCATAGCCAAAATCTGCTTCAAATCCTCAGTAAGCTGGTTGATTCTATCAAATTTTAGTTTAAAGTTAACTCTATTGCAAATCAATCTTGCTGTAGCATCCATTATATAGGCAATTTCCTCCAGATTGTTTTCCTTCAAGGTAGTGCCAGTTTCCACTATATCCACAATGCTCTCTGATAGGCCTACAATAGGTCCCAGCTCAATGGAGCCATTCAGCTTGATATATTCCATCTGCATACCCTTGCTGTTAAAGAATTTCTCTGCAATATGTGGGAATTTGGTGGCCACTCTAGTATGGGCGTAATCTGTCAGCTTTTCACGCTTGCAAGCCTTGTTTACAGCCATCATCAAATGACAGCGGCCAAAGCCCAGATCCAACAGCTCGTAAACATCCATACCGGACTCGGTTAAAACATCCTTGCCGATGATGCCAATATCAGCTGCACCGTATTCCACATAGGTTGGTACATCTGCTGTCTTACTGATGATAAATCTGATTTTCTTTTCCTCATTAGTAATAACCAGCTTGCGAGATTTTTCACTAAGATCCTTAGCTGTATAGCCTGCCTTGGCCAACAGATCAGCGGAAATGCCAAATAGTTTTCCCTTAGGCAGGGCAATTGTAATATAGTCCATATTATCAGAAGTCATGGGTACGCCTCCATTATAAGCAGCTTTTACTCTTTACTCTATTAAAGTACTAACGAATAATATACTAACACAGTGTGTTCCATTAGTCAATACTTTGTTGGAATTAATGATAATGCCAAAATACAATTCAGTCAAGTTATAAGTGAACTTAATAAAGTTCGTAACTCAAATTACCATATAGACAGCAAAAAAGGCACCAGATAAATCTGATGCCTTTATTTACGAAATGGCGGAGCAGAGAGGATTCGAACCTCCGCAGCCTTGCGACTCTAACGATTTAGCAAACCGTCCTCTTCAGCCTCTTGAGTACTGCTCCGCATAAATGGCAGGGGCAGTAAGACTTGAACTCACAACCTACGGTTTTGGAGACCGTTGCTCTACCAATTGAGCTATACCCCTATAATATGGGGCGATCGGTGGGGATCGAACCCACGCGTGCTGGAGCCACAATCCAGTGTGTTAACCACTTCACCACGACCGCCATATTGAGCTTCTATAAACCATAGCCTATAGAAGCTATGAACCGGCGACTTCTTATCCTCCCAGGCCGTCTCCAGCCAAGTACTTTCAGCGTTTATGTGCTTAACTACTGTGTTCGGAATGGGAACAGGTGGAACCACATAGCCAACATCACCGGATTATGCAATTGTACTGATGTACAATCAAAACTTCACAGAAACAACCCTGACATTAGGACTTGTAATTAAGCCCTCGACTTATTAGTACTGGTCCGCTTCGAATGTTGCCACTCTTCCACTTCCAGCCTA
>Ga0129313_1000546_pt1 | contig 30959 bp, 29 predicted proteins | sample O1105metagenome_FD_94436 | JGI IMG/M metagenome (GOLD analysis project Ga0129313, IMG submission 94436) | Orangutan group fecal microbial communities from fecal samples from Wisconsin, USA - O1105 metagenome | ecosystem: Host-associated > Mammals > Digestive system > Large intestine > Fecal...
GGTTTTCGGGATATAGATATTCGGCGTTCTATATCCGTAAAACGCCTTATCCGCAATTGCCGTAACCTTCTTGCCGCCCAGCTCCGACGGGATGACAATGTTCTTCGCCGAACCGGTGTAGCCGGTAATCGTCGCTTCGTCACCCGTTACGGTGTATGCAAAGCCGTTGGACTCCTGAATGGCGCAGATAATATTTGCGTTCAGCAGCGGGGTATTTCCCTCGCCAATGTTCTTCTTCAGCGCATCCCAATCCTCCTGTGTGCCGCCGTAGTGTACGGTTGTCAGAGCATCACAGGCGTCAAAAGCCGCAGATCCAATGCTCTCTACACTCTTTGGAATCGTCACTTCCGTCAGGCTGCTGCAAGCCCCAAAAACACCCCCTCCAATGCTCGTCACACCTTCCGGAATGATTACTTTTGTCAGGCTGCTGCAATACGCAAAAGCACCGGCTTTAATGCTCGTCACACTCTTTGGAATCGTCACTTTCGTCAGACTGCTGCAATCACGAAAAGCACTATCTCCAATGCTCGTCACACCTTCCGGAATCGTTACTTCCGTCAGGCTGTCGCAATGTGCAAAAGCAAATCTCCCAATCTCCGTTACCGGCTTGCCGCCCAGCTCCGACGGGATGACAAGGTTCTTCGCCGAACCGGTGTAGCCGGTAATCGTCGCTTCATCGCCCGTTACGGTGTATGCAAAGCCGTTTTCCGCGTTGGCTGTCTGCTGTTCGTTGTTCGTGTCGTCCTGTGCGTTGACCTGTGCGCAGTCCGTCAGCGGTGCTCCCTCTGCGCCGCACACGGCACAATCCATGTTGCGGGTGTCCTCCGTACACGCCGCGGTGCAGGTACACGCGGCAGGCTGCACGTTGGTCTCTATCTCTGCCGCCAGCGCCGGTGTCACCGTGCCCAGCGCCATGGTCAGCGCAAGTAAACTACTGCATACTTGTTTTTTCATAACCTTCCTCCCAATTGTTTTGTCGTGGATCGCGGCTGTACGTCACCGCCACCTGTGTCCCCTGGCTGCTTTTGGCTGTGCCAATCACCTCCTGCTGATTTGAAAATCATAACCTGAACCATCTGCCGCTCTGGCGTTCTTGCGCAAAGGGAGCGGAATTGTACGCTTGCGTCAACAATTTACATGACTTAATTATACATCATTTTGGTCTGAATGTACAGAAAATATTTCCTATGTGTGCAATTTTTTAACACTATATATAACCAGCGCAAATTAGAATTTCTATTTCTGCTGCCATACCATTCCATACTCTTTTTCTCCTGTAGCTTCATCCATGCCACTATACTGAATCTCAAATCCTTCTCTCTGATAAAACGATATGGCCGGTATATTTTTTTGATATACATTCAAAAGCAGTTTGCTCCTTATATCCTTTACATAATTCAGCAGAATTTTGCCAATGCCCTGCGACTGCATTGCCTCAGAAACAAAAATGCCTTCTATATATTCACCATTCATTCCGATAAAGCCCTGTATCTCATAATTATCTTCATAAACATAGACGGTTGCCTGCAACAGCAGTTCTTTCACAAGCTCCAAATTTCTTTTCCAATATTGAGCAGGAATAAAATAATGAGCCTTTATATTGGTATCCAGCCATATATCTGCAACTATATTGATATCTGCTTTTCGTAATTCTCTGATCACAGCGAGATACTCTCCTTCCGATCCAATCAATTCTCCTTCACATCTATTCCACGGCCTGCAACCACCCAAAGAAGATATGTTTCCATACAAGAAAACCGAGCTTTCCGCAAGGCTTCTCTGATGATGGCAGCCTCGCAAAAAGCCCGGAAATACGCTACTTTTTGGCACTTATTGATCTTTTCTTGACAGCAAACAGACCGTCTCCACATGGGTCGAGACAATGCCGTGAATGTCGAAACAACACGGGAACAAATCTACCCCCGCAGTACACGGGAACATATCCACCCCTAATATTATAACACATCCGTCAATAAGACTCCAGTTCCAGCCCTATTTACACCCGACACAAAAGCAACAGGTCCATCCCAGAGAATATCTGGAACGAACCTGTCAGAACTTACTAATATTTGTCGTAGCTCCAAATTGCTGAACTTGGCCTTTCTCGGAAGTTTATTCTGTATTTTGCTTTGAATAAATGGTTAAGCACTTTTTGAAAGTCTGTATCATTCAACCTGCTTTCAGCTGCATAATACAGTTCACTCACTTCAAATAAGGGCATCTCCTCATAATAGTCATCTACTATTTTGCAGAAAATATCTGTGTCCCAGGTTTCCTCAAGATAGTGGCGGAGCAAAATCCAGTTTCTGATGGATACCGGCAGCTTTAGAATCTCTCTTTTCTGCAGCGCATTCACTACTATTCCTCCTTTTGAAGGCTTCTCATCTCTGTTACATTTCCCTGCAAATGATGCTTGCCAGGTTTGTACCGGAGCGCCAATCGGATGCGGAAGACGGAGCTGTGTACAATCTGCCGTCACAATAAAGCTTCACATGATTTTTTGTACGCTCCACACGAATTCCCAATGCTTCAAGATCCTTTTCCATGGAACGAGACATTCTACGATAGCCTTTAAAAAGGGCTTTAATTGCTTGCTTACGTTCTTGGGTAGTCATTTCACAGGTAATCATAACTGGCACTTTCTCTCTTTTACTGGCAGGTTTATTTCTTATGCATTTATTGTAATGGAGGAAGCACCCAAGAGCGATAAACCGCCAGTTAACGAAAAAGGCACACCTCTGTATTTTTTACAACAGGTGCGCCTTTTCAATCATTCGTCAGTGAAGTCAAATTCAGACTTCCATTTCTCTTTAAAAATGCCAAACACAGTCATAAGAACATCTTCGTCTTCAACAGAGGTATACGATTCCGTTTCGTCATCATTTGCCTCAAGCTGCAGGATTACCACTTCTCCGTCTTCAGCACCAACCGGAAGAAGTACTACGAACTCGCCTCCATCCCATGAAATTAAATCAAGAAATTCAAAAAGAACATCGCGGCCAAATTCATCTGTCAATTTAATTACATTATCCATTGTTTATGCCTCCTCCGCAGAACTTACACTATCAAACGCCTTAAGAAGTGAGCGTACCTGATCAATAAACTGCAATGAATCAAAAGTGTTTCGCTTCGAATCGACTTTCCCAGTTGCAATCAACAAAAGATGGTTTACAGCGTCTTCAAGAACGCGATTATCAATTAAGGAGTCAAATTCATCAACATGATTTGCTTCCGAACAGGCCGCAGACAATCGCTTTTTGATTTCGACTGGCGAATCTCCTCGTTTATGCAATCGCTCTAATAATTCATTACCTTCAGTGCAGATAAAGACGGTTGTAACAGAAACATCGCTGTCACGGAAATAATCTCGCACCTGCACCATTCCATTATAATCAATCTCCAGCACTACGGTATTGCCATGTTCAAGTGCTTCTAAAACGGGTTTGGCTGGTGTTCCATATCCATGGTGCCCATATTCATTATGCTCCAGATAAAAATCGTTTGTGATACGATTCTCATACTCCTCGGCACTAATGAAGTTATAATTATCTCCTCCGTCATTACGAGGCGGTCGTGTTGTATCAGATACAGAAAACCACAGTTTTGCGTGCAACGGTACACTTCGATTGAGTTCCAAAAGATGCCTTACTAAAGTGCCTTTTCCCACACCCGAAAAGCCGCTGATAACAATAATTCGTTTGTCCATTCCCGACCATCCTTTCTTGTCACTCGTATGTAAAACTTTCTGTTCCATTATCTTCAATCCAATCCGCAATACGAGCATAGTATTCCTGCGTACCCAATTCAGCATATTTTTCGCTGTCCATCTCCAATCTCTGTGTCATGTAACCATAGTAATCTTCTCGTGGATTAATGTAATCATCAACCTCCTGAGAATAATGTGTGGCATCCTTAAACAGTCGAAGCTCACGATATTCAGGCGAGATATTATCAAATACATCTGCCAGACGGTGTTCGTAACTATGATGGATTTCATGCAGGAGAGTAGACAGCACTTCTTCTACAGGGTCATTTTCAATATGATCAAGGTTAATCCGTATTAATTTCTGCGCATCCGAATAAGCTCCTAAAGTATAAGGTGAGAGGTTGTCTCCCTGAACCGTGACCGGATCGTTCAGTCCCAAATAGTGTGTTTCGACATTGCAGACTGTCTGAAGAACGTCGATACGTTCGCGAGTATTCAAGTCCTCCCATACGGCTGGCTGGAGTTTCAGGACAGTACTCATATTTGCTTCCATGGTATCCTCGTCTTTGATATCTTGATGTAGCGCCTCTGCCTCTACCGACGAAGTTACAAGCCCCGTGCCAAAATAACTGTTCCATCCAATACCAACCATAAGGAATACCATACCAACTGCCATAATACACAAAGCAGAATACATACACCTCAAGAGTCGGCTCTGCAGCACTTTTCTTCGTGCGATTTTGCCTCTCTGTTTAATTTTTCTCGAGAAAAGCAAAATCGAATATACAAGTGATAAAAGAATTGATACTACTGCTACAACTCGTATAATCAATGCTGAGGTAGTCGAATAGGTCAACATTGTATAAAGGCCAAACGGAAGAACAAAACATGCTGTTGCAGTCCATCCATTTTTTCTTCGGTTCATTACAATAATGAAACAAGCCACAGAAACCAGCATCATAATCAAGAGAAGCTGAAGAGAATCATACACATCCCAGTGGGGAAGAACCCGAAACAAGAGATTCTTATACCAGATAAAACCTATTACATATTTCCAGGCAATGCTGAGCAAGAACTCAAATGTTGTCATTGTAGAGCGATCTTTCACCGTTACATTCTCCCTCACTATACTCTGTTATATTGTCGTACAGAGACATTCATTTCTTGATCAAAAAGCTTCGAACTTATCGTTTCAGCTTAAATAAAGGGGTTGGAGGATTCTGCGCAGATAATCGATATGGCAAGGGAGCCATATTACATCCGCTAAGACTCGCAAGAATCCGATTTTCCTTTATGTTAGGACTAATATTTCCAATAGTTAACGAAAATAAAATCCAAAGACAACACCAAAGCATCCTCTGCGAAACTCCAAGCTTAAAACCAAGTTCAAGCAAAATGCTTCCCAAAACTGAAGATATTACACCAGTAACAATAAGTATCGGAATACTTGTATCTTCCATGTAAGCAAACATAATCAGACTTCCGATAGCAGATCCAATGATACTCAAAAACATAATTCTCAATATTCCATAAATAGCATCATAGTCTCTCATATATCTGATAGAGAGCAGATTCCTGTCTGAATATGATGTTGCCGCCGTTTTCATTGCCGCAGCAAGATCGGATGCATTCTGGATAGATACAAATACGCCGCCTGTCATATCTGCCATTTTTGTCATAAGCTCTCTGTCAACAGAGCCAAGTCCGACAGTGCTAATATTGATTCCCAAATCACTGTACTCTTCTAATGTCGCATCAAATTCAGGCATATTCCCTTTAAACCAGAGAAAGCCATCGCTGAGGTCGGTCGCAGCTCCATCTGTTAAAAAAATAATCTTTGGAGTTGGACCACCGTTCCATACTTCATCCTTGTAATCATTCAATACCTGAATAACTGTTCCGAAAATGGAAGTTCCGCCACTGCTTGTCACAGGAATTTCGTTATCATCCGTTTCCAACGGACTCATGTTTCTCACGATTCGTGCATTATCGGAAAAAGTATAAACCATATAAGGAAGATCATTTCTCTCTTCTCTCATAATTTCCGGAATTGCCTTATATCTCAGGCCAGAGGGATCATTCGTACTCATGGATCCTGATTCGTCAAGAATAAAGACATAGCTTGACGCTTCAATTTCTTTGTGTTTAGGTGAAAGTTCATAAAGGAATTCTAATGATGTTGCTAAAGCGAAAATCATCAAAATGCCGAAAATAAAGTATCGAATAACGCTTCCTGGGCCTGCGTACAAGATGCTGCTTCTATCATAGGAACCCGTTGCGGTTGACCCAAGCCATACTGACATAAACAGCATCCCAAATAAAATAACACACATAATTCCCATCAAAAGAGGGGTAGGAATCGCATCGTAATATGCTGTATGCATAAACTGACATACCATCCATGCAACAACGCCTGTGATTGCACTCATGCCGGCAACAACCTTATTGACTCTAGACTTTACATTCTTAACCACAATTAGTCCTCCCTTGAATTTCATTCCGAGATAATTCGTAGACTAAGTTCTTACCGTACCTCAATACTATGCCGCCATGCGGATGCAGTTTTTTGATACCCAGTCAGTCCCCAGCCGACGAATGCCGTTGACGCCGAAGTCAATGGTAACAACTCTTGGAACAATGGAAGTTACAGTGCCTACACCAAAAGAAGGGTGCATCAGGGATTCGCCAACAGCAAAACAATCGCACGACATTCTTTCATTCACTGCTTCTGTCTTTGGCTTCTTATTAGCTTTGACCCAAAAATCCCCAATTGTATGTGATGTGCTGTCCCAAGAATCCATAATTCTGTAGTGACCATCAATCGGGACAATGGCAACGGCATGACTTCTGCCACAATGGGCGAAGATACGTTCACCATTCCTACACTGTCTGTCCATCTCAAGGCAGAAATCTCTCCCCGTAAGTCTGCGGCCATTTCTTGTGAGTGGTTTATGACGGATAAAACCTTCCTGCTCCAGGGTCTTTGGGTATACCTCCCGTGCATTGACTGTTGTTTCTCCTACAAAAGCTAATCGATCCATTGCCTCACTCCACGAGATGTCCATTGATCCGGATAAGGCACGAACCACACAGTCTCCAATGAGGTTGTTGCAAGGATTAGGATTGAAGAAATGGAAGCTGTCTCTGTCCTTAACTTCTCGTCTCTTGCGACTTGCTGTATGACGATTAACCGCCTTTCGAGGGAAAGGACTGCGGTCAATGAGATCATCCCAACGAATCCACACATGGGTCACTGTTTCCCTCCCGATATTTTGGAGCATAGGGTCGGGACATATGAGTCTAAAGCTATGAGAACCATCCGTCTTCAAAGAGACCATATATCCACCCATATGTGTATAATCTCTTATGGTGATCAGAACAGTGGATGGCGTGTTAATGCTGATTCCGAGAGCGGCAACAACATCGGAAAAGTAAGCATTCTCCAGTCGACCGCTCTGCATCACGAATCCGTAATCAGCAAGAGTAATTTTGATGACCTTAAAATCATCAGGCATCAGACCCAATATTTTTGCATTCTGAATATGATGTTTGAAAGCATCCTCGCGGTCAGCAATACCAGCCTCTTTGAGACACTGGATTGCGAGAAAGGCACAGGATTTGTATTTAGCTTCAATGATACCAATATTATCCATACTCGAATTCTCCTCATAAAACCAATATCGGTGTTTTCACTCATAGTGTACATGAAGTAACGAGCATTTCCGATAAACCGACAGTTAACAAAAGCAGGAACCTCCCCCAATAGAAAGTTCCTGCTTTCTTAACTATATCACTCCTCAAATCCATCAAAGATATGGTCCGCTAAGCCATAATCAATTGCCTCAGACGCATTGAGAAAACAATCGCGGTCGCAGTCAATGGCAATCTGCTCAACACCCTGATTGGCATTTTTAGCCAGGATTTCATAGAGCCGCTTGTTGACTTTTTCGATGTGTTTTGCTGACCGGAGAATATCAGCTGTCTGACCGGAGAAACCACCAAGGGCCTGATGCATCATCATCTCTGCATTTGCGCCTATGAAGCGCTTCCCCTTGGTACCAGAAGAAGCAATTACTGCTGCCATAGAAGCCGCGTCACCCATTACGATTGTTCTGATGTCACATTTGCAGGCTTTCATAGTATCCAGAATAGCTAAACCCGCAGATACCGAACCTCCCGGAGACATGATCCAGAGGGTAATATCGTCATCACACAAAGCGGCAAGATGGTTAATCTGGCAGCAAATATCAGCCGCCATCGTGTCAGCAATTTCTCCGGTAATATAAATTCTCCGACGAGAAAACTCCTCAGACAAGCTGTCAGAAGTCATGTAACCCGCGGTAGTAGCAGTTCTTGTTGTCGGTGTACCCATATGTATTCCTCCTTATTCATCATCACACGTGCCGAATAATTCGTCAAACTTACGCATCAGCTCGGCTTCAAGGTCCCCTTCTGATGACGCTTCCTCCTCGGAAGAATGTGCATGTTTATTGCTTTTTTCTCTGCTTACTCTTTTCTTTCTCTGTAAGGGTGTAAAAGGGGCACGGATTCTCTCGTTTACTACATCTGTTGCAAATTCAGCAACAGTGTATGTCTCAATTGCAGGCGGTTTGACACTATAAGAAGGGGCTGGGTGATTTCCAATATCGTATGCTTCAATGCTCGGAAGCATCGTGCAATAGCGAATGCCTTCTGCCAAATTCATGTAGATTGCCTCTTTGCGACTCCACGTTCTTTCAAGCGTCATAAGTTCTGCCTGTGAACAAAGCGGCCTTTCTTTGCCGTCTGAAGTAATGCAGGTTGTACCTAACTTGGCTTCAAGTTCTCGAAGCAATTCATGTTCTGTAGATCCGAGGTACAACGTAGAGGCACAGTTAGAAAGAAGTTTTTCAGGGTTTTCGTAACGCTCTTTCAGAAGTGCCAGAGACTGAACGCAAAGATAGTACCTGATATTACGGCTTCGATGTGTTGCCAATGCCTTATCCATATTAGGGATTGGAATAGAGGCAAACTCATCCAGCACAAAATTCATACGAACATTCAGTTTACCGGTCTTACTATGGTAAGCTTTGTCAACCAAAAAGCTCTGAATCTGGCTGATAATCATTCCCAAAATAGGATCTGCAGTCGAAGTCGTATCATCTGTAACTAAGAATAATGCCGTCTTAGGCTTGATAATGTCTTCGAGTGTAAAAGTGCTATGAGAAAGCATCGTAGCGAGTTTGGGGTTCTGATTGAACATCATCAAGAAACTGGACGCTGTAATCAGGATGCTCTTAAATGTGTTCTCCGCAGAAGACAGGCACTGCTTAAGTGCCGCCTTTACGGTGTTGTCGGGCATCGTGGAAAGGAGATGATCTTCTACAATAGATGCTGATCCCCGCACATTGAAATCAGACCAATTTAAAACATTGACCTGCTCAATTTTGGGATAAGCATCCATCATAATTGCACCGGTTCCGTTCAGCCACAACGCACCCGTATCCGGCCAAAATGGATCTTTCGCACGGTGTCTCTGATCTTCGGCGAGAGCATTAATAATGTCGGACAGCAAGCTCAATCCCTTATCCTTATCTCCACTTCGATACACAGTGGCAGCATACCGAAGAACATTAAAGCAATCCTTATCCATTGTTCGGAAGTCGAGGCACCGAACATTATACCCCTGGTTCTTCAGAAAACCCGCCTCACGGTTATACAATTCTCCTTTCGGGTCTGTAATTACCATGTTTTCATTTGCGGCAGCGAGTATCCTGATTAAGGGCATGAACCCACAGATGCTCTTCTTCATTCCACTGCAAGCAAGTAATACCGTATGATTATCTCCAGCATCAATATAGACATTCTGACCATCGAAGATAATAGGAATGCCACCAGCCTCGAGTTCGCTCAAATCCGAGAGATTGACTTTTGTAAGTCTTTTTTTTACTTCTTCGGTTGAGGTCCAATGAGTAGTCGGCTTTTCATATACATATCCTGCATAGGCTGCTTCATACTGCTTCTTTTTCGCCATACCAGCACTCCTTTCTCTTATCTACAATCATCAAGAACCGATTGTAGTCCTTCTGTGCCAACATGTATCGGATAATGGATTCCTTATTTGTCATGAAATCGCCAATGTCGTTCATACCGAGTTTCTTCCCAGAACTCCACGCCATTTCACTAAGGAGTGCTGCAACAATATTCTCTTTAAATCCCTGCTCCAACAGTTCCTGAAAAAACTCTTTTACCGGGAGAGAACACATAACTCCCTGTGCTTTGCAAATGGCACTGACACGGGCTTTAACAGAAGCTTGTACCTTCTCTTCTTTGACCATGCAAGGGATATTGTCCCGATAGAACACGGACAGAACCTTCCCAACAAGCTCTCTTGCAACTTTTGCATTCTGATTATCTATGAGAAAGATATAGTTCCAGTATTCACTCATGTCGATCAGAAAAAGCAACGCTTTGTTAAAATACTCCTCGTCATGATGTGCCAGCCAGCTGTTCATATCAATAACGATGTATCCCTTAAACTCATTTCTGCGTCCAGCAGCCTCGGCAGCTGCTCCTTGCAGGCGTTTAAGCTCCTGAAAGCCCTTATCAAAAGGAGCTGCATAACGGAGTTCAAATGAGAATGAATCCTTATTCCCTTCAAACTTTTCTGGGTGCGAGTTTTTCATCTCAGAGATGATAATATCAGCATGAGCTTTCTGAGCATCCGAGCTGCCAAGAAGAATGTAATTCTCAGGATAAAAAATGGCTTTATTAGTTCCCATTGATATTCTCCTCTCATTTAGTATGACATCATTGTACGGAACCCTAGAGAAAATTCCTATAAACCGCCGGTTCACAAAGCGAGGGCGAGGGAATTATCGACCTGCAGATTTATATAACTGCTGATCATTCTATCGATACGCACAGCACTTCGAGAATCGGTAATATCAACCTTCTGCTCAGCATAAAAACTAATATCGCCTTCATCTGTCACCTCCATTCCCACAACTGCATGTGGGGATTTGGAGGTACGATATTCACATCGCTTTCCGGCTTTTGATACAGGTGCTGTACCAATAAAACGCCACAGCCGGATCAAACCGTTATCTTCATACTGAATGTCAAATGTCAGCTTTTTTTCTGGGATTGTGCAAAAATAGAACTCTCCGCTTCTGCACGGAAAATCTCTGTATTTAATACCGAGGCGGCTGAGTGCCGCCCCAAGAGTCGATACATTTGTATTGGACATTTTATTCTCTTTCATTCTTATTTTTTCAGTTCAAGATGCGTTTCGTTACTCACATATGCTTCCAAACGAGCAACCCTCTTAGGTATTGCGGGATGCGTGCGATAAAGTGCTTCTGTAAGTGTCAGATGGCGGTTTGATTCAATAGCTGCATAAGAAAGGAAATGTGCAAGCTGAAGCCCATATCCAAGCTGGGCGGAATACAAATCTGACCGATACTCAGCCGATCTGCTCAGTCCGCTTGCAACAGCACGATAAATCACTACAATACCCTTCTGAAACAGGCTGAAGATGCCGCCTACCGCCTTTGTTGTCCCTCTGAAAGCTACTACGCCAAGCCAGGAACGGAAGAAGCTGCATACAAGGAACACCAGGAAGATAACAGCCATAAATGCAAACGACATTACGCTGAGCGCACCACAGAGAAGAAGTATTGCCGAAAATACGGCGCGGCTGAATTCTGCATCCAAATTTAAAGTATGCGAAATCTCATGACCAAGGACAGCATTAAGTGTCAGCGGATCCGTATTATCAACCCCCCCCCTTGAAACTGATACACAGTTTGCACCATATGCTGTAGCCTGCATTTCACTATCTCCAGGGATCAAGTAAAGTTTTATGTTTGAGATATCTGCAGAACTGATATCTTTGACCTCTCCAACAAGCTGGCTCTTTGCGCTTTCAAGGCGAGTCCGTTCATAGTTAGGCAGTTTATCAGCACGAACCGCACCTTCTTTGAACAAAGAGAGGTATCCACCTAACCACACATAAAAAGAAACAATACCCGTGACAACACCCGCAATTGAAGGATCGTTAAACAGTGCATACACGGTCAAAAACTCGACCAAGAGTACCGAAGCAACTTTCAGAATACCAGGCAATCGTATCATGGCAATACCTCCAAAATTAAAACTGGAACAGTGCCTGGGTACCTCCACAGTCTATGATTGCGGCACCAGGACACAATGCATTAATGGTTTCTTTACGATAACGAGCCTCCCGAACCGGGGCATTGCGAATCTCTGCCTCGGTTCGGTTGGTTCCAAGAAGCATTTCAAATGCGGTGGATGCTCGAATCCTCTTATCAATTGTTGTTGTATAAGATCGTTTAACAATTTCAACATGACCGCAACATGCCTCAATTTTCGAACACGAACTCATGGAATCGTGTCGAGAATAAATGCGAACAGGGAATGTACCCATCAACACGCTTAAATCTTCCTCTCGCATAGAAAACGCATCCGTTGTAAAGAAATGAACATCAGTGGCTGTGGGCAGAGTCTTCAAAGCATCAATGATGCATCCTCTGTCACATTTTCCATCATCAACGATCAGCACGGAACAAGCCGCGGGCTGCTTCTTAATATAGGAGATCATAAGCTTGCACAGAACTTCCTGCATCGGACGATCCGATGCAAATTCACCGACCGGAAGATGAACTGCAATACCGGATGACGGCTGAAAGTTACCGCTGAGGAACGGTGCCAGCATCACAAGAAACATTTCAAAATCTGCTGCAGCGCCGCTGACCTCTGTGTAACGGCAAAGTAAGTATTCGTAGCTTTCTTTTGACAGCATTCCCTTTTCAACAAGCTGCCAAAGCTTCCATTTAACCATCGATGTTCCACCATACTGCTCCAGGACTTCAACGCTGAGAGGGCTATGGTTGCCAAGCCTCCGTTCTGTTTCTTTCACAAATGAAAGATAGCTAATCACCTTCATACCCTTTGTCCCATCAAAGCCAAGATCCGAAAGCAGACTTCGAAGTCTGCTTACTTCTTTCAACGAAGAAACTTCAAGAAGGTCATGGCAAAGATCAATATCTCCGTTCAGTGGATTCATAACCTTAAAACCGCCGAAATCAGTGAACGCACTGCCACTCTGTGTACTATCAAGAATGAAGAGGATTTTGCCGGACTCATAAACTGAATTTACGATATACTGTCCCAGAACCTTTCGTACCCTGGAGTCAATACCACTAACGAGGTATCTGATATCATTGTTTAAGTATTCAGGCTGATATAATGACTGTATATACTGAAGATAATTCATAGCTGTTCTCCTTATTTACTTCAAAAATCCATGTTTATATGGACCCTCTGCGGACGGTAAGACATAATCTTTACAATGCAGTCTCCCGTTCCCAGCGAGGCAAATTCTGCATCCGTGACAACGGGCTCCCATTCACTTTTCACAACAGGCTCGGCATAGCGAGAAGCCGGAAGGATAAGATGCTCCTTATATTCAGATCCATAAAGAGTCTGAAGTACCGAAATAGTCGTGGGGTCTCCCGGACGAAAGCTTATCTGATACGGGAAGCCCGCCAATCCGCCTGTCGTAATATGCTCATTAAAATCTGCGCTAAGACCATAGAGATTTTCTACTGACTGGGTTGTCAACAAAATCTGCAGACCATACTCACGTCCCAGGTTCGCAGCCTGAAAGAGTCCCCAATCTGCCGATTTTCCGTTGTCTGCCATTTTATCTAATTCATCAAGAACCATAAGGATAGGAGGGTTTTTCCCAGTGCAGTTGCTCAGCTTATAATCCTTTATCTTCTTCATGTAATACAAGAAAAAGGGACGGCTGATTTCAGCCGATGCGAGATCATACAAGAAGAAAAGATTCTTTCCGTATTTTCCGTTCAGCCAATCATGAATTGTATCCTCTCCGTCCATTTCGAAGCTGCCGGAAAACATCTCCAACACTGCATTCAAAAAGAACTGAATATCTGCAGCACGGCGAGTTGCCTCGTAGTCACCCTTACACATAGGGTCAAATCCCCAATCCTTACGAAGCATGGAATGGTTACGAGGGTGCCGCGCTAAGTATGCAAGAAGCTCCTTTGTCGTCATTCGACGCAGAGCATTTACCAAAGTCCAATTGCCTGTATCTGCGTTAGGATAGCAATCAACAATTGTACGTAGCACGCCAATAAATGTATTACGTGCAGCTTCAATCCATGCTCTGTTCTGATTGGCTCCGGAGAGAAGCTCTGCAAACAGAAAGTCAGCAATTTCCCTCATCTCGGCCTCAGAATCAGATGTTTGTCGAATTTCCTTGATGATATTGGGAATGAACAGATTATTACTCGGTACGGTTCTGGGATTGTGAGTAATGACTTTATCATCATCCTCCATAAACCGTTTGATGAATGAGCTCTTGATTTCAAAGAACACGCCCCTCATGTCTGGCACAGATGACAGAAGGATTTCAGCAGCATTCGATGTATAAGAACGTGTTTTGCCGGTGCCAACCACACCGTAAGTAATCACATTGACGCCCTTCAGAACAGGAAGGTTTACCAAAGTGCCATCAGGAAGGACTGCTGGTATGCCTCCGACACCCACAGGCCACTGAGGAGCAGTTTTACTCGGATTCATACATGGAAAATCATATATCATACTTGTCCTCCCTTTAATCGTCTGAGCTACAGTCAGCACCTCCGCCCTCATCTGCAGACACGCCTGCATCCGAAGCAGTATCTGAGGTTTCTCCTTCTGAAACGCTACTTTCAGAAACAGAGGCGGCAGAATCAGCATTTGGCACGCCGCTGAAGTCGGCAGCTGCATAATCTTCAGCAATACCAGGCAATTCAGCGTCCGTATTTTCCATGAGATCAGCATATTCACTGCTGCTCATGGAGCTACTGAGAGTATCTCCAGGATTAGGGGCATCAAAAGTTCCCGGTAACGCAACAGACTGGTCATTCCATGCCTGCTGTTCTGTATAACTGGCATTAGTAAAGGAATGATGAACGGATTCTGTGTGACCATCCGAATAAGTCACGCTATCGGAAACCATAAATGCCTCAGGTCTATCTCCGGGATTTGCATTCACGATAGCCGTTTTGGTCGAATCAATAGCAGCTCCATTCTGAAGTGCCGCACGTTCCCCCTGTTCCATAGAATAATAAGCCCCATGATTAACGTCATAGTGCTGAGCGACTATGTTATCAGTAGTGTTGGTTCCACCCAAAGAAGAAGCATTGACATGACCTCTCTCATCTCCAGGCAGATATGCGTCTGTACGTCCAGGCATGTGGGAATGATCGCCTTTTTCGATAGAAAGATCTCCTTCCCAGGTCACATTACCATTGTTAGGATCTACGGAACTATGATGATTGGAATACATAGCTAACTACCTCCTTATTTCAAAACACTTTTAATAAGTAAATACAATCCTGCAATCGCAATCAAACAGGGCAGAAATGCTTCGGCAACGGGTGCTAAAGACATCAACCCATTCCCCAGCATAGTGCCAATGCTGGGGAAAACGCAGCAGATTACAAACAGAACAAGAAGAAGCTTCATATGTCATTCCTCCTTGTAACTTAAATAGCGTCGGACATAATCTGCTGAGCAAGCTCGGTGGACATGTCGATCATTACCGTCTTACGGTTCACACTAGCCTCGGCACCAGTGCCCAGACCGAACTGGTAATAGGGATCATCTGCAGCCCTAACAGTTACAGCAACGATTCGGTTAGCATCGACACCTGCTTCCACAAGAGCTGTCTTGACACTCTCGGCACGCGCCTTTCCGAGCCAAAGAGTGTACTCAGAATCAGACTCGCCGGCACAAGTACCATAAAGAAGGACTTTCACTTCGGGATGATCCAAAAGGAAATCAGCAACCGGCTGGATAGCCGCCGACGCTGAATCAGGATCAAGAAACTCGGCAGAATCGGGTTTATAACGTACCTGCTCCTCAGGAATCACGATTGGTGCCTCAAGAGCCGTTTCATCAGCATCTACGAAAATCTCAGGCTCCAAAATGGTCAAATCCCTCAAACCGGATACAGTTCCTTCAACAGCCATACAGGAAACCGGGACCGCCGCAAAATGATAACAGTCATTGCTCGGTAAATCCGCCCTAAAGGTAACAGACTTAGCCCCCAATGCCATGAACAGCTGTTCGTAGAAAGATTTCATCTGTGCTTTTTCATTGGGAGAGAGCTTCGGCTGAGCAGAGCCAAAATCACCGCAGCAATACCAAACGACATCAATACCAGACATGTCACTATTCATCTTCTGAGCCACCGAAGCCACAGACTCCTCAACATCCAACTCATACACAGGAGTTTCAAGCATGTTAATCAGACCAACGGTTGACTTGCCTCCACAGTAGAATACAAGCACGTTCTCACGTCCTTCAACTGCGTGGGCATTCAGAGTTCTTACGGCGAGTTCAGTTGCGGCCGCCATATCGATTTCAGGAGATGCGGGTTCATAAGAATCAAGACGATTGGTCAGATCAGCTTTGATTCCATCACGAACGCGTTCCATCATGACATCGGTATAGCCACGATCAGAAAGATCGGGGATAGTGCCAGGTTCGCCAATGGTGGTAGGTTCACCTTCGACCGAAATGAAGGCATAATCGGTACCAGGATTAGCGGGCAGAGTGGCGAGTTCAGCAATACCCTCATTAAGCTTCGTTTCGTCATCAGCAATACCAACAACAAATGCAATATTCACAGGATTGGAAGTCTGAATGTCTTCAGTGCCTCCACATCCTGCAAGACCGATCGCCATTAACAGAGCAACTACAGCGAGAGACATGTTCTTAAAGATCTTCTTCATTATCAGTTCTCCTTTCAAGATACCTTATTCAGTGCAATAGTAGTCGGCATGGCAGAAATGTCAGCAGGAGACACTCCTTTCAGGAGTGCTTCTCCGGATTCTGCCATACGCTCAGTGAAATCAGGGTCGTTAACACGAACCGTCATCTGCTTGCGGCAGTGAAGCTTTAAGCCAAGACGATTAGCTTCGATCTGATGCTCAGCAGCAGCACGCTTACGCTCATCCCACTCCTGAGGATCAGGAGCATTCTCGAGAAGAGCCAGTTCATTCAGAAGAGGTTCAAGCTCTGCCAGGCACTTTGCCTGTTCCTTTTTCTTGCGCTCACGGATGGAAACAAGGAAAGCGTTTTCATCCAGAGAAAATGCAAAGGACAGGAGTCCGGTTGCAGTAGTTACAAAGGCTGTGATCAGTGTGACACCATACTCTGCCAAAGAGTAAGATTCCTTCCCCACGAACTCACCCGCAGCATTGATGGTTCCATATGTAGCATCCATCGAACCCCAGCGGACCATGACAGAAGCCACAACGGACAAGATAAACATACTTGCAAGACCAACACAGATGGTCCAGAACAAAGGTCTGGAAGTGAATTTCTCACCTCTGTGGGAAAGGAAGGTTCCCAACGCCCACATAGATCCGTCAGACATCACAGACATGCAGATGACTGTAATCATCAGAAGGGTAGCATTGGAAAGAAGCACCGTCTGGAGGAAACTGTAGTTCACCGCTGCATCGACGATCATGGCAACAATCGTAATCGGAAGCCCAATAGAAACAGCAAACCGTCCGATGTGGAGCTGGAACTGAGAACGCAGACTTTCGAGAGGCTCAATCTCCTTCTGAAGCTTTGCAATCTTCTCCTTAAGCGGAGAAATCTTACGTTCGAGAGTTGCCTTTCGCATCTCACGTGCAGAGCGGATACGTACAATCTGGTTTTCGTTGTTGGCAACTGCTGCCTCATGTAAAGCGAGACAATGCTCAGTCTCAGCATCGATATAGTGGTCACACTCGGATCCAGCCGAGTGATGATCACAGGTTGAAATTACTCCGTCGAGATGTGCCTCTGCATCATGGTATCCAGCTTCAACAATCTCAGACTTGTTCATGGGATAATCAGCAGTGACAAAGTTTTCGAGTCCCAGACCACAAGTAGGCAGGGATGCCGGAACGTAATTGTCAGTTAAGACGCTGTAATCTCCAGACTTCTTCTTGTTAAAGATACTCATTCTTTTACCTCCTTCAGAATGGAAATAACGGCATTCCAGGTATCTTCATGGTTATTCAGAATCTGCTGGGCACAGTCTTCATAAGTGATACCAGGAAGATTGTAATCATAAATTGGCTTCATCAGCAGACCGTGACCATAGCAAGCAAAGGTGGAAGAGAGGATCTCTGCCGTTGCTTCCATCTGATCGTGTGCAGAACCGTACTCGGCTCTGATGTCATTTGCAAGCTGTGCCAGGTTCTTCAAAATGCTCTGGCGTTCGTTTTCGCGAGATGCACGCTTTCCGGCAGCTCTTTCATTAGAACGTGCCTGAGCATTACTTTCACTATGAGAGTTCTGACTCTTGCCAGACTCAGTAAGTGCAGCAGTAACAGCGGCATAGTCAATCAGCAGCTCGTCTGCAGTACTCCATACTCTGCTAAGCTTTTCCTCTGCTTTTTCACGGCGGGTTACACACGCATTACGGAAGCGTTTGATCTGACCAGTTACATAGCCAGATGCGATGGTGTTGGTCTCCGGATCAAGGCCCCCGGTGTGAATAACCTTGCCATGCCAAAAGCCACGGAACCAAATAAAGAAGCGAGGGGTACGAATACCCTTCATAGGAAGCGCAGTCTTATTATTGCCCATTGTATTCTCTCCTTTCTTAAGCGGCACGATCGAAATCGCAATTGTGAATATGAGCCTTTGCAGTGATACAAGGCATCTGAACAAATTCATCACGCTCACGAAGCACATATTCAACCTGTGCAGGGATGCGATCCAGAATCTTGTTAATCTTTACATTGTGACCGTTACCAGCTTCATGCAGTTCCCTTACAGTCATGCTGAAGCCAATACCATCAAGGTTTCTGCCATACTTACGAAAGAAAGCAAAAACCGAGCCGGAAAAACTCTTGGTATCGAACAGCCAAAGGCGTTCCTTAGTACCTACAGGCTGGTAATAGAACTTATGCTTTCTGGTTTCGGATACACAAATGATACGGTCTTTGTTGTCGTGATTCGTATTAATCTTCTTCATGAACTTGTCCTCCTCATGTTGAAAGTGAATATACTCTGTACTGTTTCGCCCCATCTCAGGGAACATGCTGTGCACGCTGAAGTGTTTTCGCTTCGCTCATCAGGGCGGTAACCGCCGACAGTTATTAAATTTTCAAGATACAAAACTGATGTTTCTGTTTTCATTATAATCCGTCGGTCGATAAACCATCGGTTAACGAAGGCACTCGACTCTTAGATCAATGTCGGCAGTTTCGCCCCATTTCAGGGAACATGTTTTACCATGTCGAAGCAGCTAATGCTTCGCTCATCAGACGGCTAAGCCGTGACTGCCGGTGTGTCAAAGTGGGACTCATGCGGGAACCGTGCACTGTTCGAGCACTTGTCACACACGCATTGGCCACTGCGTGACCTCTTCAACACACCAGGGAAATGACTGCATCGTCACTTAAAACCCGAAGTGTACACTCGGTATCACCTCCGTTTCTTTGTGAGTATAGAATATCAGATCAGCTCGGCTACTACGATTAACCATCGGTTGACATTTCACAGATTTTCTGAATTTTAGGCGGCAGCCTCTTCCATCTGGATGTTGCCGCAATCCATACACGCTATTCTGACTGTCTTGGTTGCACGGATGGAAAGTCCGCATCTAGGACATATGTACTTACGGGTAGATGACTTCTTTTTCGGCACATTAGTTGTATCCGAATCCCCACCAGGATTGTTATTTCCACCAGCCTTACCAGATGCCGTCTTGCCCTTTGGACTTCGATAAAGTTTAAGCTTGTTATCCCAGCCCATATTCTGAACAAGGCTCACAAGCTCAGGTGCTGGATGTGTAACACTGTATCCAATAAGGGGAGCAGATGTGATAATCAAGCCTCTCTTCTCGGCCTCTTCCTTGAAGCGCTTGTTGTGATAGGTGTTGCCACGGCTGGTATCCTTGATGCCTTGAGAATGGCACCAATAGTGAACCATCTCATGCATCAAAGTAGCGATAATATTCGGAACAGGTCTATGGAGAGACTCAGCACCGAGATTGATCTCCTTCAGCTTGAGACCGCTGTCATCCCACGCATCATAAGGAGTAAAATGACCATGAGCACCGGGAGTACTCTGAATGGTAATTGCAGGTCTTGAAAGTGCACTTTCAAAAAATCTCTGATTGAGAACATCGAAAGCTTCTTCCAAGAACACAACTTCGTCAGATACTTTCATGGAAGCAATCCTCCGCCCAAAATGTATAATCCCAGTATAGCCGTTTCATGTTCAGATCACAGAAACCGTCAGTTAACAAAAAAGACGAGCACCTGCGTAAGCAAATGCTCGTCAATATATGAAAATATGTAATCTTTAAAGGGGCGAGCTGATCGCGCTCGTCATCGTAGAAACTCAGTCGGGCAACAATCAGCTCGCAGGGTTTACAACCGAAAATCTGACACAATGCTCGCGCATGTTCTTCAGAAATGTCGCACTCTCCACGCTCCCACTTACCAATGGAAGTGATTGATACCTCGACACCAATACCCCACAGGAGATCAGCTAGTCCATCTCTGGACAGCCCCATCGCCTTGCGGCGCTTGACAATTCGGTTGCCGGTTTCTACACGATTGATGTTAAAAAATGCCATAGCACTTTCCTCCTTGATATTGACTGGAGATTATAAAAAGCCCCCCTCGGTCTATTCCACCTATCAAATATCATCAGAGTTTCAACCAATAGTGTAGTTTAATTATTATACTCGTTTATCAGGTTTTTGTCAATCAGCGTGTGGATGAAGCGAAAAGATGATTAGGCTAAAGAAAGTTTCAGTAACAGCATTTTTCCAAAACGCAAATCATACTTTCAAATAATTATATAGAGTCATTATCAGCCCCTGAACTTCAGAACAATGTCGGTAGGCATCAACCCGGCCAATTACTCGCTGGTAGCAAACTTCAGCATCATTTCGACCAACTATGCCCGAGTGAGCCGCAGGATTTCGGTAAACGTTTCTAATTTGTTCACATTCGCTAATAAAACTGTGGGGATCCCGTATCGAGAATATTTTCCCATTTTGCCTTTGAAAATCAATCCAATCAATAGCTCCGATAGTCCCGCCTCTTTGATGCAAATATGTTTCTTTGAAAATAGTGTCGAGGTACTCTTTCATTCGTTCCCGCGTTACTCTAGTCTTTTCATTATAGAATAGGAAAGGTAATTTTCCTAAAGTAAATAAGTCTCCGCAGTTGACAATGGGCTTGACTTCCGCATTTTTATAGATATGGTACTTTGTATCGAGTAGTTCCTCTGGCCAAACTTCATATACGTTCCCCAACAATGAAGGAGATCCATATTTTTGGATTAAATATTCTTGATATTTAGTGAAAAACCAGTATTTTAGTTCGTTTTCCAATGCTGATGTAACTGTTAAACAGACACCTGAGTAATCAAAAATAGCATTTTGATTCGGACAGTTTTTCCAAAGAATATTCGCAGAAATCAAGGATGTTTTTGTGCTCGGCAATAGTTTATCCCATATTTGTCCAAATAAGCGGCTCAAAGTCAATTCTTCTTCTTTTAACAAATCACTAAAGTCTGTTAGTAGGATATTCTTTCCTATATAACTAGTAATACTGTCTGCTAACGAAGCTATGGCGGATTCATTATCAGCTAACCCATATGCCGACTCATACTCACGCTTTTTCCTTTGTAAGTGCTCTTGAAGATCATCTTCTACAAACCGAGTAAGCCGTTTCAGATTAATATCCATTTCTCGAACTGTATTGCGAATTTCAATGACATAATTTAACAAATCAGACTGATTATCTTCCTTTTGAGCTAGTGACTTGGCGTAGAGCACCCTACACTGACTCGCAATATTTTCATCATCAAAGATACTGTTTTCTCCTCCGTACATTATTGTATAATCAAATAAATCTGAGTTTTGGCGAAAACACTCTTTAACCGTCTTTCCAATGGAGCAACGCAATTCTATCTCTGCCTGTGTTATTTCCATAGAACCAAAATACTCTCTTAAGGTCACATCATCTGTATAAGAAAAAATCACAATAACTTTTTTCCTATAAGTTTCTTTAAGCATTCTAATAATATCGGTTCTGGCGGTCGAAAGTGTTAGTAAATAATCTCCATTTCCGGTTACCGCTTGGATTATATCATCCTGACTAAAACCCACTTGTATATTTCCAAGTGAATATCTAAATAATGTATCTGTATTACGAAGAAAAGTAATCTCGTCAACAAAGTTTCTAGGTTCATACAGAGTTGTTAGTCCCGGTGTTGAATCACAATAATGATATTTTTTTACAATTTTTACCCCATTGGATCGAAAAAAATCTCTTGCGGATTTGCCCATAGATGTATGTCCGCCATAAAGTATATAAAGCAATTTATCTTCCTCCAAATTTCAAGTTCAAAGTACCGTTTCAATCAGATTATGATTTATACTTATTCTTCGGCATTTCACACTCAAAAGCATTCGCTAGCCAAGAAAAATATTATACTCAATTTGTGTAGGCCTTGTTTGAAAAATTCAAAAAACTATTTATTTTTTCTTTAAAGCTTTGTTTTTGGTATTGAAAATCCCTTAAATGCAACAATATTTGTTTGATTTTCGTTTTTGAATAAACCGATTTTTGAAAAAATCTAGCACTTTTTCTTTTTTAAAACAAGCCCTAGTGCCCCAGTAATACAAATATTTATCGCTAGGGCACTGTAACGATCAACGTTCGCGGTCTATATTGCAATACCTTCCTGACTTAATTCGTCCATCTTTGGGTTTTTCTGTATCAATCGGAATAATCCAATTTCTTCCGATGCGTGAAACACCTTCAATTTTTTCGTTCTTGCACAACATTTGCACTTGGCGTTCTGTTACACCCCATCGGATTGCTGCTTCTTGCACCGTCATAAAATCTCTCATAATCGTCTCCATCAGATACTCACTTCAGATAACCATAAAGCGTCATAATTAGTCCTTGAACCTCATGTGTAAACCGAAATGCGTCCACCTTTCCAATACCAACAACTCTTGTGTAACACTCTTCTGCACTTTCACGCGACAAAACATCTACATGCCCTGCAGGATTTCTATAAAGTGTTCTAATGCTCTCACACTGCTTCACAAAGTTATTTTCATCAGCATAATCGTTAAAGGCCTTAAGCGGTGTCCCGTAATACTCGTCACACACAATCGTTTTAAGATACTCCTTCATTCTATTTTGTAAAAGGCTCTTCTGGGCAGCATTCTTATCATAGAACATGTATGGAAGAGTTCCCATTGTAAAGCTATCGGCTAACTGAGGTAATGAAGCCGAACCTCTGCTCATTTCAAGATCGTACTCGGCTTTTGTTTTTGATAGCAATCGTTCTGGCCAAAAAGCGTATGTTATTTCCACAGACTGTGTTTGAGGGTTACCATACTTAGAAAGCATATATGTTTGGAAGTCTGTATAAAACACTCTTTTTAATTCTGACTCCAATGCCGATGTTGCTGCTATAATAATGCCGCTATAGTCAAAACCCGCCACTGAAATATTCGCACATAAATTCCAAAGAACTCCAGCGGAAATTAGACTAGACTGCGTTGAAGGCAGAAGTCTGCTCCATGTATTACCGAAAACATTCTGAAGATGATTTTCTTCTTCTTGAACCTTCTGATTTGAACCTTTCACGTGCGCATTTATATAATCCGTTGCTCTATGAGCAAATTGCTCAATCAGAGCTTCATCATCAACCCTTGGGCGATTTGTTGAAATCCAAGTCTGTAAATCAGTTTCAACAAAGTGTACAAGCGATGTAACCTTGCTGTTTGTATCATCACCAGTTTTCTTTATATCGCCCAACATTTCCTCGAATCTTCTAAAGTATTCCATTATCTTTTCAACTGGAAATTCTTGCTTTTCATATACAGAAGGTTCTAGGTATCTTTCAATCTCCTTTTTCAATGCCACAACCAATTCGACATTTTCCTCATAGATTTCTTTTGCTTTTTCAGGATCATCGACAAGGGATGCAAGTATATGTGCAGTTGTCATTGGATCATTGTTAATTAGCAAAATATCCCCACGCAATGCCGAATATGCCTCTCTAGCATAAACAGCCAATCTATTTCGAACTCTTTCATCATTTAATTCGCGAACGGTCAAACGTTCAATGGCTGTTTTAGCATCTGGCGGCATAATATACACTAACAGCGTATCAGTATTTTGTTTTCTGATCTGTAAGGCTCGTTCAAGATCTGCCTCAAGTATTACATTTTTACCTTGTTTTAACACCGAATATACTGACTCTTTCAGTGTGCCATAATAATTACCAATATACTGAGAATACTCAATGAAACGATTTTCTTGAATACCTTTTTCGAATTCGGCAACTGTTAAAAACACATAGCTTTCGCCAGGTCTTTCGCCATCTCGGCATGTTCTTGTAGTTGCAGTAACTGCAGCCTCATAATTTTCATTATTTGATACAAGAATGTTCGCAACCGTTCCTTTACCGGCAGCAGAAGGACCAGAAAGAATAATTACCTTCCCCAGCTTAATATTAGGAGAGCTAGTCACATCAACATCATTCTGAAGAACGAAGAAATCATGTTCAAATCTAAAATCATCCTTGGATGCCAACCTACTAAAGTCATTTCCGGATGTATTTCCTTTTATCTCAACATTTCTTGTGGCTATTATTTGCTTTACTTCAGACTGATTAAACGCCCATCTATGAATGCTGGTTACGTTGTCAGGAATATGGTACGCATCACTGGACCAACGAATAGGGAATTCAATAATTTCTCTTCCATCCTCTTCCCAAACAATTCCTGTCTCATCAACATAATAATTCTGAACAATATTTCTTTTGTGCCTTCTGGCGTATTTCTCGAAAACTGGATTATTTCCCTTTATTAAGAATAGCGGTGGCATATATGGCTCCTCACTACTTGCATAATACCCTGACATGTCAATCTCGGTATTGCTGTCAAGTATCTCTAAGTTCAATATGCCGGAGCCTATAGATGACAAATTCAGCCAATGAATCTTTTTCAAACCCTTTGGAAGAGTTAGATGTTTTATATTACAGAACTCAAACGCATCTTCGTCGATAATTTCAAGCCCCTCTGGGAGCAAAATTTCACTCAGTTCTTCACAAAAGCTGAAAGCCTTCCATTCAATAATTTTGAGTGTAGACGGTAAATTTACCTTTTTCAAAAACTGGCTACATTGGAAAGCAAAGGCACTTATAACTTCAACCCCTTCTGGAACAGTGTATGTCTCTGCTTGCTTTCCACAAGGATAGCAAAGTAGTTTTTTCATATCCTTTGTAAACAACACACCCTCTACAGAACAAAAAGACTCATTGCTATCTGCAACGGTTATCTCATCAAAACAATCAAAGTCTTTCCCACACGACCAAGCATCACCAGGATCCTCTGTAATAAATAATGGCTCAATAGCTCTGACCGATGAAGGAATATCAATCTCGTAAAAATGATACTTCTCGTCCTTTTCATCAAACAATAAAGCGAAATCATCAGCCAAAGTCTCTATTCCTTCAGGAATAACCAAAATTCTATCTCCGCGGGATTTAAGCACTTCTTGCGCTAATTCTCTGGAAAACACCGGCGGATCAACATCGATTATCTGACGATAATAAGGATTATTGTTCCTGATATCAATGTCAAAAGTCAGATCACCATAGATAGATTCAACAATCAAGATATTTCGTTCTTTGTTCGATCTGACATAACACCAATCTATCATATTCTCGAAGTCAACCGATCCATCAATCGCAGCAACCCAGTTGTCCTTAGTGTTAAAGTAGATTTGAACAATCAAATGTGTTCTTATAAGAATATCGGTACGGTACTTATAAGAAATGAAATTTCTATGTTCCTCCAAATCTTCCCGGCAATTATCTATCAGTTCAGCTATTTTGAACATCCCCTCATTTTTTGCTGTTTCTGCAATCGCTTTCAAAAGGGGAATAGCATCGTTTCTTCTATATTTGGTTGACAAATTTGTTACCGTCCTTGCGACAGTCCAAACTCGATTTCCATCATTGCCATAAGACAAGGCCGACCCCAGAAAATGATCTTCGAGTATTCCTAACAGGAAATTCAAATCTTCCTCTGTTCCAACCCAGCCTAATTGATATATAGCGTATATGTCGGTTGGATATGTTTGAAGTTTTCTTCTTGCGGCAGTTCTACTACAACACTGCATAATCTCTTCGAATTGCAAATGATTTTGCATATCAACATTTAGATTCCCGCCATTAACAGAAGAATTGAAATAAACAACCTTTTCAATAGAACTAGCAAGGAATACAACGCCAAATGTTCTATCTTCAGTATCAAATTCAAAGGTCTTCTCAAATTCTTCGTTATCACAGTCTATGTATCCAAGAGCTTGCTTACTTTCTTCGATTAGAACCTTTCCAGATATAGGTGTTTTAACTGTTAGGGATACATGATGAATACCTTCATGCTGATTTGCTGCTCCCATGGCTGAAGACCCCAGTGGTTTGCATGTACAACTGCCAATGGCGCGATACAATATATTTATAAACGTCATGTCTCCAAGGTTATGCTTCGGAGACAAACTTCTTTTTTTATTATAAGCATCATCGTATGCATCATTTAATTTTTCAATCGCATCTTCGGAATCGCAGCAAAGCTCATACCTTCTGATTTCATTGGATTTAATAATTAGTAATTCCTCGGAAACATCGTTGTAGTAATAGCAACTATTACAATCTGCAATTTCCTCTGGCACCGAAAAAATCCTATGGATTTTTCCTCCAACAGGATCACCAATAATGATTCCCTTGATATCTTTCGAATAATAAATTACATATTTTCCGCTCGAAGAGAACGATTTCTGTTCCAACCACTCCCAAAGGTATTGGTCAAACAACGGAAATCTCAAATTATCACCGTAAGACAGCTTATCAGGGCACTCATAATTATTATCGATATACAATAAAATCGACCGTTCAATACTAGCCTGCAAACTGTCGGCATTCCAAGTTACTTCAGCAAAAAACAACACTTCTGTATCATCAACTTCGTCACTATAACGCCCAGGGACAGCAATGGGTTCCTCACACAAAAGAAATCCTTTACCATCGCTTTCAATTGCAAAGTCTCGATATTCTTTGTGAATTGGGAGATTGCAAAGCACACAGCCTTTTCTTCCGTCAAATAAGAAGAAATCAGACTCATCACCGCGCACACCCTTTATTACCATGATTTCCTTTTGACCTGTTACCATATTCATAATCTGAACAGTATCATAAGATAAAATAGGCAAATAGCTTTCATTGTCTTGAGAATCAATACATACGAGTTCATTACTCCCCATAATGCTGAGCCAAGTTAATTCGCCATTATACGTACACCCGGTCACGTTTTCCTTGGTATATTCCCTAACGATATTAACTCCATCCGAAATATAGCCTCCAGTCAAAGAGTTATACGCAAAGTAGATTTGCTGGTTATGTTTAAAAATACATTTACAATTCAAAGTATCCATACTGAAACCTCCAGATAAGTTGCTACCTCTGAAATAGTAGTTTCCAAAATATATTATATTCGTTTAACCGAAATTTGTCAACAATCATAAAAGGAAGACAAACAAAACAGTTTGACTTCCTTAGCATGAATCACTCTTCCACCTCCATCTGAAGACCGGATTTCAGTTCCACCACAATCTTCTCATCGAAAATGGTGATCCGCTCGACCAGCCTTCTGGCGAGGGCTTCGCTGTACTCCGTAACGGCAGCGGGCATTTCTTCCAGTAAAGCAATCATGTCGTTCATTCGTGCCTGCAGGTCGGTTCGCTCTGCTGCCTCGGCAAGGACGTCCTGACGGTCTCCTCGAAGGTCATCCATCTGAAGCCCCAGTTCTTCCACCAATGCGTTATCGCCGGAGTTGTCGATCATCTGCTGCTGAAGATCTGCAAGCTGTTCATCGATTGCCGCAATCCTTGCTTGCAGGTCATCAAAGACCGTCTCCTGGATGTTCGTTTTCAGAAGAGAAATGACGGTGTTCCTTCTTGCATAGGCATCGTTGACTGCCGTGACGATTGCTCCTTGCAGAACTTCTTCTTTTACCGTCCTTGCCGGACAGTCAAAGTCCATCTTTCCTTTGAGAACTCTGCTGACGCATCGCCAGACCGTGGATTTGCAGCCTCGGTTGTTCCATTTCACTCGGCGGTAGATGTCTCCGCAGTGTCCGCAGAACACCATGCCGGAGAGTGCGTACTTGCTGCTGTAAACTCTGCGTTTGCCGTCAGGATTCAGATTGGCTCGTCTGGCAATTTCCGCTTTGACCTTCATGAACACATCCCTGTCGATAATGGCTTCATGACTGCCTTCCACATAGTATTTCGGCATCTCACCGTTGTTGGCGGCACGTTTCTTGTCCAGGATGCTGACCGTGTAGGTCTTCTGCAGAAGAGCATCGCCGATGTACTTTTCATTGGTAAGGATCTGATGGATGTTGCTCTCATGCCATTTCAGATGTCCCGCTCCATTGGGAATGCCGTCTGCTTCCAGACTTCGCTTGATCTGCAGGAAGCTTGCCCCTTCCAGATATTCGCGGTAGATGCGGCGGACGATTTCTGCCTGCTCTGGGTCAATGACCAGGTTGCCTTCCGCATCCTTGGTGTAGCCTAAGAACCAGTTGTGGTTGATCTGCACTTTGCCTTGCTGATTGCGGTACTGGATGCCCATTCGCACATTGGCTGACAGGGATTCCGATTCCTGCTGTGCAAGGGAAGCCATGATGGTAAGCAGCACCTCACCCTTGGAATCCATGGTGTTGATGTTCTCTTTCTCAAAGAAAACGGCAATGTTCAGTGCCTTCAGCTTTCTTGTGTACTTGAGGCAGTCCAGCGTATTTCTGGAAAATCGGCTGATGGACTTGGTAAGTATCAGGTCGATTTTTCCGGCTTCGCAGTCTGCAATCATGCGGTTGAACTCGTCTCGCTTGGCGGTATTGGTGCCTGAGATACCGTCATCGGCATAAACCTCAACCATCTGCCATTCCGGCTTACTCTTGATGTACTCCGTGTAATGGCTGACCTGTGCCTCGTAGCTGGTTTCCTGTTCCTCGGAGTCCGTGGAAACACGGCAGTAGGCGGCAACCCTGATCTTCTGCACCTGGGCAGCCGTTCTCTGTGAACCGACTCGTCTTCGTGCCGGAATGACGGTAACATTCTGTGCCAGTGCCTGCATTCACTTCGCCTCCTTTATCTGACTGTAAGCGTATTCTGCCTGCTTGATGGGATCCTGGTATTTCGGAGCGATACGCTTCATGGCAAACCTTGTAAGGATCACCGTGGTCACTGCTTCTTTCGTGTATCTTGTACCCTTGTAAAGGGCATCTCTTCTCAGCCTTTCGGCTTCCACTGCCTGGGCGATCTCGGCGGTAAGTATCGCAGGGTAGAAATCGTCTCCAAGGTAGCGTGGGTTCTGCATCAGTCTCTTGACACCGCTGTGCTTCATCTCCAGACCTACATCCTTTGCCGCCTGGACAAAGGACATGCCGGAAAGATAGTTCTCACACAGCTTTCGCAGGTTGGCAGCCTGTTCTTCGTTGGTGACCGCCGCACCGCCCACAATGTCATATCCGTATGGTGTGTGTTTCATAATCAAATCCTTTCCCGGAAGACGGGTCCGCATTTCATGTCGAACCCAATCTCCGTTCTGCTGTAAACGATGACCCTGTCCACAAATCTTGCGAAAAGTTCTTCGTCAAATTCTGTCATCATGGAAGCCCCGGAAGTGTAGTGAAGGATGTCTTCCAGTGCTTCCTTCTGCCTGCTACCGCCGCTGATCTTTGCGATGATAGCATCAATCGTATTGATCAGTGTTCCGCTCTTCTTATCGCTGAACACAGTGATGCCAATCAGCTGCATCAGGAAGAGCGCCTCATCCAGGTACTGGTCAAGAACGACCTTCTGGAATTTGCTGACCTTCGGATTGTTGCCCTTGTTCTTGTTATCACAATCAAGACGATTGATTTTGAATGCCTTGTCGATCAGCACCGACTCAAGGTAATCAATGTCAGAATGTGTTAAGCTGTCATCTTTAGTGGTAAGTATAACAACGCTTTCCCACCAGTCCTTGCCGACTGTGTGCTGCGTGATTCTTTTTGACAGATCTGAAGACTGACCAACATAGACCATGCTTTTGGAAAGAAGCAGATACACTCCGTACTTCTTGCAGGCATCTGTCTCAAGCAGTTCTGATACAGAATCTCTCGGAGCAGAGTACAGCTCACCGGAATTCCAGCTGGAATCCTCAATGCTGATAACGCCCTCAAGGTCACCTTCATACAACAGCAGATTTATGGTTTTTGCTTTGGCATCTGCCATCGTGAATCCCTCCCAACATGCATAATATCTCAAGAATACTATAATGGAACCGAGTCGAAAGATCAAGAAAAAACACGGTATTTGGCAATACTGCGGGCAAGAAATCTGACAATAGTCCTATTGTCTCAATCGGCAAAAAAGTAGTTTCTTGTCTCAACCTATCAAAAGGCAGACTATGACGCTATTGTGGGAACACGAAAAAAGGGATTCCAGGAGACTGCCAATTTCAGCAAATCTCTCGGAATCCCTTATTTTAAGCCTGTTTCTCTACTTTTTTACTTGTTTCGTGACAGAAGACAGACCGTCTCCACGTGCTCCGTATGCGGGAACAAATCCACCGGCCAGGCCCGCTCCATGCGATAACCTAGGCGGGTCAGCAGCTCCAGGTCGCGGGCCTGCGTGGTGGGGTCACAGCTCACGTACACCATACGGCTGGGCCGCATGGCGGCGGCGGCACGCAAGAACTCCGGCGTGCTTCCCGCCCGGGGCGGGTCCAGAAAGATCACATCGGTCTTCTGGCCTTCCGCGGCCTGCCGGGTCAGCCACTGGGTGGCGTCCTCCTGATAAAAGCGCGCGTTGGCTGCCCCGTTGCGTCTGGCGTTGGCCGCCGCATCCCGGGCGGCTTCCGGGTTCAGCTCCACACCCACCACCTGGCCCGCGTGGGGCGCGGCGCACAGGCCGATGGTGCCGATGCCGCAATAGGCGTCCACCACCCGCTCTTTGCCCGTCAGGGCAGCCGCCTGAAGGGCCAGCGCATACAGCCGCTCGGTCTGCACCGGGTTCACCTGATAAAAGGACCGGGACGAAATGAGGAATTCCTGCCCGCAGAGGGTGTCTTTCAC
>Ga0129313_1000550_pt1 | contig 30574 bp, 28 predicted proteins | sample O1105metagenome_FD_94436 | JGI IMG/M metagenome (GOLD analysis project Ga0129313, IMG submission 94436) | Orangutan group fecal microbial communities from fecal samples from Wisconsin, USA - O1105 metagenome | ecosystem: Host-associated > Mammals > Digestive system > Large intestine > Fecal...
AAACAATGAGCTGCTTCTTAAGATGCTCAAGGAAACACCGGATGATCCCTATCTCTATTTTCAGATTGGTCAGTCCTACAATATGCTCCGTGATGATGAAAAAGCCTGTTACTATTATGGAAAAGGACTTGAATTTGACGTTGATCCCAATGCCGAATATGTACAGATGATGGTGATTGGATATGGATATGCCCTGCTCCATCTGGAACGCTACGATGAAGCATTGCAGTTTCAGAATATCTATGATGAGTTCGCAACTACTGCAGACTTTGTCTGCCTGATGGGACTTATTTATCTTCGAAAAGGCATGATCGTTCAAGCCATGGCTGAATTTTTAAAGGCCACCAGCTTCGAAACAGCCAAAACAGAAGGGGCTAACAGCTTTATTCCCACCTATAATATGGCCTGCATCAATGAGGTTCTTGGTGATATTGACACTGCCAAAATTCTTTATAAAAAATGCGGAAATTTTAAGCCGGCCGTTGACAGATTAAAAGCTCTGGGGTGATCCCCGGAGCTTATCTTATTTCCTCCACCGTGCATCTTAATCCCTCAGGCATATGCACCTGCGCATTCCAGCCCAGCTTCTTAAGTTTATCGGCATTCAGCATGGCCTTCGTAGCAGTAGAATAACCTCTCCGTTCCTTCTCATCCGGAAGTTCAAATATCACCTTCGTATTGGCAATCCGTGCAAGCGTCTGAGCCAGATCCTTCAACGTGATATCTGATTCTTCATCTGCCACATTATAAGCCTGTCCCTTTTCTCCATGAAGAATCGTATACAGAATACCCGCTGCTGCATCCGTCACAAACGTATAGGAATATTTCTGCTTTCCTTCACTTTTTAATACAATATCCTCACCGGCTGCTGCCTTTTTAATAAACTGGGAAATCGCCTTGGTATCAGAGAGCAGCATCGTTGGACCATACACCCGACTCAGTCTGGGAATTGAGAATTCCAGTCCGTATGTTTTATCATATGCATTACACAGGGTTTCCCCTACCCTTTTACTCTCTGGATAACCGGCACGCAAGGTATTACAATCAATCCATCCCAGATAACTTTCATCAAATTTCTCCGTATCCCCTCTGTTTTCTCCATATACCTCTACGGAAGAAACAAAGCAAAAATGCTTCGCACCATGAAAAACCGCATAATCCAGCAGATTCTTCGTTCCAATTATATTGGAAGCAATCGTCCCAACCGGATCCTCTGAATACTGTAATGGATGAGTATTGCTGGCTGCATGAATCACATAATCGATATGTCCGCATTCCGGAATCGTTTCATTTATATCACAGGAAATATACTCAAATTGTGTCCGATTCCAATATTTTCCCAGTCTTTCCTTCGCCCTTGATTCATTTCTGCTCATTGCAATCACATGAATATCAGACTTCTTGGTCTCATTTCGCAGCATTAATGCATCGATCAGACATGTACCGATCATCCCCGTTGCACCTGAAATAAGAATTGTTTTGTCGGATAGCTTCTCCCAGTCTATCGGCTGATTATTCAGTTTTTCAAGCTGCTGAGTATATAAATTCCTATTTTTCATCCTTGATTCGTCTCATTTCATCAATAATATTTAACTATGTCAGCATCAAACGTCCTGTATGTGCTATCTTTAAATCCCTTTCATGAACCATAAAATACAGAGTGGTAAGATTTTCTCCTAAATAACCAATATATCGATCTGCTCTCTCACTACCTTTCGGGGTACTTAATTTCTCAACTTTACTTAAAATCGGGAACAACCAATCACAATATTCTCTGAAAACCTTCTTTTTGGCAATCAATATATTATAGTTATAAAAATATTGTCCCTGAAAAATATTCGAAAGTTTTTCCATATAACTTGGTGCACATTCATTAAGCACCTGTAACATCGTCTTCCAATCCGCTTCTTTCAAATATCTCTTATGGTGTTCATATATATTAGGATAATGAATTGTGGGATATGGCAGTATCACATCAATATCGTTCTCTATAAACCGGTATAAATCTTCTTCTGTAACATCCAAAATGCGCCTGTAATGGAACAAACCAAGATACTCATCATCTGTATGTTTCTCTATCCAATACATTGCCGTCAATTCACTATAATTGACATTTTTGTAGGAAATATTGTCTCCTTCATTATCTTGAAGCGTAGCCACCCGAATATCCGTCAATGCAGCTCCTGCTTGTAACGGATGGATCCAGTCTGGAAGTTTATACTCTCCTTTTAATGCTTGATCTTTATAAAACTTCGACATATAAACAGAAAGTGAAGCTTTCGCCTCACCCTTGTTTAAAGAATGTAATGATAAAAATTCTCCAGACGTGGAATAATATTTTTCCATTAGAGCAGCTTCCAGCTTTGAATCAATGCATCGATAATTTTTAATTTCTCGATTTTCAAGCATATGAATAATACTATCGTGATGATTCTCCGGTGTAGCAATCACAAACTGTACATTTTCTATTATACATTCCTGCAAAGTAACAACTGGAATTCCATCAATTGACAATGGATTTCCTTTATGTTCACTTACTACAAAAGCGATCACTTTGCAATTAGGATATAATGCTTTCAACGCATAATAAACACTAACCGCAACCATCTGTGCTCCATATATCGCTATTTTCATAGCCAGTTTCTCCCTAGTGTTTTGTAAGATCTTCTTTCCCTCTACATTTTCTATTTATTTTATCCATATCAGTTGTTCTCTGATTGCCCCTAACGCAATTACATTACGCATAATGTCTTTTGCCACTTTTTCATCTTGAACCGCTATTAGTATCACATCGTATTCCATATTACTTATCTCATCCGGTGGATAAACCTCCAGCTCTGTTCCTTGAATATTCTCATACTTCTGATCTACCCACAAAACCACTTCATAATCTCTTCGAACACGCAACTGACTATAATATTTTCGCCCTCTTTCACCAGCCCCATATAGAACAACTCTACTATTCTCTTTCATTAATTCAAATGGTACTCTATGTTCAACACTAGCTGCATTCTTTAAGTAATCTTTATAAAATTCTGAAAAATAACCATTATTCTTCCTTTTCAAACATGTTCTCAATCCTTCATTCTTTAGAAAAACTGCAATCAATCTTCCTTCCACAATATTGCAGAATGTTGGCTCAAACCCAAACCACCCTATTAATTTTTCAACACTAACCGGATCCTGGACATGATATTTACTTTTCCCTTTTTTCCACATATATGGTACAGAAACAATCACTTGATGTGAGGCCAAATCCAGTAGTTTTTGACAAAACTTTTCTACCTTTTCAATATGTTCAAGTACTTGAAAGCAACATACAACATCAAATTTCTTATCTGTTTCAAACGTTAAGAAATCTTCCTTAATACCAACAATCCCTTTCGCTTGCAGCGGGTGGCGTAAATCCAGACTATACTTTTCCTTCACCTGAATACAATGTGACAATAAATCCACATCACCAGATCCCACATCCAGGATAGAATTTATATTTGTCGTACATATAGCAAGCAGACTGCGAAGATACTTGTAATATATCATATCTTTTCTAGATTCAACATATTCTTCCTTCCATGTACTTGTATTATGCATACATTATTCCTCACCCTATAATCTTTCATTTACATCTATAAACATAACATTCCTATATTAACAATTTCATAATCATCTATTCCCATATTTTTTAATTTATCAACAATTTCTTTTTGATAAATACTGGTAACTGTAATTAAAATCAAATTCCCCGGCAAATGTTGATATGCGTCCACACTGATTACAGGAATAGCCTTAATGTTATCAGGGTTCTCACATTTATTGCTCACTATAATTGCAATTACCTTATTTAATACATTTACCTTTTCAAGATAATATAAAAAATCGGTGGTTGCTTTTCCCGCACCATATATGTAGATTTTCTCACACTGCTCTAGCTTTTTGTCGAGTATTTGCCTATGATATTCTTCTACTTCCCCTACACTACTTAATATTTTTTTCAAAGGATTAATAATTCCATTTGCATCACTATTTTTCTTCTTAATAAGCGTATTGGCTTTTAATAAAAGTTCCAATATTTCGGTATCTTTATCATTGATATTATGACATATAATATTCGAATATTCTATATTCAAACGCATACTTGTTCTTTCGAACAATATATCCAACTCATTCGCCATCGCAAATTCCAAATTATCAATAATTCCCTTTATTAAATCTACTACATTAATTTGATTAAACCTAGCAGTTACATTGGGAGTTCGATAACAATATAATGCTTTCTCTACAAAGCAAAACTTATTTGCATATGTCATCGCTCGAACTAAGAAAGGCGGATCCTGAAATCTACGATAAGTTGGAAAATCGATATTATTATCCAGAATCACCTTTTTCTTATAAATAAAACCGCAATATCCATAATCAAATTGATAATCCTTGTAATACAAAACCGTTTTATGCTTTGCGTCCTTCTTAACATCATCAAAACCATTATCTTCGACAATAACTCCATTCCTTAAAAGTCGAAGACTACTACCACATACATCAACATCATTTTTCTTACAGATTTCATACATGCACATCAATGCATCAGTGTCTAAATAGTAGTCATCAGAATCTAAAAATGCAATATATTCGCCTTCTGCATGTTTCAAGCCTAAATTTCTGGCAACCCCTGCGCCTTGATTCTTTTGATGCAATACTTTGATTCTGGAATCTTGTTCCGCATACTTCTTCAGTATATCTATTGTACAATCTGTTGAACCATCATCGACACATATGATCTCATATTCTTTCAACCTTTGCCTCAATACACTATCCAGACATTCCTCTAAATATTTCTCACAATTATAAACCGGAATTATAATTGAAATTTTAATCATATAATTTATCCCTTACTTACCTTCCTATATACAAATTCATGTCCAGAATCTGTATGCCAGGGTTTATTTCTCGTATTTTATAAGCGATTTCGACCAGAATATTACTGCTCGTCACAACGACAACCTGCACATTGTTAAGTGACAGTTGTGGATCACTGACTGGCGGATAATCATGAATACACTGTCCCCACATACTGGGATTTATATCAAATACTTCATCAATTTCTATATTATGCTGCCTGCAAAATCTCAAAAAAATTCTTCCATTTCGCCCTGCTCCCCAAAGTCCAATATTCTTGCTTTCTCGTCTCCATTCTAAAAATAAACGCTCTACCTCATTTGCTTTCTCTTCTAAATATTCAAAAAATTCTCCTTCTTCTTTATACCATCCCGATTCAAAGTCTTTTGTTTCAAATTGCCCAAATCTACTTTTTTCAGTAAAATTAAGATGGTTATAATAATTCTCTCCAATCCTGCAAAGTTCTCGAATTCCCTCATTTTGCAAAAACAAATAAAATTTGTGAGCTTTATCAGCGTCTTTAATATTTTTTAGAGATTCTACCAAATGACAAAATATTCTATAATAAAGGTGATGAAAAACTTCCTCCATCTTCCCTTCCTTAATCGTTGCTTCTATAATTGCCTTATCTGCCAAGTATGCATTCATAGGATCTCTGTGACATGATATTCGTGATGGAGTGCTATGTTGCCGTATATAAGCCATAACTCTATTATCGTTTACAAAAATAATACTGTCCGCCAATAATAATGCCATATTTACAAAATAAACATCATTACAATTGGGTAAATCCTGAAACATTATATTTTTTCTTTCTATAAACTCCCTACGATATAGTTTATCCCATGGCCCAGAATGACAATTCATAAATTCATAGGGCTCTATATCTGCAATCCGAAATGCTTTGGAGCAAAACCGTTCTCTATAGACCTCACTATGCACAATCGTTGCTTTCTTGTAGATATCCGTGCAATTTACCACCTTATATGAATACTCCGCAACATCTGCATGGTGTTCCTTTGCGGTTTTATATGCAACTTTCAGCATATCAGAATCAAACACGTCATCTCCATCCAAAAAACAGAGATATTCTCCTGTTGCCTGATTCATTGCCCGATTGCGAGATCTAGCAGCACCAATCCGTTCAAAATTTGAGATAATTTTAACTCTAGAATCCCCACTACGAAACTTCTCTAAAATATCCAATGTATTATCATCAGAAGCATCATTGACACATATAATTTCAAAATCCACCAAAGACTGTTGCAATACACTGTTCAATGCTTCCTTTAAATACTTTTCTGCGTTATACAATGGCATAATCACAGTAATTTGTACCATATCATCCCCTAGCCCTCTTTTAATCATAATCCATCAGTATATTTATATCAATTATTTCAATAGACGATCCTTTAGTTATTTCTTTCACATCTGTATATATGTTTTGTGCCGAAATAATAATTACTTGTATATCATCACAGATGTCTTCATACGCTCGAATTGGTACTCCAAATAAATTTTTTCCTTGTTTATTCTTGTCAGTATCTATCACTGCATGCACATGTAAATTATTTCGATCACAAAATTCTAATAGAGAGTTACCATTTCGCCCTGCTCCCCATACTGCAATCTTCATCTGAAGGTCACTATACTTTTTAAAAATACTTTCTACAATTTTTTTTCTATCTCGCAGACAAAAAAACAAATATGTCTTTGTTTCATACCATCTAGATTGTAAATCTTCTTTTAAAAAATTTTCAAACCAACCTTTTATATCACTTTCAAGATCATTGAAGCAGGAACCACCATTACATATTAAAGTTTTGATCCCTTCCTGTTGTAGAAATAGATAAAATTTCTCTTTTATTTTATAATCCTTTATCCTTTCTAAAGTTGTTCTCAACATAAAAAAAGCCCAATAATAAAAATGTTGATAATAATTTTCAAAAAGTTTTCTTTCCACTAAAACTTCCTGTAAATATTTTATCGCCTCAAATGCACACATTGGATCTCTATTAAATGAAATTCTTGTTACAGTATTATGATCGCGTGCATAAACCATAACCAATTCCTCATTTAAAACTAATGTCCTTTGAGATAACAATAATGCCAAAAAGATAAAATAGACATCATTTGAAGAAGATAAATTTTGGAACCTAATGTTATTGCGACGAATAAACTCTGTCCGGAATAACTTATTACAAGGCCCCCCTGACCACCTTGCCCAATCGTACGGTTTCTGATCTATTATTGAAAAGGGAGTTATACAATATTTCTTAATATATTGGGAACTATGCGCAATACTTTTTTTAATATGTATATCTTCTGACTTTTGATGTATATAATCAAACATAACAATATCTGTATGATTTTTCTCCGCTGCTTTCCAAGATAATTCTAATATTTGTTCATCAAAAATATCATCGCCATCCAAAAATATGACATATGTTCCCGCCGCATTCTTTATGCCATAATTTCTAGAATAAGCAGCTCCCATCCGCATCTCATTTTCATAAATTCTAATTCTGGAATCACATTCCTGATATTGTTTCAATATCTTCATTGTATCATCTGTAGATGCATCATTCACGCAGATCAATTCATAATCAGAAAAAGTTTGATTTCGTATGCATTCCAAACTTTCCTGCAAATATTTCTGCGCATTATATAATGGCATAATAATTGATATTGAGGTCATCACATTTCTCCATTAAACTGTCTTTATAAAGTAATCCAATCTTTTACATCTAATATTTTTCCACATACATTATTCATACTTTGAATTATTCTCCCGATTTTATTCAATGCCTAAATACCTATTTAATTGTATAATCTCAACAGTATTATTAATCAACATTATTTCATTCATTATATCTTCACTATTTTCTCTTGGTGTTACAATTACAATATCTGTTAACGGCAATACAGCTTCTGGTTTTTGAATTAATAATCCATTCATAATTGTTTCCTGTTTCTGTATTGATGAATCGACCAAATAATTAATCTTAATATTCTCGTTTATACATTTTTCAAGAAAAACTTCTCCATTTTTCCCGGCTCCCCAAACTGTAATTATTTCATTATTTTTTATCTTTCCCAAGAAAATCTGCATTTTCTCCCAATTTTGATCTAAACAAAACTTTAGGATATTTACTTTTCTGTACCATTCAGATTCATAATTTTCGGTATAAAATTTACTCAGTATGTCTTGAATTACAAAGTCTCTCTTTACACCATTTAAATTATCAATCTGTTCCATTCTTTTAATTCCCTCATCTCGAAGGAAATTGTAAAATTCCTTTCCTTTAGTTTTCTCTCCATTATTCATAATTCCAAGAAGTTGAATAATAACCCTATTCCAAAAAAAGGCACTATATTCTTTATATTTATTTCTATCTATCAATTGCTGTAATAAATATAAATATGCTTTATATGCGCATATATAGCTACGATTACTAGATATTCTACTAGGTTCATTATGATCCCTTGCATAAATCATAACTTTGCAAGTATCGAGCACCATTACTCTCTGTGCCAAAAACAAAAGCATATTCGAAAAGTAAACATCATTCGCAGAAGGGATATCTTGAAAATATATTTCATTATCTAATACAAATTCTCGTCTTATTAATTTATTACACGGTCCAGTTGGCCACAAAGTGATCTCATAGGGTTTAAGATCTTTAATTGAAAATACACTTTTACAATACCGCCTTTTATATTCATCTCCATGAAAAATTGTTTTCTTTTCCCTTATCATCTCACTTGGTGCATGTTTGTACTCAAACATAACTATGTCTGCATTATTATCGTTTGCAGTTTTATATGCTTCTTCCAACATTGTTTCTTCAAAAAGATCATCACCATCAAGAAAAATAATATATTTTCCTTTAGCCACTTCAATACCCTTATTTCTTGATAATGCAGCACCAGATCTCTCTGCATTTTTATAAATATTAATTCTTGAATCTCGAGACTGATATTCTTTTAAAATATTTTCTGTGTCATCGCTGGAATCATCATTAATACAAATCAACTCAAAATTTGAAAATGATTGGCATAATATACTATCTAAACTCTCTTTCAAATATTTCTGAGCATTGTAAAGCGGCATAATAACTGATATCTCTAACATTAAATAGTTCCCCTTATTGCATTAATGTACTCTCAGCATCTTCTGAATGAAGTATGCTGAGATAGATTCGCTGAAAGGAAATTCCAAAAGTACATATTATACTCTTATAATATAGTTTATATTTCTTCTGCTCCAGCAATAACATCATCTAATGAAACAATCGGGCAATGAACCTTATCTTTTATATTATTCAAAATACTATTATAATAATAAGTAGCAGTTACAACTATTACATCAACCTCTGGCAAGTTATCATCGGGCAAATATACATCTATATCTGCATAGATACTTTCTGCATTTTGATCAATTGCATATTTTACTTCTGTCTTTGTATCCTTAAGTTCATCATATAAACGTTCTCCTACTTCTTTCATTCCATATATTGCAACAGACTTATATCCCATTTTTTCGAAATATAAAGAAAGATTTATGTTTTTTTGTTTCTTTCCTATCCAATTATTTAAAGTAATATAATATTTCAACATCTTGTTTTTCATTTCTTCAGATGAGTTAGTTCTTGCTTTTAAATATCCTACAGTAATTCCTGAAATTAAGCCTAAAATTCCCACTATAACTGTTGACAACCTTATTTTCATTTAAATATCTCCTTAAGATTCAAACAATGTATCTTAGTAATAGCACATATTTATTATCTTTGACGTTAAACTATAATACTCTAACATTATATCAAGATACTCTTCGAAAGTAACTTTTTTTATATTATTATTTATATTCATGGTATATAAAGAATTACTATCTATCCATTCTAAACCAAGTATCTTACAAGTTGATGGATAAATTGGTAATTCATTAATGTTATAAAAAATATTATAAATATTAAGTGAATCTAATTCTTTTATACACTTACTTTCTTCCAAATATATCAATATTTTTCTTACATATTCCCGTAACATATTGTCATTGAAATGACCTCTATCACAGAATAGTTTTTTATGATTATAATTTTGCACCACAAAATCATACATTTTTATGTCTGAGATTTTGTCTGACAGTCTTATTCTCTTTATTGTTAAATTATGATTATCAAGCACTGCTTCTTTTTCAAAAAAATCATCTCTCATAATTGTTTCTTTTATTTGTATAGTACTCAATCCTGCATCTAACATATTTGTAATAATTCTATCATTTTCGACAAAAGCTGATAATTTTGTATTTGGTTTAATTAAATAGTATTTATTAATCTCTCTTTCCTTTGCAATATCTTGGGGCCAATAACTGTCAAAAATAAATAAGGATATTTTTATTACCTTACAGATTATATTAATTTTTTTCTCTAAATAGGCAAAACCACAAACACTTTTAGGTGTCATAACCGAAGGACGAATAAAAAAAAGAGCTTTCTCTAATATAAAGCAACAATCATTATTTTCAATAAGATCAAACTTATCTCCGTGACTGCAAACTTTCCGTTCATCAAAATAAAAGACTTCATATTTTTGCTTAAAGGATTTTATTTTTTGAAACACCTCACATATTTCTCTTATTTCGCATTGTCCTACTGCAACAATTATTTGTCTTTCATTTTCTTCTGCCTGATAAAGTTTATCAAATAAATCCCATCGAATAAAATTTATATTTTGTGACCATCCGGATAATATAAGATTTTTTCTGATTTCTTCATAATAAATGCTACAAATAATTAATAATGTGTTTTCTTTATCTATTTTCTCACATGACATTGGTATAAGATTTTCAATAGGGTTTACCTTTTTTTCACTACATGTACATCCTACTATATTTAGTTTATCCTTATACTTATTATAAAATTCTTTTCCCGTATTTCCGGTTCCATATATAATTATTGACTTATTTTCTGTGATTTTTTTCAAGAACATATTCTCCTCGAATATAATTATAAACAATATTTTTTTACTAATTGGACAATTGTATTAATATTTATAAAATTGTCTGGGATTATTTCTTCCGCATCAATCTCTATATTAAATGTATCCTCTAACGCAATTACAATTTCTGCCATTGTCAAAGAATCTAAAATGTCTTGACTTATAAAATTATCACAATGAACTATGTTCTCTTCAATTCCACATTGTATAAGAATATTCTCTATTATTTCATTTTCATTATTTTTCATTTAAACATTTTCCTCTTTTTGAACTTGAGTATATTTTTAGCCAGCTGCTATTTACGAAGAATGCACATTGCATCAATATTCTCATGAATCTTTCCCCATGGTATTGTATAGTGTTCTAAAATTTGAAATCCATTTTTATTCGCTAAAAATTGTACATCCGAAACTCCTACATCACCCCTTAAATATCCTTTTGAATGAGTATGTCCCTTTCCATTAATCAAATAATCTTCCGTTTCACGCCAATTTGAATGATGAATCAATGCAAACCCACTTTTTTTCAATATTCTATATATCTCTTTAAGATAAATATCCATCTCTCGGAAATCAAATCCTACCATAGTTCCTAAAGAGTAAACAACATCAATACTATTGTCCTTTAAAGGTATGCTATCTTCAGTATTTACAAAGGGGTGTATATTCTTCATATTAAAAAATCTCCGTCTACACTCTTCAATAGCAGCTTCACTTATATCACAGCAATAGAATTCTCCTATTGATTTTTTCAGGAACTGAACCATTCTACCTTGTCCACATCCAAAATCTAACCACGTCTTTTGTCTATTTTTATACAAATTATATTTCTCTATATTTCTCTTTAATGTATCTTCATAAGTTTTTTCAGCGTATAATTCTGCCTTACTATACCAATCAATTCCATCTCTCCCCCAAAAATCATTTTTTCCTAAATCTGTCATCTGAGCATTTTCATATCCGCCTATATCTATTGAAATATAGTGTTCTATCTTTACAATTTTATTTGCACACACATGTTTATTTCTCAATATTAGTTCAATTTCACTTTCATATTTTTTTGACGCTATAAGAATATAATCAAAATTAATTTGTAAACATTCCATTTTTTCCACTTTGATAACAGGAATATTTGAATACATCTGTTTATCCACTGCTTTTTGATCAATTATTGCAAGTATATTACAATAATTAAATTTATTATTCCATTCAACTAATTGTTTTCCTACCAAACCATTGCCATAGATTATAACATTGCTACTCTTTTCAATCTTATCAATCGGAAAATAATATACATCCATTTTTGTTTCCTTTCTGCCTTTTCTATTAATAGGCACCATAAATTAAATGATATGATGCTTCTTAAAATTACTATAAATAAAATAATAACTTATTAGGTATGGTTCAATAAAATTATAAAAAATTAATTCTAATTTGTACTTCATTTATTGAATCATACCATCATAATTTAACTTCGTATCTATTTTAATTTAAAATAGATACGAGAACTATGAGCTTTGTAATTACTTAAGTCTTTTGATGCAATAATATCCTATCAATTTTTCCATTTGGATTTATCGGCAACTCATTCATGTGTATAACTATCTTGGGAATCATATAGAACGGTAATTTTTCTTTTAGCAGCTCTTTTATTATTTTTTTCTCCACATCACCCGAATAAAAACATACTATAATATCTTTCTGTTCATTGTATACACAAGCACATTGTTTAACATCCTTCATAGAAATAATATTACTCTCTATTTCTCCTAATTCAATTCTATATCCCAAATGTTTAATCTGATAATCCACTCTTCCATCATAAATAATATTTCTATTGCCATCGTAATGAGCCAAATCACCTGTTTTATATAAAATTTCCGGGAAAGATGATTGAAGTGGATTCTGTATAAAAGATTCCCTTGTTTTTTCGGGATTGTTATAATATCCAATTGCTAACCCTGTTCCACCTATATATATTTCACCCTTTTCATCAGATTCAACAATCTGCTTTCCTTCTTCATTTATCAGTAATATTTCTGTATTTAAAGCTGCATGTCCAATAGGAAGGATTTCATCATCTCTAAATTCTCTATCTATTATATAATAACTGCATGCATATGTGGCTTCGCTTGGTCCATAATAATTTACATATGTAGCCTGTGGAACAGCTTGACGCCACATATTTAACTGTTTAGTTGGCATTACTTCACCACAAAACATTATTTTTTTTAAACTAGATAAATCTCTTTTTCCTAAAGCCTTAAAATTAGCAACCATTACAAGTGCAGAAGGAACCCAAAATAATGCATTTATTTTATTTCTCTCAATATAATCCACTATCTTTATTGGAAATGCATACATTGATTTATCAACAATATGCAAAGTAGCTCCATTTCTAATCGTACAAAATATATCTGGAACAGAAGCATCAAAGTAAAACGGTGCTTGATTAAGGAAAATTTCTTTTTCGGAAAATTTCATTGTTTCAGAAGATTCTTCTGTAAAATCAATTACTGACCTATGACTCACCACCACACCCTTAGGTACTCCTGTAGAACCTGAGGTAAAAAGTATATATAGTGGATCCGTATCTATGATTGATAATCTATTATCAACTATTTTCTCATCATATTTTTGAGTTAATAACTCCTCATAACAAATTACAGGAATATCAGTTTTATAGCTTTCATATTCATGCAAGTCACAAATAAAAATTGCTGCCGGATTCACAATTGATACAATTGTATCCAGGCGTTGTTTAGGAACACTGCTATCAATCGGTACATATATATTTTTACTAAGAGTAATACCCCAAAATGTTTTAAGCGCATTTGACGAGTTCTTCATCAAAACAACAATAGGTCTTTTTTGAATTTTTAAATTAATACTAATCCAACTGGCAATTCTACATACATCTGTATAGAATTCCTTATAAGTTACTATTTTAGAGTTATCTGCAACAGCCACTTTATCCGGATAGTACTTATAGCTGTTCACTAAATATTCCAATACTGAATTAATCAAAACTTCACACTTTCTGTCTCATCGTTAGAAATACTAAACATTACATTTCTAGTTACAAATTTGTATAAATATCTCTTAATGATCATTTCGTTTTTTTGCATACCATTTTTCTATTCTAGATAAATTAAATTGAATTTTCTCTATACTTTTTTCCACAAAATACTCATTTGTTGGATTATCCATTTTTACATCTTTTTTTATCGCATTTATCAATTCTTCTATTCCACTGACAAATATTGCATGATTACTATACACCAATTTCTCTACTGAAGATGACATTGAAGATTTAATAATAGCAATTTTAGTTGGAAAAACGGTTGCTTCAAATAAAGCTGTTGAATAAGCTCCTACTACCCAATCTGCCTCCGAAAGATACTGATATATTGTATGGTCATAATCCCCAACAACTTTAATATTTGAATGTTTCAAGTATTCCCCCATACTTTTTTCCCAGTTTCCATACTCTTTTGGATGGAGTTTATAAATAATTTTATATTCTTCAGTGGCTCTTTCAGCCAATTCTCTTGCCATCTTTGCAATTTCTATCTGTCCTTGTGAAATAAAAAGGATCGTTTTATGACTATTTTTTCTTTGGGCTGATATTCTTACATACTTTTCCAATTCAGGAAATCCTACAGGAATTGCTCTGTCTTTACTTATTGGCAATTTATCAATATACTCATCATTACCAAATGTAAAAATAAAATCTGGGAAACTAGGTATTTCCATTTTTTCAGGGAAACAATATGGTAATACCATTTTACTTATTTCCCCATGTTGTAACTCTATCACAGGTATTTTCTTTCTTTTAGCAACCTCACACAAAACCATTCTATTAAAAGAATACGAAACCACCACCATGATAACTTTGGGTTTTACTCTATTAAGGATAAAATTGTAATACTTAATTAGAAATCTTCGCTTATACAAATAATTGTCTAATATTTGTTTCCATTGCTTCTTTATCTGTAATGATATTTGTATATGAAAAAATTCTTCAATCGGCTCCACAACGGTATTTTCAAACTCTTTAACTTTACACGCATAATAAGGATTTTGACTATTCTCTTCCTTTTCAAAATAATCAAATTTAGAATAAATCACATTATTACTTTTTTGTGGAGTATATTCCCCAAAAACACTAATACCATCCAAAATATAATGTGATTGATGAATACTCTTATCAATTAAATCTGTATAAATGCATCTATAGAAACCATTTTCATCCTTATACTTTCTTTCATGCGGTATAATCAATACTTCTCTATGTCGCATAAATAGCTGATTACCAATAGTCTGTTCTTTTATCAAATCAGAAATTTTTTTCTTTTTATTACTAACGACAATACTTGAATTAGTTAATACATTATATATGTCTAGTTGCGAAAGCAAACTATAATAAATATTAAAGCGAATGTAATGCCATATATTTACTCCACTTACTTTTTTTTTAAACATTTTATATGTATTTTCAAATGTTAAAAACGAATCTATAAATTCTTTATTATTATTCAAAAAAACCACCTCATATTATATTAATATAATCTTTTAATCCGTTTATAAAATATTCCTCTCGAACAATATCTTTTGATAATATTTCTTTCTGATACTCCTTACATTGAATTAAATTAGTCTTTAGTATTGTAATTTCTGAAGAACGCATATTTAATATATAAATATTTTTTGTTTTACTTGAAATAAAGAAAAGATTTTCATCCATACGTTTAACCAAGTTATATTTCGCATAAAAAAATCTCCCCTTTTTTCTTAGAGAATTCTCATCCTCTTCCTCATCTGGTATAAAGATTTCTTCCATAGTAGTTTTATCAATATCAAATCTAACTATCATATTTGCATATAAAGGAATTAGAAAAAGCTGATTTTCAAATAGTATACTATCAGAAAACAATCCTTCATCTATATCGTATATTTTACAGAATCTTTGTGGAAATTCTTTAAAACAATTTATTGTATTATTTTCAGTATTCCACATCAAAACTTCTTTTTTCTTTCCTGTCATCCACAAATTATTTCCATCAATTGCTATTGTATTAATTCCATTAATTGTATTAGCTAAATGTTCATATCTAAATGACTCATTTTGTAAATCAAAAACAAAAATTATATTACTTATAGAACATGAAATATATACATTTTGATCTCTACAGGTTATTTGTCCAATAACATTTTCCTCCGTATTAAGTTGTGGATATTTGATATATTGAATTTTTTTATTACATAAATTAATTTTTAGTATTACAGGTACAAAACAAAAAACAAATAGATCATCCTTATAATGTACTACCCTATTTCCTCTAAAATTTATTATCTTCCTATCTTTTATGTCTGTATCAATAGTACTAAATGTTTTTTCTTCCAAATCATATAATAACAAGCCACTTTTCCCCCTATAAGGACTTAAAAGTAATTTATTATTCAAACGATAAATACCACAATAGAGAAGCGGTTCATTTTTTTCGTTCGGGAAAAAATCAATAATCTCTGTCAATCCACTTTGAATATTAGTGGTACATAAAGCATTATAATTTGCCAAGGGGAAATATATTTTTTCATCGTCTACAACACAATCATAAAAAAAAGGTTTTCTTATGTAATCATCCATTTCATTTTTCCCAATCATTTTTTCTTTTCACATAATTGAATAAACTAACATTTTGCTATTTTTTTAATGATATATATTCATAACACTTTTTACACAAAGGCAAACTGGTGTATTCTTTTTCCACAAGTAATTTTCGATACTCATTTTCTATTTGATTATGAAATAACTCTTTGATATCTTGTTCCATAATATTCCCTATTATCATTTGATTATCAAAATCTTTACAACATGCAGATACAGTACCATCCCAATTTATTGACAGTTTATCGAACAATTCCGGGCATACCTGTAAATACGGCATTTTTGTCATCTCATTATTATTAATATAATTTTTATACAATTGATATCTATCATTTGAGATACTCATTTTATTAAGATCAACAAATTCCATATTTGTTTTTCCTACAACTAATTCATCACAATACTTCTCCACTTCATTTTTAAAACTTTTAACTTCTTCATTAGATTCATATGTTGTTGTAGTTGTCACCAAAACATATGGTTTTTCAGCACTTCCTCTGATTTCATATAATCTTTTGATATTATCAATTATTGTACCAAAATTCCCCCCACTTCGCATTTCTGAATATGTTAATTCATCAATTCCCTGAAAGCTAAATTTGACACTGTCAATTTGCATATTAACAATTTCAGTTAATATTTTCTCTGATAAATGTATTCCGTTTGTATTAAAATGAACTAACAAGTCTTCAATTTGCTTTAGCCTTTTCAAATATTCTAAAAAATACGGATGAATAGTTGGTTCTCCCCAACGAATTAAACGTACACCTTTGATGTCATTTTTTTCAATTTGTTGACAGACTCTCTCAAACGTTTCTGAATTCATCATTCCCTGATGTCTTTTCATATTTTTTGTACCAACAGGACACATATTGCATCTTATATTACAACAATTTGTCAATTCAATGTCTATATATAAGGGAACCTCTTTTTCATTTTGAACACGTTCGTATTTTTCTCTATTATTTGATCCATTACATGTCTTATATATTCCTGTAAAAGGATTCCTTCGTTTCAGATTCATTTTCACCTCTTTATCCTTTTCTATATAAAGAAAACTAATACATATTAATAATTTGATCTTTTTTAAAAGAATATTTAGCTTTTAAACCAATAATATTATCTATATACAATGCACTTATTCCCTCTCCACCCGTTCTTTTTGCTACAATATTTTCATAAGAAAACACTTCTCCCTCTTTTATGTCTTTTGCAGCAACTAAACATTTCTGTAATGACTTTCTTGTGATTTGCTCAGAACAAGTTGGCATCTTTAAACCATTTCCTAAGTATTTCTCAACCTTTCTAATTTCTTGAACTAGTGCCTTAAGCTCTGTTGGTGTAACAGAAGCTTTATGATCTGGTCCAATCATATTTTTATCCAAAGTAAAATGCTTTTCTATTACTTTTGCACCTAATGCTACCGCATATGGAGAGGCTCCTATCCCCTGTGAATGGTCAGAATACCCCGTAATTATATCAAATTCATTTTTCAAAGTTTGAACAACTTTAATATTAGCCTCATCATCTTGAATAGGATAATTTGCCGTGCATTGAAGTAAAATAAGGTTTTTATTTATTTTACCTATTGTTTCAACGGCCAACCTTACTTCTTCTAAGTAGCACATACCTGCCGAAAGAATAATTGGTTTTCCCTTTTCAGCAACTTGACGTAAAAACTGTATATTGGTCAAATCTGTAGCTGCAATTTTAAATGCAGGAACCCCTAATTCATCAAGTTCATCCAAACTATCTTTTTCAAAGGGTGTCGATAAAAAAATAATATTCTTTTTTTTACAATAATCTATTAATTCTTTATTCTGCTCTTTTGTTATTTCAAGTTTTTTGAGCATTTCAGCTTGATTTTCAATAGCATTTGTAGTTTTTTTCTGATATGGAGCTTTTTCTATATTATTAAGTATAAGCTTATCCGTTTTAAATGTTTGAAATTTAACTGCATCTACACCAGCTTCTACTGCTGAATCAACTAGTCTTTTTGCAGTTTCCAAATCTCCATTGTGATTTACGCCTGCTTCTGCAATAATAAATATTTTACTATTCTCGTTGATGTTCACATTTGAAATCCAAATATTTTTTTCGAATATCATATAAATACCCCTAAATTATTATCTCAAAACACTAGTAAAACATAATTTATGTATTCCTAAATCCTCTAAAGTTAATATTTTTATTCATATACAGATCTCTACAAGTATTTTCCATATTTTTCCCCTGAACTTCCTGATATCTATTAATTAATTTCATGTTAGCTTTATATAAAGCATTATATATTTCTTCATCACTGTACTGTGTAAAATTTACCGCCAATAAGTCCGAATTTAAATGTTTATTTTCATAAAAGTCTTCTGTATCTTTAATTAATCCTTTTTCAATCGCATAATCAAAAAGTTCCGTACCAGGATAAGGTGTAACTGGTCTAATTGTTCTTAGTTGAGCATGATCATCATATTTCAATAAAAAATCCACAGCATCCTCAATTGCTGAAAGAGGTTCATTAATATTACCATAAATAAGATTTAACCCGGGACTTATTCCTACTTTCAATGTATTTTCTACTCCCCTAATTATCATTTTTTTTGTCAAACCTTTATGCATAATTTTTAATGTTTCATCATCTAATGACTCAATTCCATAATTTATAAAAACACATCCAGCTTCTTTCATTTTTTGTAACACATCTATATCTGCAAAATTTAATCTTCCATTGCAATCCCATTTTATATTAAGATTTGCATCAATAAATGCTTGACATAATTCTAAAGTTCTTTCTCTTGAACTCATTAATAACTCATCTGAAAAAGCAATATACTTTACATTATACGTTTCTTTTAAGAACTCAATTTCCTCAATAATACTTCTTGCACCTCTTGGTCTAAATCCCTTATCTAATCTATAGCAAAAATTACACTTAAAAATGCATCCTCTACCAGAGAGCATTGGAATACATCTTTCATTAGGGCTAATATTAGGCAATCTAAGTAAAGTATAATACGTCATATCAAACAGGTCATAAGCCGGCCATGCTATTTCATCTATATTTGTAATTAGTTCTCTTGGCTTAGTTCTAATATATTCATTTTCTAAGTTAAAGTATGCAATTCCATCAACACTTGCCAATTCTCTTTTTCCTTGAAATGCATCTAGCAATTCAACAAATGTTATTTCGCCTTCTCCTATACCAACAACATCCGCATGAGTTTTTCTAAGGAAAAATTCCGGATCAGATGCAGGTCCATGACCACCAATAGTATATTTAAATTTATGCCTGTTTTTTGATGCATTTATTGCATTAGATAGTTTTATCAGTTTCCTGTACTGATAATATCCTCCAATTACACTTACTTCCACAACATCAAATTCATTGTTATCTAAAAAATTTGTCAAATGCTCATCTGGCCAATGATATATATCCTGTTGATACACTGAAACTTCATGTCCTGCATTTCTTGCAGCACTTGCCAAATATGCTAATCCTTGTGGAAACCAAGATATATATGATTCATTATCATAAACTACCATTAATATTTTCATCGTAACTATTCCTCTTTATCAATAATTTTGCAATTTCAAAGTCAAAGTAATTATCAATATCAATTGACTCTTCCTGATTCATAATAAATGCAGTTCCATTTTTGCCAAAAAAACTTTTATTACATTCAAATGCTTCTGTTATCCCCATATATATAGCGCCATTCAATCTATAATACTTGGGTAATTTCTGCCTACATGCTCCTTTTACGTATTCATTGATAAATCCGTCCAAACTTTTTTTTTCATCCAAAATTCCCGTCCATAAAGGAGAATGTTCGCATTCACACACACTAACAACAAAATTCGAATTACTATCTTTCAATAATTGATATGCTTCCATAATGTGTTTTTCATTTCTCAAAGGAGAGGTTGGTTGTAATTTGCATACATACTCAAATTCTTTTCCTTTTCTTTTAAAATAATCTATTGCATGTAACACTGAATCATCAGATGAGCTGAAATCTCCTGATATATCCTTGGGTCTAATAAATGGTACTTCTGCCCCATATCTTTGGGCTATCTCTGCAATCTCAAAACTATCAGTTGACACAACAATTTTATCAAATACTTTTGATTTTATCGCAGCTCCAATTGTATATGCTATCAATGGTTTCCCATCTAAATCACGTATGTTTTTATGTGGCACTCCTTTCGATCCACCTCTGGCCGGAATTACTGCTAACATATTTTTACTCCCTCTTTTATTTTTCTTGCCGGTACCCCTACATAGACTCCACTTTCAACTATGTCTCTAATCACAACTGCTCCTGCTCCTATAATTACATTATCACCAATCTTTATATTATCTTTTATTACACAGCCTGCTCCTATAAACACATTATCACCAATTCTGCATCTACCACATATTGTTGTTCCAGGAGCAATATGTGTATTAATACCTATATTTGTTTCATGATCAATAATTGAACCCGTATTAACAATTGAATTTCTGCCAACCCTAACCTCCGGTCCTAAGCAAACCTTTTTGGCAACAAAAGCCCCCCTTTCAATTACCGTATTTATACCTATACTTGCAGTTTCAGAAATAATTGAAACAGGTTTTTCTCCATTTAAACACTTTTGCATAAAAAGTGTTTGTCTTCTCTCATTATCTCCAACAGCCACAATAAACGGTATTTTTTCCTGATTATTCCAATTTGCTAATGTCCTACAGCCTAGAATAAATTCTTTCTCTTTTACATTATCATCTACAAGAAGTATCTTTTGAGGACTATATTTTTCTAACGCTGTATTTATAATGCTTCTTGCATGTCCACCACATCCATAAACTAATAAATCAAAATCTTTTTTCATTATTTATTTTTTATAATAGCTATACTATTCTTTATCTCTTCAATACTGCCAACAGTTTCCAATGTTATATTTATACTATTTAAATCAAAATCAGCTATTTGTTTGGTAATTGCACTTTCCTTCACAAGTGGTAAATGTTGATCTTTTACTCCGTTATTTTCACTTATATGAAACCATTTCACATATGATTTTAATTTTTCACACTGCTTATCAAAAGATAAACCTAAAGTACTTGCTGACACAAACAAATGTCCTAAATCTAACAATAATTTAAAATCCAACGCGTTCTTCATTCTTATCATAGAGTCAAAGTCCGTCATCATAAAATAATTATTATAATGAAATTCCTTGTAATTTTCACTACTCAAAACATTATTTTCTAAATACAAGTCAATATTACTTTCATCACATAACTTTGCAATATACCTATATGCATTTATGAATCTCTCATATGCTTCTTTCTCATCATAAATAACAGGTTGGGTTATTTTTTTCCCAATCGTTTCAGTAGTAATTTCAACAAGAAATCCAGCATGAATAGATAAAACAGGAATCTGATACTTCCTTAGCATTTCAATGCATTTTTCATAATGGCCTATTGACTCTTTATATATTATTTCATTGCAAGATGCTAAATTAATGACAAAGTCATTTTTAGGCGGTGGAAAATACGCATGACATGCATATTTCAAATCATATTTTTCTCTATACTTTTTCAAATCATCAAAAATGCCTTCATAATATTTTGTTCCACCTGACAATTCAATATTATGAATATTATTTTCTACATACTCTTGTAAGACTTGATTAATTTGATTTTTTTTTAAACAAGCTGAAGATACAAAAACCATATAACCACCTTTATTGAATTTTTTCTTTGATAACTGAAATAATATATCGTATCTTATCATTTGATATATCCGATGTTGTCGGCAAATTAATACCCCTTTTAGAAATTTTCTTACTCACAAAACATTCCTTTGCATACTTCTTATAAATTTCCATTTCACTTAATGGAATAAAAAATGCTCTTACATCTATTCCCCCTTGTTTCATTGATTGAATAATATTGTCTCTTTTCTCTTCTGATACAAGAATTGATACAAGCCAGGTAATTTTTTTTCTATCAGGTAAATTATTCTCCTGAATAATAATTCCAGGAGTATGGTTTATCTCTTCCCTGTATCTTTCTTCCAAATCATTTCTCCATTGCAGTATTTCATCTATTCTTTCCAATTGTCCCACACCAATAGCTGCCTGCATATTAGTCATACGATAATTAAATCCAATTACCTCGTGATAGTATCTTCTCTCTTTACTCATACCATGATCTCGTAATATGCGCATTCTATCTTCTAATTCTTTATCATCTGTTATGCACATTCCGCCTTCACCTGTTGTAATAACTTTATTACCAAAAAACGAAAAACAGGAAATTTTTCCAAATGAGCCCGCCTTTTTTCCTGCAAATTCCGCACCATGCGCTTCAGCGCAGTCTTCAACAATATACAAACCATATTTATCTGCAATAGAACAAATACGTTTCATATCACATATTTGCCCATATACATGTACTGGAATAATTGCTTTTGTCTTTTTCGTAATTGCTTCCTCAATTTTTTCAGGATCAATACACCAACTTTCTTCTTCAATATCAACGATTACAGGAGTCGCACCAGTATAAATAACTGCATTTATTGTAGCCGCAAATGTAATATCTGGTACTATTACTTCATCACCTTTTCCAATACCTAATGCTGTTAATGCCAAATGTAATGCCGTCGTACCATTCGATGTCGCAACCCCATACTTCACACCACAATAGGCTGAAAATCTTTCCTCAAACATAGAAACATATTTTCCCGTGCTTGAAATCCAAGTAGAAAGAAATGCTTCCATCAAATATTTATATTCATTGCCTTCCAGCTGTGGCTGTGCTAAAGCTATATGTTTATTATTATTGTATTCTACATAATCAACCACCCGCATATCAGCATCAACAATCGGAATTATTCTGTATTTCCACCCATCCCGATTTAATATTTCCTGAGCTTCAATCAAATTACTTGCATATACAAAATCAGGTTTCATATGTGTCTGTATTTGTGCTTTAAGTCCATACCCATCTAACAACAAACGTCTAACATCACCATCAGACATAACTCCTACTAACTTCTGTTCTTTTACAATAAATGCAATTCCTTTTGTATTCCTATTAATACAATTCATTACATCTTCTATTGATGAATTAATATCACACAACAATCCTGTTATTTTCATTTTTTTCCTTATCATATTTATTTTAATCAACTATGTCTACATTCTGTATCATCACCGGTTTCCCGGTCTGCTGATACACCGGTACCAAACTACTCATGTCCCCATAATACCCTTCACTAATTACCACAGCCCTATCCATATCACTTGTATCATCATAAATTCCCCAGCCTTCTTCTTTATACCACTTTACAAGCTTTTCATATTCTACCCAAAGCTGTGGTCTCATAGAAGATACTGTGCTCTCAATCAGTGGATGTGGTCTCCATAGTAATGCTACTTCAGCTCTATTTTCATAAAAAATATGGAATACATCTTTCATCTTCTCCAGCATTTTTTCATTATTCTCCAACAATGCTCCAATACTGGTATTATAAAATATAATTTTCTTCCAGCTTCCATCCGGTTTCTGTATAATTTTTAACCATTCTTCCGGTATCTCCAGGCCTTCCTTCTTCGTATTTAATACCTTATCAATTTTCGGAGATCCCAACCCAAGAAACTTTTCTTCCAGATATTTTCTATCAAGATGATTTCCCTGCAGTCCGTTTGCCTGCGATGCTTTTAGATATTCATTAACATAGATTTGCTTCATCTTTTCAGACTGCACAATTACCTTATCTGCATTGATAACTCCGGGAGTCCAAATAAAGTGTTTCATACTGTCGATAGTTCTCTGATCCTCCGGTTCAATTTCCGGTAATACAAAATACGGTATATACACCAGTTCTTCCGTGTATTTCTTCAAGTTACTGCTGAAAAAACGTGGATGCACACAAGTCACCAGATTCCAGTCATCATAAGGATTGTGAATATAAATTACATCCGGCTGTCGTTCTTCAAAGTTATACTTTTCCCAGTTGGTGATTGGAATATTGGCAGGATATTCTTCTCCCTCATAATGCATCTCGCCCAGTGTTTTATCTGCCTTACGATCAAAGTAAGGAATGGGAACTACATAGGCTTCACAATTTTCGTCTTCTCTCGCTGCCAGATAAACGCTTTCAAGGGAATCCCACATAGCTGCCTTATAAGGCATAAAGACAATCTCTTTCTTGTCCGGTATCTCTTCTATCCCTCTCTGTACTTCAAGTAATTGTTCCTTGGTATGCTCATAAATTTCCATGCATTCTGACAGACTATCCAGGTGCTGTGATATCTGATAGATACTCTCACAATAATTTTCCAATGCATGGATGCTTTTTAATCCCGCGCCATACACTGCTTCAATTTTATTTCCCATAGTAATTGCACAGTTTTGGCAATCTGTCAGAAGTTCCATCATCTCTTCATCTGCAACTCCCTGAAATAATTTTCCCAGTAGATCATTGGCATCCCGAAGTGTATTTGAAATTTCTATTAATTGTCTTCTGACAGTTTGACTCATAATACAATCACTTTCTATCCTTCCATTTGAATTCTATTTAATCCAGTCTTCTCTTTCCATCTTAAGTAAAGCTTTAAATACTTCCAAATCATCAATGGTCGTAATTTTTACGTTTTTATCTGTGCCTTTAGAGAAATAGACTCTTTCTCCCAGCCGAAGCATTAGGGTGTTAATATATACCTCACCTTTGATTCCTCTTCTGTCTGCCTCTTCATAAGCCCAGCACACCTTTTCATATTTATATGCCTGTGGTGTCTGCACACGCATAATTTCCTGTCGGGAAATTCCTTCATCTCCTGATATTCCATCCGCTGACCTAACGATCGTTTCCTGACATCTGACAGCACTTAAACCGGATCCCTTCTGCCTGCATTTCGTTATTGCATCAGTGATCACTTCCGGTGTAAGGAATGGCCGAATCGCGTCATGCACTAAAACAACATCATCCGGAGCACATATCTCTCTTAAAGCTTCTACGCCTCGCTGTGTGGATTCCTGTCCATCTCTGCCGCCTGACACAATCCATTTCAGCTTTGTAATTCCATATTGTTTCGCATAGGCTTTTAAAACCTCATGCCAGCCTTCCAGACAAACCACAGCAATGCTGTCAATATCCGGATGCTTTTCAAAATTTTCTAACGTATAAATGATCAGGGGCTTCTCATAGACATTCATAAATTGCTTAGGAATATCCTGTTCTGTCCGGTTTCCATGTCCCCCCGCTAAGATCAGTGCAATATTCATGAATTCTTTTCCTCTGGATGCTTCATTTTATACAATGCACGAAACATCTCCACATCTTCTGTCGTATTAATCTTAAGATTCAAGTCAGAACCCTCTGAGAAGTAAACAGTCTCTCCCAATTTTGTGATCATTGAGCTGTTGTCCCATGCTCCAAAGCATTTTCTCTCAGCAGCCTGATTGTGTAGCTTCCACAACAGTTCAAAATCAAAGGCCTGTGGCGTCTGCACCTTCATAATCTGGTATCGGTTAAGACTTTCATAACCTTCCCGGCCATTTCCGGAATGCATAATGGTATCCATAATATAGGTAGCTGCAACACCCATGCCCTTCTTCCGACACATTTGGATACTGCTCGTAATAATCTCCTCTGATACCATAGGCCGGATCGCATCATGTACGATGACTATATCTCCTTGCCCCATACGAGCCCTCATTGCCTTCAATCCATTGTAGGTCGATTCCTGCGCATCCCTTCCCCCAGGAATAATTTCCTTTAATTTCGTAATATTGAACTGTTTCCCATATACACGAACCATTTCCTGCCATCCATCCAGACAAGTAACAATAATTTCATCAATATCCGGATGATTCTGAAAGATCTCCAAGGTATACACAATAATGGGACGGTTATTTACATTGACGAACTGCTTCGGAATGTCCATTTTAAATCGGGCATCCACTCCCCCTGCTAAAATCAGTGCTGTATTCATGCTGTTATACTCCATTCGTATTAAAAAGACAGGAATATAAATTGATCTGAAATTATAATAATCAATTTGCATTCCTGTCTTTTCAATCTCTATCCTCCATGATAATCTCCTGACCTTCCCTGTCATTCTTATATAATTCTATATCTATATATTATTATCGGCTGATCACATCATATTATTTATACTTAGCATATAAATAGCATAAAGCATAAAGCGGACCCGGTAAAACCGGATCCGCCTGGTAGTTACATTCAATGACTCTTCGTCATTTTAAATGGCTATTAACCTAACAGTGACAGTACACCCTGATTGCTCTGGTTAGCCTGTGCAAGCATTGCCTGACCTGCCTGAGTAAGGATGTTGTTGTTAGAGTACTTAACCATCTCTGTAGCCATATCAGTATCACGGATCTGGCTTTCAGCAGATGTGGTATTCTCTACAACGTTGTCAAGGTTGTTGATGGTATGCTCAAGACGATTCTGAACAGCACCGAGATCAGATCTTTGCTGAGAAACAGTCTTAAGCGCGCTCTTGGCAAATGCATTTAATGCTGCGAAGTCTGCTGCAGTAGGAGCATTATCGGTATCAAGGGTAGCTGGAGTTTCACCATGTCCGCCGTAAAACTTATCAAGCATATTTGCATTTAATTTGATCTTTCCGTTTCCATCTGGTGTTTCATCGGAGTAAACCTTATCAACCTGATCACCATTTGAATCTTTATTAGTTGCATCAGCATCAAGATGATCAACTTTAAACTTAACAGCTTTGGTATCGTCAAATGTGCCATCTTTCTTCATTCCTAATGCAGAATTAATTAATGCCTTTGTGCTCATGCTTGCAATGGTAACTGCAATATGTTGTCCGGACTCCGCACCAACCTGAAGTCCTTTGTTTGTAAAGGAACCATCGAGCAAGTTCTGCTCATTGAAGGTTGTAGTAGACTGTACACGGTCGATTTCACTCATTAACTGCTTAACTTCAGACTGGATATAAGAACGGTCTACAGATGTAAGTGTTCCATTCTCACCCTTTACAGCCAGTTCGTTAATACGCTGTAACATATCATGAACTTCGTTCAAAGCACCTTCAGCTGTCTGTACACAAGAAATACCATCCTGTGCATTAGCAGAAGCCTGTGTTAAACCTCTGATCTGACGTCTCATCTTCTCGGAAATGGAAAGACCTGCTGCATCATCTGCTGCTCTGTTGATCTTGTATCCGGAAGATAACTTCTCAGTGGACTTAGCCTGTGTTTTAGATGTAAGTCCTAACATTCTGTTAGAGTTCATTGCTGTAAGATTGTGTTGTACTACCATAATTTATTCCTCCTTGAATTTAACGCCGCTTCCCTGCGTACGTTTGTTGATTGTTTTGCATCCTCCCTTTCAAATCCGCGCGTATCTAAAAGTTTGGCTGCGATTCTTTTCTTTTAAGAAAGCACTTTGTTTTGCTTTACTTGTTAAATATATCGGAGAGTTTCCTTAGAACTTTAGTTTTTTTCACAAAAAATTATATATTTCCGCAATAAACTTTTTATTGTATTTTTAAATATATTTTTCCGTTTTCTCATTTTCTTCTAAGACCCATTGCATTAGCTGTTGAAGCTGTTTCTCATATGTATAATTCTGCAATACTTTTCTCTGACCCTTTCGTGCAATTTCTCTGCGTTCATCATCATGTTCCAAATAGTAACCCACCTTATCCACTAATTCTTCCGGTGTCTTAAACATGACAATTTCTTCATCTTCCTTAAATAACTCTGCTGTTTCTTCGCAATAATTTGTTAAAGCAAATCCACCGGCTGCACAGATATCCATAACTCGTTTTGGTGTTCCACCTTCAATCCCTTTTAAAGAAATATTCAAATTTATTTTGCTATTTGCGAACACTCTTGCCAAAGGTTCTCCATATGCAAGTGCAGGAAACACATGTATTCCTTTCAGCCTATCTATTCCCTTCGGATAAGTATAGCATGACACATCAAAATATTCTGCCAACATATTCAATACACAGACACGCTCAATATTGGCTAGTTTTCTGACCAGATACAAAACTTCAAATACTTGTTCATCCTTTAAATCAAATCCGTGTTCAATATTAAATTCTGGAATTATGAGTCTCAGATAGTGAATGATTTCCTCACCGGTTTTTCCATATACGCGGTTCTTACCATCCCATCGAAAAGCTGCTTCTGTAAAGATGCTCTCAAAATATTCATGCAAACCAGACGGCATATCACTTAATTCACAATCGTATGCATTATCACTATATAAACTGCCCACAAAACAGATTTGATTCAAATATTGCTCCTTTCGCGGCAAATTTAAGTTCCACTTCTTTATTGCATAGGGATTAACCGAGAGCGGTTGATACAACACATGTTTTATTCCTGCCTGGCGAAATCGATCTGCATCTAATTTATCAAATACGGAAAACAGGCAATTATCTATCTTTCCAAACGGTGTATACATTTTGATATACGGTGCATCCCAAATAATCGATATATATTTAATATTCGCCTGATATGCCGCCACTGAAACATTAAAGATCAGATGCGTAGACATCAAATGGGTTATTTTATGCTGTTCCGCATACCTTACCAGTAATTCTATTTCTTTATTATTTAATCTGCTATTCTCTTGCTTACGATTGTACTCCTCGATCAAATATCCCATTTTATTCAAGGTAATATAATTATCCCTACTATCATCAGTACTATATATATACAAAATTTTCATGTGCATTGTATCCCCAAACATTTCTTAACAGCATTTTCACAATTATTTCAGCAACAGCATCAGCATTTTCCCCACTTGCTCCAATATACCACATTCCTCCGCCTGTTGAAGCACATCCTCTATAACCTGAGTATAGCAGTTCCTTTCAGCAAGATTCTCCTTATACATAGCTATCATTCTGCATCTACTGTTAAAGTACTCCCCCACATTGGAAGAAACTCCATCATTTCCCATATAAACATCAATAAGTATCTCATTTACATATCCAATCTTATTCTCGCGGGCAAACCGCAAAAGAAACTCCCAATCTTCCAAGCTTCGATAACTGACGTCAAATCCACCACATTCTAAAAATTTTTTCTTTATCGCCAATATTGTGGGAGCTCCTATTATATTTCTTTTTAATAGTGGTGCAAACAGATCTCCTTCAAGTTCTTCTCTCTGTTCTGCCGGGATCCTTTTCGCTCTTCCATCTGTCAGATGACACAAATAAGCACAATACACCATGGAGAATTCCGGATGCTCCTGCCAATAGTCCATCTGTCTTTGTAACTTTTCCGGGCGCCATTCATCATCACTATCATGAAACGCGATAATTTCACCATTGGACAGTTTCACCCCTTCATTTCTCGCATGTCCGGCGCCCCCATTCTGAGGCAGCTTGTAATAATGCACCCTTTCATCCGGGATTCCTTTTACAATAGCTTCTGTCTGATCTGTGGAACCATCGTCTACAACAATGACTTCCAGTTTAGAATAGCTCTGATTTAATACACTTCTAACCGCCCGTTCAATCAACTTTTCCCTGTTATATGTTGGAATAATCACACTGATCAATGGTTTTTGATCCATATCATTTCCCTTCTTCAATGGTCTTTTGTCTGATATACAAAGAAATCACATCCAGCACCGTCTGATCGTTTGCTCAAAAGGTAAACGCTCCCGCTCTGAATGTGATTTCATAAGTGATGCATTCGATATGCTCCAAATCTATTTATTTCTTCCGATCCAGAAACACCGCTGCCTGCGTATTGACATTACTCATGTTCTGGTAATAGCCATATGCCGCTTTTGCATTTCTTCGTCCCTGCCCAATGCTTTGCTTCTCTCTGGCGAAGTATCGTTCAATCGCTGCTTTATTACGGCTTTCCTTAGCCTGAATGGAAACACTTTTATCCGTAATCTGTCCGATCAGCTCCTGCATGCGCCGGATCTGCTGCTCATATTTACTGCGATCCCTCAAAAGTTCTTCCCGAACTTTATCATATAAGGTTTCGAACCCATTATCC
>Ga0129313_1000553_pt1 | contig 30395 bp, 32 predicted proteins | sample O1105metagenome_FD_94436 | JGI IMG/M metagenome (GOLD analysis project Ga0129313, IMG submission 94436) | Orangutan group fecal microbial communities from fecal samples from Wisconsin, USA - O1105 metagenome | ecosystem: Host-associated > Mammals > Digestive system > Large intestine > Fecal...
CTACCCACAGCAACAAGATAACGGTGGTATACTAAGGCATATCCAGTTTAAGTTTCCTGTGTGGTATGATGGTAAACAGTGCGACGAATTTAGTTGGGATAAATTAAATCACGTTGAGACGGTTATACTGCTGTCAAGAGCGGATAGGTAAAATTGTTACCTGAAAAGAAATGGAGGAAAGCATTTATGAGTAAATCAGGTTTACGAGTCGAATGGATTGACTTACTTCGAGTGATAGCAATCTTTGCAGTGGTATTGGTTCATGCGACGGAAAGTATTTATAGATTTAATGTAGAATTTATGGAAACGATCAGCATGCAATCAAAAGTTTTTGCTATAACTGCTTTGGCTGCAGGACGGCTAGGCGTACCTATTTTTTGATGATAACGGGGTATTTGTTGCTGGATCGTGAGTATGATCCGGAAAAGATAGTTAGATTTTGGAAAAATAATTGGCTGCGCTTGTTGGTTTGTACCGAGATATGGGTTGCGGGATATGATTTATTCTTGAAGTTTTATGCAAAGCAGGAACTTACCGCTATTGGATTTATCCAGGATTTACTTTTTGTTCATAAGGTAAATATGGGGCATGTATGGTACATGCCGATGATATTAGGTTTTTATCTTCTGATACCTTTTGTGGCTAGAGCACTAAAAGGGATTGATTTACAAATGCTACGATTCCCACTCAGCTTTTTCATAGTGTATTCTTTTGGCTACCCATTTGCAGTTTTACTCTACAACGTGTTGACCGGAGGTTCTCCGCTGCAATTACAAATATCCTTAGGCTTCAGCGGTGGGACATATGGAATATATTTGATTATGGGCTATGTAATCAAAAGAGGTATATTAAAGAATTTCAAATCATTATTTCTGACAATGGTCAGTATTGTATCCTTTTTAGCTATAATTTCTCTTATGTTATATTCCTATCATATGGGATATGCGTATAATGTTTGGTATAATAATCTATTCATATTTATAGCGACGGTAACGATTTTTGAACTGGGTTCGAGAATTCAACATATTTACTTGTATCCCATAGTTAAATGGTTCGCGAAATACTCTTTTGGCGTATATTTTATTCATTATTTGATTAGGCTTTTTCTTAAAAGTTATGTTAGAAAATGGGCAGTACTTCTGCCTGTTAAAGTAATGGCACTTTTTTTTATATCCAACTTTGGTGCATTCGTGATTGCTTATTTGCTTGACAGAATTCCCAAAATCGGGAAATGGATATTATATCTGAAAGAATAGCAAGAAAAAAGTTAATCTGTTTTATGAATATGATTCCTTAGAAAGCAGTGGACTTATTCCCTCATACACAGGGGTATGATTTATTCCCATGTACTCCCGACATCCACGGTATTGTCTCGACACATATAGAAACTGTTGTATTATTGACTAAAATATAGAATAATATAATTAGTATAGTTAGAAAGTAGTGCAATGAATAACATGAAATATATTCAGATTTTGGAGACGGAACGATGAAAAAAAGAAGTACAACCGTAGTGATAGTTACATTAACACTAATAATGACATTTATGGAAATGACCGCTTTGCCATCAGTGTTATTTTGCAATGTAAAATTTAAGGACATCAACCCGATTTATATTACATTGATGTTGAATTTTTTATTGGCTTTCGCAATTTGTTGGATATGCAAAAAGATTTTTATAAAAGATTGGGAGTTTGGTTTAAAATTTAAAGGAGTTTTATCGGGACTAAAAAAATATGGATTACCTGCGGTAATTGCGACTGCATTAGTTACAATTGCTTTCTGTATCGGATTGACACCATTCGATAATAAGCCAACAATATGGAGAGTTATTGTTGAAGGCTTTGTATATTACATAGGTGTTGGCATTATGGAAGAACTGTATTTGAGAGGTTTATTGCAGAATATTATTAAAATATGGTTTGGAAAGAGAAAAAATGCAACATTATATGCAATTTTAATTTCTTCTGTATTATTTGGTTTAGGACATATTTTTGGAGCTTTGGAACAGCCAATTGTGACAATAATAGCCAAAACAGTTTGGGCAACTGCACTTGGCATTTATTTCGGGGCAGTTTATGCTGTAAGTAAAAACCTTTGGGTTCCAATTATACTACATTTAATAATAAATCTATGTGGTATTCCGTTTTGCTTTTCAACAAGTAATCAGTACCCGACAATAGCTTTGATAACTTGTCTTGTGTCTTACATTTTACTTGCAATTTATGGTATATATATTGTGATAAAAAATAATGTGTAGTATTAATACTTGAAACTTTCAGTTTGCAAAAATGAAAGCAGAGATTTTCATTGCAGTAAATTTGCCTATACAAACAATAAGGCATATCAGACTTGTAACTGGCTTGATGCCCCAGATTTTAAGAAGAAAGGTGCATTCCACCATTCCCTTGTACAATAAGGGTTGGATATGTTTTTCGTTGACCAACCGAGCCATGTGGAGAGCGTCTGCTTACTTTCCAAGGTATGGCCGACAGCAGAAAAGTGACGGAGTACTTCTCTCTGGGGAATATGGATTTATCTGAATTTAAGGAAAAAGGACATTCCAGAACTGTAGATTTTACAGATTGGGGATGTCCTTTTTGCAGGTATGGAAGTGTTCAATGGACAAGGTAATGACACGACATGACAAAATCGGATTGACTAAAGAAACGCAGACATTTATAATATAGACAAAATGAAAATGACATAGACGGAGGGACAGGGTAATGGAGAAAACTGTAACACTTGAAGAGGCGTTAAAAAGAATTGAGGAGTTGGAAAAAGAGAATGCAGAACTTCGGGAGGAATTGGAGTATTACAGAAATCGTAAATTAAGCGGTCGGCAGAAACATAACGCCAAGTGGATGGCAATTTATAATGATTTTGTTGTTGGGTATGAGAGCGGCATGACAATGGTAGAAATTGCGAAGCGTAACAATGTCAGTGAGAGGACGATTTATAGGTATAAAGCGTATTATGACAAGATGAAAAAGGTTGAGGAGTAGATTGCGTATGGCAGAAGATAAAAAGAAAGAAGAGAATGCAGTAATTGATGTTACAGAAGAATATTTGAAGGAAAGAATTTATGAAGTTCGAGGGCAAAGAGTAATCTTAGATACTGATCTTTCTGAAATATATGGTTATAGCACAAAAGCATTCAATCAACAGGTGAAAAATAATATTGAAAAATTTGATGAAGATTTTATGTTTGAACTAACGGATGATGAAGTGGAAAATTTGCGGTCAAATTTTTTGACCGCAAATTTAAATAACAAGAGTAGGTATAATCCACATGTGTTCACAGAGCAAGGATTATATATGCTGATGACTGTCTTGAAAGGACCATTGGCTGTTAAGCAGAGCAAGGCATTAATAAGAACCTTTAAGAAAATGAAAGATTACATTTTAGAAAATCGAGATCTTATCGGTCAGCGGGAAATACTTCAGTTAAGCATGGAAACTGCTAACAACAGAATAGAAATTAACAAAATTAACTCAGATATGATATCTCTTGAAAAGCAGATTTCAGATGTTGCAGAAGGCTTGAAGGATGTTGTGACAAAATCTGAGTTGGCTGATATGATGAACAGCTTTGTTTCAGATGATGATGAAAAGTGGCTCATGTTTAATGCAAAATTCAGTAGTGCAGATGAGGTATATGAGTCCATTTATAAACAGGCAAAGTCGTCAATATATGTCGTCGACAATTATATTGGCTTAAGGACGCTGGTACACCTTAAGAATTCTCCGGCTGGAGTAGCTATTATTTTATTCAGTGATAATGTTGGAAATAATAAACTTCACAACATAGAATTTGCAGATTTCCGCAAGGAGTACCCAACAGTAAATTTGTCAATGAAAAAGACAGGCGGTATATTTCATGATCGATTTATAGTATTGGACTATGGAACTGCTGATGAAAGGGTTTTCTTATGTGGGGCTTCATCAAAGGATGCAGGGGCTAGAATAACCAGTATTGTTGAAGATTATGGAATATCTAAATATGAGCCGGTTATTTCCACACTGTTGAAAAATCCAGCGTTGATTTTACCCCACTAGAAGGGGAGTGAACGTGTTAAATACGAGTATTCATCAGGTGAAGACAACAAGAACACGCCTTGAACAGCAGCTGGATAATCTGGATGTTACGGATACTCATTACGAAAAAAATATCAGATTTACAGAGACGATGATATGCTCTATATGATAGAATAAATATAGTGGAAGCAACAATGACAGAACTGAAGTCTCAGATTTATGAGCTTAAGAAAAATCAGATTGATGCAGATAGCATATACAGATTTTTAGGTGCTTTTAATGAAGTGTATTCAGAATGTACGGATTGAAGAGAATGACATTCCTGATATTATTGAGAGATTTCATAATAAAGAAAATGAAGTGTCTCGTGATAGGACAGAACAGAGCTTCTTGGTTGATAAGCAGGAAATTGTTGATAATGATTATGATCTTTCAATCAATAAGTATAAAAAAACAGAATATGTAGCAGTTGAATATCCACCTACAGAAGAAATTCTTGATGAAATTGACAAATTGAATGCTCAGATTGCAGAGGTAACTGCGACGCTTAGAGCATTACTTGGAAAATAAGAAAGAAAGGGTCTCATAAATTGAGGTTTGTAGGGATGATAGATGAAAGTAAAACTTGAGGATGTATGTAATCGTGGGTCATCAAATTTAAAACAATCAGATGTTATGGATATGTCGGGCGATTATCCAATCTATGGAGCTGCTGGAATAATTGGAACTGTAGATTTTTACCATCAAGAGAAACCATATGTAGCAGTTGTTAAGGACGGAGCTGGTATCGGAAGAACAACATTGCATCCAGCTAAATCTTCCGTTATTGGAACAATGCAATATTTGCTACCGAAAGAAAATATAGTGCCAGAGTATCTTTATTATGTTGTGAGGTATATGCATTTAGAAAAATATTTTACTGGAGCGACTATTCCGCATATTTATTTTAAAGATTACAAGAATGAAGAATTCAATTTGAATTCACTCGAAAGACAGGTAGAAATTGTTAATATTCTTGGAAAATGTGAAAGGATTATAGATGCTTGTCAACAGGAACTTCGGAAATTAGATGAACTTATTAAAGCCCGATTTGTCGAGATGTTTGGTGATCCAGTATCAAACTCTAATGGGTTACCTGAAGCAATATTACCTGAGCTTGGTGAATTTGGACGTGGTATATCAAAACATAGACCTAGAAATGATTCTAAATTATTAGGTGGTGATTATCCTTTGATTCAAACGGGAGATGTTGCAAATGCAGGCTTATATATTACGTCATATAGCAGTACATATTCAAAACTACTATTGAAGAAGCCAAAGCTATTCATCAAGCTACCATAGAAAATAGTGGTGGTGGAGACTATGGCGAACTCGATACGGGAAAGTTAGAAAGCGTTTTGTTTCATATACAGAATGATGATTATTATCCGACATTTTTAGATAAGCTAGAGCATCTGTTTTTCTGTGCATGTAAGTTTCATTGTTTTGCAGATGGTAATAAAAGAATAGCAATCACTCTTACAGCAATGTTTTTATTGAAAAATGGTTATATGGCAGTCGCAAATATATACTTTAGGGAGATGGAAAATATAAGCTATCATGTTGCCGCTGGACATATTGATGAGGAATTACTGCGAAGAATATTAGGTGCTATTTTAAATTATACATATGATACAGATGAAGAATTAAAATTGGACATATTTAATGCGATATCTGTAGTAGATGAATTCTATTAACCTTGTTTTAACTTGGTCAATATGCTCCAAAATAAAAAAGAATCATGACACAGTTAACTGTTGGAGCAAATTTCCATATCGCTTTGAATATCAGGGTTATTTTGCAATGGGAAATTAAAGATTAGCTTATAATGATAACAGTGAAAAAGCCAGAATGCTGACAGCCCAATAAATTTATAATTGCCACATGCTCCCCTATTTGTCATCATACTGTTTTTTTTGTATAGTTCCTGGATCCCAATATCCGTAAGACGAAGATTAATAATTCTCTTAAAAGTGGTTGACTGCACGTAAGGTGCAATTCTACTGTGAAACATATAACTAAATCAATATGAAAAGTCCTGGATGAATATGATGGGACAACATCAGATAAGCAGATTTTAATGGGCTTATGTTAAAGAATGAGGAGAAAGATATGTTTTGTAGTAAATGCGGAGCACAAATGCCGGATGGGTCAACATTCTGCCCGGCATGTGGTAGTAAGTGCGGAACAGCCACAGCCATGGGAGCAAGGATGATAAGGCTTAAGTGCAGGAACTGTAACGGAGACCTTGAGGTTGACCCTGACAAAGGAGAGTACACATGTCCTTTTTGCGGAGACAGAGAAAAGATCATTGACAGCGACGCAGTCACCATAGAGAAGCTTAAGAACAATACATACAAGGAAATTGAATATGCAAAAATGGCAAATGAAAAAGAGAAGGACGCCTACAACGAGAAAAAAGAATATCAGAAAGCCTACAGGAAAAGTAAATTCAGTAAGGTGACTATGGTATTTCTGTTTATCAGCTTTGTGATGGCATTGACTTCATTTTCGTCTCATTATGTGATGTCAGGAATAATTGCATTGATACAGACCGGATTATTTGCAGTATCATGGCTTATGGGCATGCAGATAATAAGGGAGAAAAAGAAATTCGTTTATATGGCGTTGGCGGTGCTGGGATTTTTACTTTTTGTTCCTTTTACTGCATTTCATAATTCCAAAGCAGCAAGATCAGACAGGCTTATATGGCCGGATGACGGACTTGCAGTATATTTGCCGGTTCCTGACGTCAAGTATGGATATGTTCTGACAAATGATAAAGACGACTTTTATGCAAGTATTGAGCATGTATCTGATGATACATACATGGATTATATAGATGAGTGCAAGAAAAAGGGATTTGATGTCGACGCCTCTACAACATCATCCTCTTATGAGGCAGACAACAAAGAGGGATATCATCTGAGTATCAGCTTTTATGCAGAGGATATGACCATAAGACTTGTATCTCCGGAAGAGCAGACAAGGAGAGCGGCAAATGCTACATCGGAAGCAACAACCGAGAAGACAAGGGATGACAGCGAAGATACGTTAACCGAGAAAGTTTCGGAGGAAGAGGCAACAGAGGAGGATGAGACCTCTTCGGAGATAGGAGAAAACACAGCAGGAGAGGTGGATCCGGATCTTAAGGCATTTCTTGACAGCTATGAAGCGTTTATTGATGAGTATGTGGAATTTATGGAAAAATATGAAAATTCAGATGATACTGCAGGAATGATCGCGGATTATGCAGAGTACATGAGCAAATACGCTGATTTTGTCAAAAAGCTAGATGCTTATAATGCTGATAGTATGTCACCGGCAGATTACGCATACTATATGGAGGTTACGGCGAGATGTACCGGAAAGCTTGCCAAGGTAGCCTATCAGTAGTACCGGAAAGGTTGAAAAATCACAAATTTATTATAGAAATATAAGTACTTAAAAATGGATGTGAAGGAAGCAGGTTATAAAGGATTCCTTTACATCCTTTTTATTTACTTACATATTATGCAGGAACGTGCTTGATGAGAAAAATACATTGATTAAGCATCATATTCAGGTATAATTATAGAAGGAAGTGATCGTTCCAAGTATATATTGCAAGATATTCCGGAGGAAGACTATGTGGACAGTGACAAGGATAGATGAGGCAGATTATGGCTGTGAGGAACGTATGCCCGGTGAACCGCTGCTTGTACTGATAACTATCGAAAGTGATGATGGCAGGGTGTGCCGCTTTGAGTGTGCAGACAACTGGCTCCTGCAGCAGGGAATTGATGTGGGGGACGAGTGGCCTCACGACATAGAAAAGGCGGAGGCTGACAGCGAACATATAGATAAGATGACTGAGTGGATGAACAGATATTATGAGGCTGTTCAGGAAATGGAGGAGATATTTGAGGATGAGTGACGGCGTGAATGATGGCATGGGTGTCGACGTGAATGACGGCGTGAGTGAGGACATGGATGATGCCCAAAAATACGTCATGCGTAAATGTATTGGTAATATATCACAATATAATAGTAAATTTTAACAGAAAAACAGGCAGGATAATGATAGATTGCCTGTTTTTTTGACGTTATAGGCTCGGCATATAACCTGTTAAAGTTAAAAACATTTTGTGATGGGAAAATGACAGAATTATTCACAAAACTGTTTGTACAATATTGATAAATTTTTGAGCGTATATAGTATTGTAAAAGTGGCAGCATGGCAATCGAGTAACATCGGTTGCTTTTTTGTTGCCTATTTTTAGAAAGCCATCAATTGCCCCGATAGAGTGATTTCTAAAAAACAAAGTAAAAAGAGTGGAGGAAATGCAAAGTGAAAGAGTATTCAAAAGATATTTATGTGAAATTTAAACCGGAGGAGGTGGAAATACTGCATGATCGGATGAAGGAAGCTGGAGTTCAAAATATGAGTGCGTATATCAAAAAGGATTTCAATTATAGTTAAAAATAAAGTAGTTATAAAAGAAAGAGATGCATGGAGTGATTTGGCGAATTTCATTGGTGAAATGGTGGCAAAGTATGCAGAACCAGCCTTTTTCTTTCAATGCTTTATACTGTTTGCTATTTGGATTGATATTATTATAGGTATTACCGAAACCGCTAATATTCATTGCCATATAAAAGCCACCCTGCAAATAAATTTAAAATCCGTTTAGAATCTGCGTATAATCATAAAAAATAGGGTTATAATACTTGCGTATAATCAAAAAATAAATTACAATGTGCGTATAATCATAAAATATAGAACAAATATATATGCGCATAATCTGGAGGAACTATGATATTAAAAAGAAAAATATATAAAAAACTACTGGAGTGGAAAAAGGAGTGTCAGGGGAAAAAAGCTTTACTGATAGAAGGCGCCAGACGTATTGGAAAGTCTACCATCTGCGAAGAATTTGGAAAAAACGAATACGAAAGTTATCTTCTGATTGACTTTGCTAAAAAAGATAAGGAAGTCGAAATGTATTTTGAGCGATATCTGAATGATCTGGATACATTTTTTATGCTGTTACAGACATATTTTGGAACAAAACTGACAAAGAGAAACTCTCTTATTATTTTTGATGAGGTGCAGATGTTTCCACAGGCAAGAGCAGCGATAAAATATTTAGTTGCAGATGGAAGATATGATTATATCGAAACTGGTTCATTGATATCTATCAGAGAAAATGTAAAGAATATTGTCATACCGTCAGAAGAAAGAAATATCAATATGTATCCATTGGATTTTGAAGAATTTGCAATAGCATTAGAAGAAGATTTGCTGATTGAATATATAAAAAAATGCTTTGAAAAAAGAGAACCTTTGGAAAGAAGTATGCATAATCAGGCAATGCTTCTGTTTCATCAGTATATGCTTGTTGGTGGGATGCCTATGCCTGTAGTAGCATTTATTGAAAGTAAAAAAGATTTTACAGAAGCGGATAGAGAAAAAAGGGACATTCTTAAATTGTATAGGGAAGATATTATGAAGATAGATATGAGATATAGAAGCAAGGTCCTTGCAATCTATGACCAGATTCCGGGATTCCTGTCACAGCATGAAAAAAGAGTTGTATTCAAAAAGCTGCAGGATGGAAGTTACGCAGACCAGTACGAAGAAACTTTTTTCTGGCTGTCGGATTCTATGATATCCAATGAGTGCTTTTTGTGTAATGATCCGAATGTTGGCTTATCATTGAATGAGACGAGAAGTTATGTAAAGTGCTATATGGGTGATACCGGACTTTTGGTAAGCCATGCATTTGATGAGAATGAATTACTTGAAGATGAAGTGTATAAACAGATATTGGCAGGCAAATTGCAGATCAATGAAGGGATGCTTTATGAAAATGCAATAGCCCAGATGCTGGTGGCGAATGGACATAAATTATATTTTTATACACACTATAATGAAAATAAGCACCGAAATGATATGGAAATAGATTTTATTATTTCAAATAACAGCAGATTAAAATATAAGATGTTTCCGATTGAAGTAAAGTCTGGAAAGCAATACAAAACGACTTCATTAAATAATTTCAGAGAAAAATATAAGGAGCGCATAGGGGAAAGTTATATTATTCATCCCAAAAATTTAATCGCGAAAGATGGAATTATCTGCATTCCACCATATATGACGATGAATATATAAAAATCTGACATATACACTTGACAATATCCCTATGAGCGCGGTGTCGGTGAAGGAATCCGAACCTGTGGCGTTTCAAGAGAGGAGCTTTTTGTTGTATCAAAAGTAGCTGCCGGGCACAAAACTTATGATGAAGCAAAAGCCGGCATTGATGAGACATTAAAGAAGATGGGATTGGATTATCTGGATATGATGATTATACACACTCCGGCTTGGTGCACTTCCACTGCCAAAGACAGCAAATCCAGAGCATATGCGAGATAATGCAAAAGTTGATTTTGTGATTTCTGACAGTGATATGGAGAGATTAAAAGCGGTTGAACGTATTAAGAGTTATGGTGAATTCAGTGGATTTCCGGTTTATGGCGGAAAGATGTAAGGGTGCAATGCAGGCTGGTTTTGCCAGTGCGGGTGGACTTTCTGACACAAAGCTGTTTTCAAACGCCGTAGATCCTGCCAAGGTAGCTAAGGATGGTTATGATGGAATGTTGAAAGGAAAACTTAATGTGATCTCGGGGCTTCCGGGATGGCAGACTCCTATGATGAAACTGGCTCTTCTATTCCCGAAGAAGACCATGCTGAGTTTTGTATACGATCAGCAGCGTGTAGGAAGTGCAAAGAGAAAATAAGGAAAGCAAATATGGACAAATATATTTTAGATGGACAATATGGAAAATATCTTGAAATGATTGGCGGAAAAGTTGGCGAAGCATTAAAGGAAGTCGGTGTGCCTGAGGATCTTTTCAGCTGCGAATCAGCAAACGGACGCTTCAAAGGAAACTGACGGAAGAGGATACTTCTTTTCAAAAGCAGTTGAACGGTGTAAGGGAGTTGCTTGCAAAAAATTATATAAAAAATACAGATATGAGCACGGATGATATCTCATTTCTGCTTGGATACCAGGAACTGAACTCATTCCTGAGGGCATTTAGTATCTGGACGGGAATGAGCGTCAGTGAGTATAAGAAGATTTGCAATCAAGGTGGAATTGATTAGTGAAATGTGTAACTTTCAGTTTATATGCAATATCTAAATAACACTCCGGGAAATGGAGGAGATATTTGAGGATGAGTGACGGCGTGAATGATGGCATGGGTGTCGACGTGAATGACGGCGTGAGTGAGGACATGGATGATGCCAAAAAGTACGTCATGCGTAAATATATTGGTAATATATCACAATATAATAGTAAATTTTAACAGAAAAACAGGTAGGATAATGATAGATTGCCTGTTTTTTTGACGTTATAGGCTCAGCATATAACCTGTTAAAGTTAAAAACTTATTGACGGGTGATATAAAAGTGCTTATAATGCAACAATATGTTAAACATATCAAAATAGTAGGTAATAAAAACGCGAAGAATATCAGCCATTTGCACCCGGAAAACGGGCGGCATCAATAGGCTGATCTGTTATAGAAGAGGTGAGGAAACATGGGAATCATTCAGTTGGAAAATGTTTCAAAAACATTTCAGACAGATGGTGGTGTCATAGAAGCACTTAAGAATGTGACTCTTGACATAGAAGCCGGAGATATATACGGCATTATAGGAATGTCGGGAGCAGGTAAGAGTACACTGGTAAGATGTATCAACCATATTGAAGTTCCGACAGAAGGAAAGGTAATAGTTCAGGATAAGGACTTAAGCAAGCTGACACAGAAGGAGCTTAGAAAGCAGAGAGAGCATATCGGAATGATATTCCAGCATTTCAACCTTCTCATGCAGAAGTCAGTACTTGATAATGTATGCTTTCCGTTATTTATCCAGGGAAAATCAAAATCCGAAGCGAAGAAAAAAGCATATGAGCTTTTAGATATAGTAGGACTTAAGGACAGGGCGAAGGCATATCCATCACAGCTTTCAGGTGGCCAGAAGCAGAGAGTAGCCATAGCAAGGGCACTGGCATCGGATCCACAGATACTGTTATGTGATGAGGCCACAAGTGCACTTGATCCTCAGACCACATCATCGATCCTTGAACTGCTTAAGGATATTAATAATAGGTTTGGAATAACAATAGTGGTGATAACTCATCAGATGGCGGTGGTCCGTGAAATCTGTAACAGAGTTGCCATCATGAAGGACGGACAGGTAGTAGAGTCAGGAAATACAATAGATATATTCAATCATCCTAAGTCAGAGGTGGCAAGGGAGCTGTTCAGCAAGGATGACGGTTCTGACTCCCAGGCGCAGCCGGCAGTGGCGGACCGCATACAGAACGGCACAAGAGTCCGTATAGTTTACAGCGAAAATTCAGCATTTGAACCTGTAATTGCCAATATGATACTGACCTTCAGGGAACCGGTAAATATCTTAAAGGCTTCCACCAAGAATGTGGGCGGCGTTGCCAAGGGCGAGATGATACTGGAGTTCTCAAAGGGCTCAGAGCATATAGAGGAAATGAAGGCATACATGAAGGACAAGGGACTTGAGCTTGAAGAAATAAGTGATACAGAAGCGGGAGGTGGTAGTCATGTGGACTGAACAGGTCAGAGAGATGATATTAAACGGAATACTTGAAACCTTATATATGACAGTGGTCTCAACAGTATGCGGATATATATTCGGACTGCCTATGGGTGTACTGCTGTGTGTCAGTGACAAGGATGGACTCAAGCCAAATGCAGTGCTTTACAAGATCCTGGATATAATTGCCAATATCGTGAGAAGTATCCCATTCCTGATCCTGCTTATCCTGCTCATACCATTTACAAGATTTATCCTTGGTAAGAGCTACGGATCAACAGCAACAATAGTTCCGCTTACTGTAGCAGCTATTCCTTTTATAGCAAGAATGGTGGAGTCATCACTTAAGGAGGTTGACAGTGGAGTTATTGAAGCTGCAACAGCCATGGGAGCCGGAAATATGAGGATCATATTCAAGGTGCTTCTTGTGGAAGCAAGAACATCACTGATCACCGGAGCTACCATTGCAATAGGTACGATCCTCGGATACTCAGCTATGGCAGGAGCCGTAGGAGGAGGAGGTCTTGGAGATATCGCTGTCAGATACGGATATTACAGATACCAGACAGACATTATGATAGTTACAGTCATACTTCTGATAGTTATAGTACAGATATTCCAGTCGGTAGGAATGTTGATCGCAAATAAGTTAGACAGAAGAAGATAAAGTAAGACAGAATATTTTGATGGATGCCATTCATACAGCGGACATCTGAATATAAAAATTATAAATGACCACAAATAATATCACACACACGGTGGTCATTTAAAAGAAATTTAAGAGTAAGAAAGAGAGGTATTAACAATGAAGAAGACATTAAGAAAGTTATTTGCAGCAGCACTTGTAGGAGCGTTATCAGTGAGCATGCTTGCAGGCTGCGGTTCATCAAAGGGTGACAGCAAGAAGGATTCAGCAGAGAACAAGACTATCAAGGTAGCAGCTTCTGCAACACCACACGCAGAAATTCTTGAGTACGCTAAGACCGCTCTCAAGGAGAAGGGATACGATCTTGAGGTTACAATATTTGATGACTATGTAAAGCCAAATGAGGTTGTTGAAAGCGGAGAGTTTGACGCAAACTACTTCCAGCATGAGCCATACCTTAACAGCTTTAATGAGGAAAAGGGAACACACCTTGTGATTGCAGGCAAGATCCACTATGAGCCATTCGGTATATATCCGGGCACAAAGAAGAGCCTTGATGATATAGCAGATGGTGATACAATCGCAGTTCCGAATGATACAACAAACGAGGCAAGAGCACTCCTTCTGTTACAGGGCAACGGCATCATCAAGCTTAAGGATGGTGCAGGTATCAACGCTACTGTAAATGATATTGAAGAGAACCCACACAACATAGAGATCGTTGAGCTTGAAGCAGCACAGGTTGCAAGAGTAGTTGATGAGACATCATTCGTAGTATTAAATGGTAACTATGCATTACAGGCAGGTTTCTCAGTAAGCAAGGATGCACTTGCATATGAGACAAGTGATTCTGAGGCAGCAAAGACATATGTAAATGTTATCGCAGTTAAGGAAGGCAATGAGAACAACGAGGCAATAAAGGCTCTTGTAGATGTTCTTAAGTCAGATGACGTGAAGAAGTACATCAACGACACCTATGACGGAGCAGTTCTTCCTTACGAGGAATAAGATAGAATATACAATCGGAAATGACTGCCGGTGATTTCAGTGATGCGTGTACATTATAGCATAGCAAGGTTAAGGATATCGCAGAGGAAGGCTGGGGATAAAAGATCATTTGCAGACTTGACAAAAGAGTTAGATTGAACTAACATAACACATGTTATGATAGATGAAGAGAAAAAGACAGTAGAAAAAATAAAGAAAGCCGCTCTGGAAGAGTTTTACGAGAAGGGGTATGGAAAGGCAAGTCTCAGGACCATCTGCAGAAATGCCGGAGTTACCACCGGAGCCTTGTATTTTCATTACGAGAACAAGGAAGCACTTCTAAAGGCAATCCTTGAACCACTGATTGCCCGGTATGAAAGCCTCATGGCGGAGTACATGGGCATGGAGCTTGAAGCTCCTGAGAAGGGTGCCGATATTGATGTGCTTATGATGAGCTTCATCCTGGAACACAGGAAGGAAGCCATAATAATAATGGAAAAGGCACAGGGAAGCTGCTACGAGGGCTGGCACAAAAGGATTGAGGCAATGATGGGGCAGGCAGTGACGACCTTCTACAGAAGCCGGATGAATGAGGAGCCGGATAAGGAGCTCATCAGGATACTGGCGAGAACAAGACTTGATGGCTGTCTGGAGATCCTGAAAGGAAATTATGACATGGAATATAGTTTGTATCTGACGAAGAAGCTTGGGGTGTATGCCACAGGCGGAACAGAAAAGTTAATAAAAGAGCTTAATGAGTTCCACGGTTAAAAGCTGTGGGACTCTTTTTTTGCAACATAACAAAACATATCAGATGTTATCCTCTGCAGATAAAAAGTTTTTAATATCTGCCAGATAAAGCAGTTATATCTGCATGACAAAGTTTTTTATATTCAGTGGAGGATATACAAAGATATGTGTAGTCGATGTTAGAAAAAATTATAAAATCATAAAGGTAAGAGAGGTTTGATGAAAATGGACAAGAAGACAAAGGTAAGTGTACAGGGAGTTCCGGAGACTATGCTCCAGACATTATATGCAAGGGCAAAGGAGTCACAGAAAAAGGATCATCATATCTATGATGAGAAAGCAGTAGATATAGTGGCAAGCCTTGACTATGATTTTTCCAAGGCAGATACAGACACTGCAATGAGCAGCGGAGTTGTTGCAAGGACCATAATCCTTGATAAGCTGGTAGGCGAGTTTTTAAATAAGAACAAGAATGCTATAGTGGTTAATATTGCCTGCGGCCTTGACACCAGATGTTATCGCATGAAGGGAAAATATAGCAGATGGTATAACATAGATCTGCCTGAGACCATGCATGTAAGAGAAATGTTCATGGAGGAAAACGGACCAGTATATCAGATCGCCAAGTCCGCAATGGACAGCTCATATGTGGAGGATATAGAGTATAATGGTGAGTCTGTGTTAGTTATAATAGAAGGACTTACAATGTACCTTAACGAGGATGACGTGAAGCAGATGTTTGATATCATACATGAGAATTTCGCTACTGCTCATGTTCTTGTGGAAACCATGTCACCATTCATGGTGAAGCATATCAAGGAGAAATCCATAGAGGGCAGCAGTGCCAAGTTCACCTGGGGGGTAAAGAACGGAAAGGCTCTTCAGGATGTGATCGCAGGCTTTAGAAATATAGAAGATGTGAGCCTTGTTGAGGGCATGAAGGTTATGATACCTATATATAAAATTATTGGAAATATTCCTGCTGTGAAGAATATTTCCAATAAGATATGTGTTATGGACAAACGATAAAATTATATCTGATCAATCTGTGTTACGAGCATTATTCTCGTAAGCAGAGCTTACTGGTCTTTCTCCTGTTCCTCTTCCTGTATGAACATTATAAGGAAGCTGACGGACAGGAGGAGGCATGAGATCCATATGGTGTGCATACCAAGAACCGGTATACAGATACTTCCAAATCCTGCACCTAAAGCGAACAGGAGTATTATTCCAAAGTAATGGAATGACTTGTACAGTGTCTGTATATTGTGGGTCTGGTGGTATGAGCACAGTGCCTCCATGCCGCTTCGGATATTTCCGATACACATGGTACTGGCAAATGCATAATTGTTTACTTTTCTAAAGGACTGAACCTGCATGGCGCATGAAAATGAAACCATGGCGTTAGCGATAAGGTTCAGCTCCTCAGGCATGAAGCCCACAGAGAAGAGCAGGACAATCTCAAGTATAACTACGATCTGTCTCCAGTGAAGCTTTTCAAAATCCTGTAATTTCTGTCTTATAAATGTGGCAGCGGCAACTCCCAGTGAAAAGAACAGCACAGGGACAAAATAGTGGATAACTTTTCTGAAATCTCCGCTGAACAGATCCTGGCTCATAAGAACGATGTTTCCGGTCTGGGCATTTGCGAATACATGCCCTCTCGAAACATATGTATACACATCCTGCAGACCGCCGGATACCGAAAGTATGGCAGCGGTCAGCAGGGATTCTGACATTTGTCTGGTTGGGTGATAATGAAAACGTGAAAAACTCATATTTCCTCCAATAATTAAACATCTTTTGATCTACTGATAGACATTATACACGATTTTTACCGGGAAGCCAGCCATATCATGTACAATATCTGAAGGTTTTGTCTGTTGCTATCCTTGCAAATATAAGTCCCAGGGGCAATGCAAGTATTATCAGCAGTGCCGACGCAAGCCATGAGGCTGCTGAGGTAAGGTTCATTATTCCAAGATTATAGAAGCCCTTGTACAGGTATAAGCCGGGCACCATTATTACAATGGACGGCACGGTTATGGATATCCTCGGATAACCTGCCACGCCCTTAAGGGTAGAGGCTGATATTCCTGCAACAAATGCACCGATAAATGCGGCGGCAGCCGGTGGCAGGGCAGATATATCAATAAGTTCCAGTCGAAGGGTATTGGATACGGCACCAATGATACCTGCGGCTGTTGCAAGCTTTACGGGACTGTTAAACATGATGGAAAATCCGAACACGCCACAGAAGCTTGCCAGTAAACGCAACAGTATCCACTGCCACAGGGCAAGGTCAAGGGGGAGAAAAGGAATAGGCTTTAATCCCAGTAACATGGCAAGTATCCAAGCAGTCATGGTAGCAACGGTAACTATTATAAATGAATAGGCAAGACGTTCTGTTCCCGAACGCATATCCAGCTTGGCAAGGTCAATGCCGCTGGTGATGAAAGGAAATCCAGGGATCACAAACAGCATTGAACAGATGTATCCGGCCTCGTGCTGGAAATTCACCGAGAAGGCCAGCTCCAACAGCTTTAACAGTGCCGTGTATGTAAGGCAGGCAGCTGAAACCGACGCGATTATACAGAGAAACAGTGTAAAATGGTGCTTGGATAATTTGCACCGTATGTAATTACCTATTCCTGCCCCTGCAAATGCACAAAACATCTCCACAATGCCTCCTCCCAAAAGGAAAGTGAATGCACCACACGCCAGGGCGGCGGCAACGGCAAGGGTAACAGGAGTATAAAGTCCGTGTATCTTTTCTATATCATCCAGGGCAGAGTGTATGGCTTCACAGCTCTGGCTGATCTCCTTTGTGGAGAATTTGCCCACAAATTTCTCGAGACGGTTAAGCTGTGAGGTATTTACACCGGTATTGGTAAGGCAAAGGGACTGGCTGAAGCTGTCGTTGCCGTCAAAACAGGTGTAGTTAATGGACATAAGACCGATATCTACAGTACACGTCATACCCATAAGCTCTGACAGGGTATTCATGGAGCTTCGGACTCGCCAGGCTCCTGTACCGCAGGACAACATCATTATGCCAACCCTGCCTACGACAGAGGACTTTGCCGAAAGACTTGCCCGGCTTATAGGGGTGGTGTCGGATCTGTCAGCATATTCATGCCACAGGACATCCATATGATTTTTTTTAATATCCGTTTTATTGTTATTTGCAGCTTTCATATTAAACACCTCAAAGCTATTAAAGATCAAAGCTGTCTGCACCGGCTTTTTTCAGCATATTTTCACGACATGCCAGTACCAGACCGTCGATCACACTGATATGTTCACGCATTTTGGACTCAAACTGGTGTATAGGAAGCAGCACGCCCAATTCATCAAAGGATTTGTCATTGCCTGTTCCGGTTTCCTGTCCGTAGTAGACAATGGCTGAAAATGCTTCCTTCTGTATCTCATGGAAGGTAGACCATATAACATCATATGCCTGAGCCTCCGTAAGATTGAGCATCTTGGTGTCGGGAAGGGCGTAGAGCACAAGTATACCCCGTTCCCTGTCCTCCTTTTTCTCACAGATGTCCATGCCGGTGGTGTAATAACGCACAAGGGTGTAGCCGTCGGCAAGATAGAGATTTGACCGGGGAACAGATGTATGTGAGTCATATATTTCCCGGAATTTCTTAAATTCATGCTTGGTGGCAAGGCTCTTTTTGTCCTCCAAAAGATTGCCCTCCGGGTCGGTGAGCAGGACCGGATTTATTCCTGATTTGCCATGGAAACGCCTTGGGATAAGGTACGCCTCCTTTAACAGATCAAACATGCTGCGGCCGCATATCTCAAGGAGCAGGGCACTTACATCACCGTTTTTATAGGCATTTAAAATGACCTCAGCGAAATGACGCGGGTCGGGATCGATATATCGTTCATCATCACACAGATGATTATAAAAGGTTTCTACAAGTCGTTCACAGCTTCTGTCAGATGAAAGTATTCTTGAAAATATATTTTCAACCTCTTCTTCTCTTGGTAATACCAAAGACATAAAATCATCTCCTTAAAAATCAGACCATTAAAAGTTACCTTTAAGTTGTATTCTCACAACATAATGATTATAATTTTATATTGAAGATAAGTAAAAGATATCATTGATATGGTTATTATAGTTTTTTGATATAGCAGAGGATATAATGAACGTCAATTTTGAATACTACAGAATATTTTACTATGTGGCGAGATATGGTAACTTCACCAAAGCAGCCCGTGCCCTTAACAACAGCCAGCCTAATATCACCAGAGCCATAAACTGTCTTGAGCATGAGATCAACTGTACCCTGTTTGTGCGGACAAACCGTGGAGTGTATCTGACTCCTGAGGGTGAGCGTTTGTATGTGAGAGTTTCCGCCGCTGTGAAGCAGTTGCAGCTTGCGGAGGAAGAGCTTTCCGACAGTCTTGGGCTTGAACATGGAAATGTATCCATCGGGGCAAGCGAGACGGCATTGAACATATTCCTTCTTGACAAGCTTAAGAAATTTCATATGGATTATCCGGGAGTAAGGCTTAAGATATCAAGTCATTCAACTCCCGACGCCATCAGATCTGTGAGAAGCGGTGAGGTGGATTTTGCTCTGGCAACGACCCCGGTGAAGCTTGAGGAGCCTTTAAAGGAAGTGCGGCTTAAGCCTTTTAGGGACATACTGGTAGGGGGAAGGACCTTTGACGGACTTGCAAATGGCAGGAAGAGCCTTGAGGATCTGGAGAAATATCCGTTTATAAGTCTTGGAGAGCAGACCACCACATATAAGTTCTATCATCAGCTATTTTCAGCTCAGGGTGTTACCATGAGACCGGATATGGAGGTTGCCACCACAGGGCAGATCCTTTCATTGGTGAAGAGCGAGCTGGGACTGGCATTTGTCCCCGGGGAGATGGCAGAGGCGGCACTAAGGCAGCAGGAGATAGTTCAGATACACCTTGCAGATGAGATACCGGAGCGGTATGTGTGCATGATATATGACGCAAGAAGACCTATGAGCGTGGCAGCCCAGAAGCTTAAGAAGATACTTCAGGAGACTGTAAATTATATATAACCCACAGAAAGGTCAGGCTCAGCAAGCTTGAAACCAGTTATCTTCTGGCACTTAAGCGGTGTCTGGGAGTAGAGGAGCAGTAACAAGATGAGTAAGAATAAACAAAAGAAGGATATTACAGAGGAATTAGACCGGGGAAAGATACTTCCCTTGGTTTTTCGTCTGGCTGTACCTGCTGTCATCGCACAGCTCATAACCTTCTTATATAACATAGTAGATAGGATGTATGTGTCAAGGATAGCCGAATCGGGTATGGACGCCCTGGCGGCACTGGGCATAGTCCTTCCGATCACGTTGATAATACAGGCATGTGCCAATCTGGTAGGTCTTGGCGGTGCCCCAAGAGCGGGCATTAAGATGGGAGAAGATAATTTCCCTGAGGCAAATAAGATATTTAACACAGCGTCAGTTATGCTGTTCATAATGGGCGTAGTCATAGGTGCCATAACCCTTATATTCTCAAGGGAGATAGTGGTGTTGTTCGGATGTCCTGAGAGTGCGGTGGACTTTGCCGTGTCCTATCTCAGGATATATTCGGCAGGCACCATATTCGTTATGCTGGCACAGGGACTTAACCCATTTATCCAGACCCAGGGATATTCCTTTATAGCCATGGGTTCGGTGCTTCTTGGAGCAGTGATAAATATAGTTCTTGACCCAATATTCATATTCACCCTTAATATGGGAGTAAGCGGTTCAAGCCTTGCAACAGTTATCTCACAGTTCTGTTCCTGTGTATGTATAATATGGTTCTTCTTCACGGAAAAGAGTCTGTTCCACTTCCGGGTGGAGGACATGAGATTGAAGATCGAAAGAATAATTGACATAGTGTCCCTTGGATTTACACCCTTTGTAATGACCATCACCGAATGTGCCATACAGATAGTGTTCAACATCAACCTTAATCGTTCCACAGGGGGAAATAAAGATTACACGGCGGCTCTCACGGTTATGCTCAGTGCCCTGCAGCTTATCTCACTGCCCTTAAACGGACTGGGAAACGGTATGCAGCCATTTGTCAGTTATAATTATGGAAGGGGAAATGCCGAGAGACTTACAAAGGGTATAAGATATGTGACTATAATCGCGTTCATATTCGCATTGTTTGTGTGGTCCTTATCATTGGCAGTGCCGGAGATGTATGCCCATCTGTTCTCCGCCAGTGAAAGCGTGACCGCTATTGTGAAGCATTACTGCCCTATGTTCCTTATGGGTTCTATTATGTTCTTCGTGCAGATGACTCTGCAGAATATAAATGTTGCCCTGGGTCAGGCAAGATCAGCTCTGATACTGGCCGTTACAAGAAAGGTTATAATCCTTATCCCTCTGTGCTTCGCCCTCACCCATTTCCTGGGCTTTAAGGGCGTGTATCTCTCAGAGGGCATTGCGGATCTTGTGGCGGGAGTCATTACCACCATAGTGATATTTACATCATTTCCGAGAATCTTCAAGCGGCGTGCGGAGGAAGTAAAGGCAAAGGCATAATACAATGACCTCGACCACCGGCATTACGAACCACAGGCTGTTCGCTCCTGCAAATAACGGAAATATCAGGATACATACACAGTTTGCCAGTGCTATGCAGAAGAAAGCGGATGAGTCAGGATACAGATTATTACTCTGTAACACAAACGGAGATCTGGAAAAGGAAAAATCAGCACTTTCAATGTTGGCGTCAATGAACGTAACACTTATAACAATCGACAACGTTGAATAAAAAGGGTATAGTGACATAGGGCGTAGGCTGGGAGACCGGCTTATGGACCCGAAGGAGGTAAGCAAAGGTATGAAGGTTTTAAATATAGGTTCTATGAATTTAGACTATGTATACAATGTAGATCATATCATAAAACCCGGTGAGACCCAGGCAACCACAGGAATGAACATATTCCTCGGAGGAAAGGGCATGAACCAGTCAATAGCTCTTGCCAAGGCAGGTGCAGAAGTTTATCATGGCGGTATGATCGGCAAGGACGGACAGCCATTTATTGAGGCTTGTAAGGAGTATGGCGTAAACTACGACTATATAAAGAAGGCAGAAGGTAAGACAGGACACACCATAATACAGATCGACAAGAACGCCCAGAACTGCATACTTTTATTTGCAGGGGCCAATGACAAGCTTACGGAGGCGTATGTTGACGAGGTGCTTGAAAATTTTGAAGCCGGAGATATCCTGCTTCTCCAGAATGAGGTGAATATGATTCCTTACATTGTGGACAAGGCTTATGAGAAGGGTATGCAGATAGCATTAAATCCATCACCTTTTAACGAGAAGCTTGACGCAGTGGACATGAGCAAGATCAGCTATTTCCTGATGAATGAGGTTGAAGGCGAGCAGATAACAGGCTACACAGATCCGGGGCAAATAATAGATAAGGTGGTTGAGCTTTATCCGAAAGCTAAGATCGTGCTTACCCTGGGTGGTGACGGTGCTATATATGCAGACAAGGATGAGAGATATCATCAGCCGATCTTCAAGGTTAAGGCAGTAGATACAACCGCAGCGGGAGATACATTTACAGGTTATTTCCTTGCAGGTATCATAGACGGAATGAAAATTCCGGACATCTTAAGGATGAGTGCCAAGGCTTCGTCCATTGCAGTAACAAGAGAGGGTGCAGTTCCATCTATTCCATACAGAAAAGAAGTTGAGGAAGCCCTTGCATAAAAGACAAATGATCAAAGACAATAAGATAGGGACAAGAGATCATAGATAACCGATCAAAGGCAAATGAATAGAAGCAAATAATAATTATGGGCAGATATGAGCCCTATACAAGGCCATTCAAATGTAGATACAAAAATACAAATACAGTAGAAAGGAAGGGAAGTACTATGAAGTTTTTTATTGATACAGCTAATGTAGAGGATATCAGAAAGGCAAATGACATGGGAGTTATATGTGGAGTGACCACAAATCCATCCCTTATTGCCAAGGAAGGAAGAGATTTCAACGAGGTTATCAAGGAGATAACAACCATTGTTGACGGACCTATAAGCGGCGAGGTTAAGGCTACAACTGTTGACGCAGAGGGCATGATCAGGGAAGGAAGAGAGATCGCAGCGATCCATCCTAACATGGTAGTTAAGATCCCTATGACAGTCGAGGGACTTAAGGCTGTCAAGGTACTTTCATCAGAGGGTATCAAGACAAATGTAACTCTTATCTTCACAGCTAACCAGGCTCTTCTTGCAGCAAGAGCAGGTGCAACATATGTTTCACCATTCCTTGGAAGACTTGACGATATCAGCACAACAGGTGTGAACCTTATCCGGGATATCGTAACAATATTTAAAAATTATGCACTTGATACAGAGATCATCTGTGCGTCAGTACGTAACCCTATCCATGTTACAGACTGTGCTCTTGCAGGCGCAGACATTGCAACAGTTCCATACTCAGTTATTGAACAGATGACAAAACATCCTTTAACTGATCAGGGTATTGAGAAGTTCCAGAGGGATTACAAGGCAGTATTATAAATACAGGGGTATGGCATACTTTTGAATAATCCATACTCAGAATATGATGGGGCTTTTATAAAATTTTTGATTGGTTTTTTGTAAAATTTTCTTCTTGACACAGTAAGTTTTTTGAAATAAACTTTAGACAATGCGTTGAAGAGAAAAGTACCTGTCACAGGCTTCTCCAGAGAGGGACACATATGCTGGAAGTGCCCCAGAAGCAAGGCAAGGGAAGACCATCTCCGAGCGGTCCCAATCAGACCCGGTGATACCGTTATAATCGTAAAGAAAGTGTTTCCATTTGGAAGAAAAAGGGTGGAACCGCGGATAGTTAAGTATATTCGTCCCTTATACATACTTTGTTGTATGTATAGGGGATTTTTTTATTGTAAGGATGTCATTGATATCGTTACATAGCAGCAGCCTTGCCAAAGGTAACTTTTAATAGCTGCTGTTCCCGTATTTTTTTCAGTAGATAAAAAATAAAAAAGGAGATAAAGAAATGGTAGATTTTAAAGCAGATGAGAGACTGAATACTCTTAATCATTCATGTGCCCATGTTATGGCACAGGCAGTAAAGCATTTATATCCAAATGCTAAGTTCTGGGTAGGCCCTGTAGTAAAGGAAGGCTTTTACTATGACATTGACCTCGGTGATGAGGTTATAAATGATGACGCTATTGCAGCCATCGAGAAGGAAATGAAGAAGGTCTGCAAGGAAGGCAAGAAGATATACAGAAGAGAGATCTCAAAGGCCGAGGCTCTTGAATTATTTGCTGATGATGAATATAAGCTTGACCTTATAAGCGGTCTTGAGGATGGAAATATAACAGTTTACGATCAGGGTGATTTCACAGATCTCTGCCGTGGACCACACGTAGACAATACAAAGCTCTGTAAGAATTTCAAGCTTGTTAAGTATTCAGGAGTTTACTGGAAGGGCGATGCAAATAACCATATAATGCAGAGAATATATGGTGTGTGCTTCCCAACAGCAGAGGAGCTTGAAGAGCACCTTAAGCTTCTTGAGGAGGCTAAGGAGCGTGACCACAGAAAGATCGGCAAGGAGATGAAGCTCTTCATGTCAGATGATCTTGTAGGACGTGGACTTCCTATGTTCCTTCCAAAGGGATATACAATCTGGCAGGAGCTTGAGAACTATATCAAGGCAAAGGAGAGAAAACTTGGCTACCTCCATGTAATGACACCTTGCGTAGGCACAGTTAATCTCTACAAGACATCAGGTCACTGGGATCACTACAAGGATAACATGTTCCCTGCAATGGATGTTGAGGGTGAGTCATTCGTACTTCGCCCTATGAACTGCCCACACCACATGATGATATATGCTAACAGAATGCATTCATATAAGGATCTTCCTATCCGTATAGGTGAGATCGCCCACGACTTCAGATTTGAGGCAAGTGGTACACTTAAGGGAATAGAGCGAGGCAGACATTTCTGCCAGAACGACGCCCACATATTCGTAACACCTGAGCAGATCGAGGATGAATTTGCAAAGGTTGTATCACTTATATTTGACACCTACAAGGACTTCAATATTACAGATTACCGTTGCGTACTGTCACTTAGAGATCCTGAGGACAAGGTTAAGTATCACCAGGATGATGAGATGTGGAACAAAGCAGAGGACGCTTTAAGAAAGGTTCTTAACGATATCGGAATCGAGTACACAGAGGAAATCGGTGAGGCCGCATTCTACGGACCTAAGCTTGATGTAAATGTTAAGCCGGCTATCGGAAATGAATATACACTTTCAACATGCCAGCTTGACTTCTGTCTCCCTGCCAAATTCAACCTTACTTACATTGATAAGGACGGAACAAAGAAGACACCTGTAGTTCTTCACAGAGCTATCCTTGGTTCATTAGACAGATTTATGGCATACATCCTTGAGGAGACAAAGGGAAATCTTCCTCTTTGGCTTTCACCTGTACAGGCTAAGATATTACCTGTCAAGAACGAGGACGAGGAGTTAAATGCATACGCACACGGTCTCTATGATTACCTTGATGACAATGGCATCAGAGTTGAGATCGACGAGCGTGCAGAGAAGCTTGGCTACCGTATAAGAGAGGCTCAGATGGAGAAGGTTCCTTACCTTGTTGTTCTTGGTAAGAACGAGGCGGCAGACGGAACAGTTTCATACAGGCTTCACGGTGAGCAGAAGTCAACAACAGTTTCCAAGGAAGAGTTTGTTGAGATGTTAAAGAATGACATTGCTACCAAGAAGATCAATCCTGCCAGCTTAAAGTAGTATGGCGGACAACATACATTTGCAAATGTATGGTTTGGAAGTTTATAGGAGGAATGGATGAAGAAATCGGTTCTTAAGAAGATCACTGTATTTGTTGCAGTGATGACCATGGTTGTAACCTGTCTGTCGGGTTGTGGCGGTGGAAAGAAAAGAATGATGTTTGGAACCGGTGGAACAGCAGGAACTTACTATGCTTACGGCGGCGTACTTGCTCAATATATGAGGAATTACGCCGGTGTTCGCGTAACCGCTGTATCTACAGGTGGTTCCAAGGTTAATATACAGAGTGTGCAGGATGGAGATTACCAGCTTGGGTTTGCCCAATCTGACGTAATGACATATGCATGGAACGGAACAAGATCCTTTGAGGAAGATGGTGCCACTCATGATTTCAGGGTGCTTGGTGCTCTGTACAATGAGACCGTGCAGCTATTCACAATGGATCCCGATATCAAGACGGTAAGTGATCTTAAAGGTAAGGATGTATCTATCGGTGCCAGTGGCTCCGGTGTATATTTCAATGCTCTTGATGTTTTAGAGGGAGCGGGGCTTGGTATAAATGATATCAATCCACAGTACCAGTCATTTGAAGATTCAAAGGAAGCTCTTAAGGATGGAAGGATAGATGCGGCATTCATAGTTGCCGGAGCACCTACCTCTGCCATAACAGAGCTTGCAACTACAAACGGAGTATATCTGGTAAATATAAACGGCGAGGTCAGAGACAGGATAATGGAGGAGTGTTCATACTATGAACCTCTTACTATACCTGCGGGAACCTATCCGGGACAGGATGAGGATGTAGAGACTATCACCGTAAAAGCTGTGCTTATCGTGTCGGCAGATGCAGATGAGGATACAGTATACAAGCTCACGGCTGCTTTGTTTGATCACGCAGACGAGATTACCCAGGAAAATGCCAAGGGCTCAGAGCTTTCTGTGGAGAATGCCACCAGCGTACAGACATTGCCATTCCATAAGGGGGCAGCAAGATACTATGCAGAGCATGGTATAACTGTGAATACTGATGAGAGTTCTGCCAAAACAGAGCCGGAAAATACTTTTAGTGAAGCTTCTGACAGCTCAGAGAATAATTAGGAGGTGAAGCTGTGGGCGGCAAGACAAGAAAAGAATTAGAAAAAGACCTTCAAAATCAGGAGCTCCAGTTTGATCTTGAAGAAGAAAGTAAATTAAATGACTACGATGCATTTGTGGATGAGAAGGACAATTCCATCCATGAGAATATCGACACAGTCATGAGAAAGTACGACAGAGAGTCCAACACCAGAGTATGGGTGGGCAAGCCTAAGACGGTTATATCTGTTATACTTGCAGCATTTTCTCTGTGGTGTATATATGTAACATTATTTGCAACCTTTCTTGAGGAGATAAGACTTACATCTTTTATGGGAATGATAATCCTTATGGGATTTCTTATCTACCCGGCGAAGAAGGGAACTCAGAAGGTAAATTATATGCCATGGTACGACATAGTTATGATGGTGGTTGGATCAGCGGCATTCTTTTACTTTACATTTAACGCAGAAACAATCGTAAATCAGGGTACAAGATTTGAGTGGTATCAGATTGCCATAGGTGTTGTGGGAATACTTGCTCTTATAGAGGTTACAAGACGTTGTGTTGGTATGCCTATCCTTATTGTGGCAGGCTTCTTCATACTTTACGCAATGATATACGGACTTACCAATCCGGACTTTTTCTTAAGACTCAGATACTTTATCCGTAACCTGTTTTATACCAAGGAGGGTATATTCTCCACACCGGTAAACGTGTGCTCCAAGTATATAGTGGTGTTCATAATATTCGGTGCGTTCCTTGAGAGAACAGGAATATCAAACTTCTTCATAGAACTTGCCAACTGCGTTGCAGGAAGATTTGCAGGCGGACCTGCCAAGGTTGCCGTAATATCATCAGCTCTCTGCGGTATGGTTTCAGGCTCATCTGTTGGAAATACGGTTACAACAGGATCTGTTACTATCCCAATGATGAAGAAGACCGGCTATGCTCCGGAATTTGCCGGAGCAGTTGAGGCCGCCTCATCAACTGGTGGACAGATAATGCCGCCTATCATGGGTGCAGCAGCATTCCTTATGGCAGACTTTGTGGGTGTGCCCTATTCAAGCATAATCGGAAGGGCGATACTTCCTGCCATACTTTATTTCACAGGAATTTTTATATCGGTACATCTTGAGGCCAAGAGACTTAACTTAAGTGGTATTCCAAAGGAGAAGCTGCCTAAGATGAGTCACCTTCTTAAGAAGATATATCTTCTTCTGCCGCTTGTTATGCTTGTCGTATGGGTATCAGGAAATTATATGACAATGCAGAAGGCTGCCAGCTATGCCATTGTATTGTCTATCGTGGTGAGTTTATTCGACAGGGAGAACAGGATCACACCACACAAGGTATTGGATGCACTGGTTGCAGGTGGTAAGAGTACCATTACTGTAGGTGCTGCCTGCGGTGTTGCCGGTATAATCGCCGGAACCATCACCATGACAGGTCTTGCGAATGATCTTATCAATGCCATTGTGGGAATTGCAGGTGACAAGCTTATAATTGCCCTTATTCTTACAATGCTTTGCTGCATAGTTCTTGGTATGGGTGTTCCTACAACCGCAAATTACTGTATCATGGCTGCTACAACAGCTCCTATCCTTATCAGAATGGGTGTTCCTACAATGGCAGCACATTTCTTCGTATTTTACTTTGGTATTGTGGCAGATATTACTCCACCGGTTGCCCTTGCAGCTTATGCAGGCTCTGCTATTGCCAAGAGTAAGCCTATGAAGACAGCATTCAATGCATCTAAGCTTGCTATTGCTGTATTTATAGTTCCTTATATGTTCTGCTACACACCGGCAATGCTGCTGATAGATACAACACCGCTTCGGGTTGTGCAGATTGCCATAACAGCTTTCATAGGTGTATTTGCCGTAGCATCAGCTCTTGAGGGCTACTGCTTCGCAAGAATGCACATGATTACCCGTATTGTTATTGCGGCAGGCGGACTTATGCTTATTCATCCTGCACTGCTCACTGATGTAATAGGAATTGCAGTAGTTGTGGCAATTCTTGTATTCAACAGGGTTGTGGAGAAGAAGAAGTACGCAGCAACGGCGGTATAAGGTAAAAGATTTGGTTGGACTTTTGCTCCGGCTGACGAAATAGATAAATAGAAATCCCCGACTTGGACATTTGATTTTGTCTTCGCTGGGGATTTTTATATAGTTTTCTTTTTTTTGAGATTGCCACATTCACATAACATATATAGTCCGATTACGCTTATTTTGCTATTCGTTTTGATCGCTTATTAACCAGCAGTCGCCCAATGTAAACATATTGCATCTGTTCTGTTGCAATAACAATAAAAAACGCACCGATCCCATGGGAGTCTGTGCGTCATTGTACATTTGCTCTTTAGATGGGGTCAGTATATTACAGAGGTGAGGATTTTACAACTTTGACACAAAACTGTGATATAATAAACCTCAAATTGGAGTGCTGTGCCATCAGATAAAGGGATGGTGCCATCAGATTTCAAATGGGCTGATGTTCTGAGATTGTAAGGAGAATTTTATGAAAAAGATATTGATAGTTGAGGATGATGAGGCTATTAATAATTTAATTGCAAATACCTTAAGGCAGGAAATGTATGACTGTTACTCTGCCTCCACCGGCAAGGAAGGAGCGGACATGTTCGAGCAGAGACAGTATGATCTGGTGCTTCTTGATCTTATGCTTCCGGAGATAAACGGATATGAGCTTCTGGAATTTATCAAGCCTACGGATACGCCGGTCATTATTATCTCTGCCATGGGGCAGGTGCAGGACAGAATAAAGGGACTTCGTATGGGAGCCGACGATTACCTGGCAAAGCCCTTCCAGATCGGTGAGCTTCTTGCCAGGGTGGAGAGTGTGTTGAGACGTGCCGGAAGACAGACTGACGAGTACACATATAAGGATATCGTAGTAAATACTTCATCAAGGACAGTTCTTCTTAAGGGCGTGCCGGTGGAGCTGACCATGAAGGAATTTGACCTTCTGGTGGTGCTGCTGCAGCATAAGAATGTGGCTCTTTCCCGGTGTTATCTGTATGAGTCCGTATGGGAGGAGGAGTACACCGGCGAGACCAGAACCTTGGACAATCACATTCAGAGACTTAGGAGAAAACTGGATCTGAACGACAACATACAGACAGTATTCAGAATCGGATACAGGCTAAAATAAGACAAAACATTTTTGAATGTGGAAAGTATTGAGATCAATATTGATTGTGTCAAGTTTTATATGAAAACCTGACATGCAGCGTCAGCCTTTTGCCAGAGGAAGCACCAAGTGTCGAAGGCACATTTAGAACGGTGCTGACGAACTGCCGCCGAGTGTAAACGAGGGGGCGTTACCCAGAGATTGTGCCCATGCGTTGAAAACGCATATTTGAATGGCACAATCGACTTGCCGCCGAGTGTAAACGAGGGGGCGTTACCC
>Ga0129313_1000554_pt1 | contig 30326 bp, 25 predicted proteins | sample O1105metagenome_FD_94436 | JGI IMG/M metagenome (GOLD analysis project Ga0129313, IMG submission 94436) | Orangutan group fecal microbial communities from fecal samples from Wisconsin, USA - O1105 metagenome | ecosystem: Host-associated > Mammals > Digestive system > Large intestine > Fecal...
TTTGCCGTTACGCACCACCCCGTCAGTAGCTGAACAGGAGGGACAGCTGATAGAAACAGAAGCCACTGGAGCACCTCAAAAACACCATCATACACTAAATCAGTAAGTTGGCAGCATCACCCGGGTGCCATATTAAAAATGAATAAAAAATGTCTGGGATATATTTCGATTGTTGTCGATAATTATGACAGAGCTATCGATTACTACATAAATAAGCTCGGTTTTACCCTGATTGAAGATACTCCACAACCGGGGAAACGTTGGGTTGTGGTATCACCGAACCCCGACAGTGACTGTCATTTGTTACTATCCAGAGCGGCTAATGAAACCCAAGAAGCATTCATCGGTAACCAATGTGGAGGACGCGTATTCCTGTTTCTGCAAACCGATGATTTTTGGCGTGATTACAATGAAATGAAATCGGCTGGCGTTCAGTTTTGCGAAGCCCCCAGAGAAGAAGAGTATGGTACCGTGGTAGTCTTTGAGGATCTCTATGGCAATCGATGGGATTTATTGCAGAAAGCGTAAACCCCGACGTTAGTTTTTTGACTCAAAAAAACCGAAACCTACTCTGAAAAGAGCAGCGTTTCGGTTTTCATTCCGACTTTGAGCAATATTACAGTCACACCAAAACCTATTTCATAAAATTATATGAATAATAAATAATTAAATATAATTAAGTTGTGAGATTTTTATTTTTCAGATTTACCCATCTCCAGTTGAGTCAACTTGCAAACATCCCCTTCTTTCCTCACCCAATTTCAATATAAATATAGTTCAAGAATGTAATTGATTTCACCAGCAAATTTTATCAACAACATCTACTCTTATAATAGACCTAAGAAATTGACAATTAATTATCCTTGGATAAAGTTTTGACATTTATACCGCTGCTACCGCAATTGCGGCAGCTACTATTTTCACGATTGCAGCTATCATTGTCAGTAGATTTGACAATTTTTCCTCAGCTTCAATTTTTTCTTTTAAGCTATTGATTGATCCTTTTAATGGTTCTAAAGATGCCTTAGTTTGTTTTTTTGTTATATTGCTTCTGTATTTTTCCAAATTTTCTTGTAGAATAACAAATTGACTAAAAGTTTCGTTGTATTGTATCATATCGCCTCCTCCCGCATCCGTAATTATATCAAGTTGCTTTTGAATATAATCTATCTGATCATTAAAATAGATTTCGTTAGGATCATCCTCCACTGGATTATCTGATATATACCTCACCACATCGAAAACACCAGACTTATCCAGATATTTTTTAAAGTTGAACTTAGCTGAATGTGAATTATCTTTTTTATCGATATTTTTTTCGGCTTTCATAAACTTTACTCCTGTTAATTACGTAATTGAGTTAAGGAATATATGGTCGAACTAAATCTATCTAATGATAAAAAGAAATCATTTGTACTTATTCTTCCACTAATAGCATCTACCCATGCATACTCCATTTCTATACTTGCAGAAATAGCATCATTAAATGCCGTCTCCGGCGTTGCCAAACCAGTATCACTAACAAAATCTTCAACAATATCATTGCTAATGGCTTGTCCCTGAGGCAGGTTAATATATTTATTGACCTGATAAACACCAACCACCTTACTTCTATACAACATGTCTTTATAATTTTTCCTCTCCCTAATCAACATATTTCTAACAACAACAATTGCCTTCCGAATAGTTTCGCCATCATTTTTAAATGTCTTCTCGATTAGATGTCCTCTATATTCGGTAGATATACCATTTACAATGTCGGGAATAGCTCCACTTTGAGCATCATTTATTTTTAGGTTAATCATATCTCCCTTCAAAATAGATGCTATATCACTAACAGATTTAGCCGTTTCGGATGAGTTATCTTTAGCCAACTCACCTAACTTTAAAAAATAAGTCTTAAGATGTTGTACGAACCTCATATTTTCTCTCGCATTATCTCTCCTCATCATTGCATAATGGTATTTTTCATAAAAAACTCCCTCTGTACGCTCCTGCCCATAGAGCTGCCTCACTATAAGTTTTGAGTAGAGATCATGCTCTAAAACCAAAAATTTCTGTACATTGGTTGTGTATTTGATACCTGCATCACTTATATCAGCAGCTTTTTTTATTTTATAGTCTCCAGCACAACCTGAGAATGCAAAGACAATAAAAAAAAGAGTAATAACTCTGGTGAAAACACGCATACTTATACCTTTTAAATGTCGATGGCTATAATCTTATATTTACTCAAGATGCTTAATCTTCCATAATAGAATACTAGTATTTTTATGTTTATCTCATATAAAAGTATTAATAGCTGCCCTTGTTTTCTAACCTGTCATTTTCCTGATAGTGAAACCATCAATCATTAGACAAGCGCTTACCAGAGTTATTTTTTCAGTTATAGAAAGGGCAGAGTTTGATTCTAATACTTCGCTATTGCATATAAAGAAGATCATTATTGAATAGCAAACAGTTGAAACAACAACGTCCCTTCTGGCATAAATCTCTATAAAAAAACCGAAACCCGCCCCTGAAAAGAGCAGCGTTCCGGTTTTTATTCAGTCCGAAGGATTTCAGACTTTAAGCAGTTTCACCGTCGCATCGATGTCGATTTCATCTTCCGAGAAGATCAGCGTCGTGCCCTGGAAGGTGGTAATAGCCAGCTTTTTCAGCGTGCGCATTTCACCAGGCTTGACGTCTGATTTCGGTCGGATGCTGTTCATCAGCACGCCGACAGACAGCACAGCATTTTCTTTGTCGATACGGGTCTCTACAGGGACTTCTTCGCTGTAGACCAGGAATGACTTGATCGAGGTGAGCTTCAGACGCTCGCCTGCGATATAGATGTACTTGCTGTCTGGTATGACTTTTACCGCGTAGGCAGACAAGCCTTTGTTGTTGGTGGTGGGTTCAAAAGTCACCGCCGCGTCTTTCTTGATCAGCTCAGGATTAGCAACCTTAATCACATGAAAATAGCGGTTGTCGCCGTTTTCATCTTTGATAAATCCAAAGCCTTTATCTTTAAACCACGTTGTGATTGTTCCGTTCATTGCTGTTTCCGCCTGATTAAACCTATTACTCGTAGAGTATACCTACTCAATTTGCGCGCAGTGTAAAACACAGGCCATGTCTTTGGCTACTCGTTACCCCAACGATTGAGGAACTCCGCGATATCATCGATACGCTGAGCGTCGACACCTGCCACGGTAGCCATCTCCTGCTGCGCTTCTTCGCTGATCTCTTCGTTGTTCATCAAACGGGTGATCAGCTGCTGGAAGTAGTGCGCCAGTGCGTCACGTTCTGTGTCGCTCACCGGCTTTGCGGCCTCGGTCGCGTACTCGTCGGCGATATCATAATATTTTAGCGGAATGTCGTTGTTCATCAGTTGCTCCGGGGTAAATGCGTGTGCCAGCAGTTGCCTGCCGCGTCTGATGTGAATGATAGCATTCTTATTTCATGGTTCGCGATCTGTTTTATTGGCCACTATGATTTACATATATCAATAATGTTTTCTGGCGCCACTTCGTATTTAATAAATCTTTCGTATTTAAATAACAGCATTCTTATTCAGTTCGATATAATGGCTGCGAATTAAATAACGAGCCACCAAGGGAATATTAAATTACTTTAATTACATAATTGATATCTGTCATCTGCAGTTGGCCCAATCTCATCGCTAGTCGCCCATTTGCCCACATTCACCTTCTGGACAACACTCTACGATGACACCACTGACCCAACACGTGGAGCAAACACCATGAACATCACGCAAATCCGTAACGCCACGCAGCACATCACCTTTGGTGGCAAAACCTTTCTGATCGACCCTATGCTGGCGGCAAAAGGTACTTATCCGGGCTTTGCCGGTACGGCACGCGCCGAGATCCGCAACCCGACCGTTGATCTGCCTGTCGATATCGACACCCTGCTCAACGTTGATGCGCTGATCGTGACCCATCTGCATGAAGACCACTGGGATGAAGCCGCGGCTCGTGTCGTACCGAAAGACAAACCGATTTATGTGCAAAACGATCGCGATGCGCAGGTACTGCGGGAACAAGGTTTCACGCAACTGACCGTACTGACGCAAAACACTGCGCTTGGTGATATCACCCTGCGTAAAACCGACGGCCAGCACGGTTCGGATCGCGCTTACGCCATCCCGCAAATGGCTGAGCGTCTGGGTGATGCCTGCGGAGTTATCTTCCAACATCAGGCGGAAAAAACGCTGTATCTGGTCGGGGACACCGTCTGGCGCGACGAGGTGGAAACCAACATGCGGACTTTCCAGCCAGGCGTGGTCATTGTGAATGCAGGCTTTGCCCACGTTATCGGGTTTGGCCCAATTATCATGGGCGCGGAAGATGTGCTAAAAACCCACTTCACGCTGCCCGAAGCACAAATTGTGGCGACCCACATGGAGGCGATTAACCACTGTCTGCTGACCCGCGCGGCCTTGAAAGAGTACACCTGCGACAACCAGATTGCGCAATTTGTTAACGTGCCGGAAGATGGCGAAACCCTGACGTTTTAAAATCCACAGAGGACTCGTATGCAACCGCTTAACGTCGCCATTGTTGCCGTGGAAGATTTCAGCCCGTTCCACTTCTCGGTGCCGTGCATTATTTTCAGTGACAAAGTGGCGGCGAAAAAGCGTTTTGAGGTGCAACTGTGCGCCGAACAGCCGGGCATCGTTTCCTCGCAGGATGGCTTCTCCATCAACGCAGCCTACGGCTATGAAGCGGTGGAGGCCGCCGATATTGTGGTGATCCCCTGGTGGGGCACCACAGCACATCGGCCACCACAAAGCCTGCTTGATGCGCTCAATCGTGCGCGACAAAACGGCGCGCAGATTGTTGGATTATGCCTGGGTGCGTTTGTCCTCGGCTACGCCGGTCTGCTGGATGGCAAACGGGCGGCTACGCACTGGGAGTTCGAGCAGGATTTTCAGGCCCGCTTTCCGGCAGCTCATCTGGATATCAACGCGCTGTACGTGGATGACGACGGTATTATTACCTCGGCAGGCACCGCCGCTGCGCTGGATTGCTGCCTGTACGTCATCCGCCAGCGTTTTGGCAGCACGGTGGCGAATCAGATTGCCAGACGGATGATTGTGCCGCCACATCGCGAGGGCGGCCAGGCACAGTTTATCGAGCAACCGGTGGCGAAAAATACCAAAGATCAGCGCATCAACGTCCTGCTCGACTATTTGCGCCAGCATCTCCATGAACCGCATAATCTTGACGAGCTGGCGCAACGGGTGATGATGAGCCGTCGCACCCTCACCCGTCATTTTATGAAGGCCACAGGGTCAAGCGTGGCCGAATGGTTGATTGCCGAGCGCCTGCGCCGTAGCCAGACGTTGCTGGAGTCCAGCCAGTTACCCGTTGAACGCATCGCAGAACAGGTTGGTTTTCAGTCGCCCGTCACCTGGCGCCAGCATTTTAAATCCCACTTTGGCGTTAGCCCGGCTGAATGGCGTAAAACCTTTCGCGGCGATTAGCCTCTTTTTTGCGCCAGCCAGATGGTGTGCCCGGTGCAGTGTGGATCTTCCATCACCATCTCGACCACCGCAAAACCGTATGCTGACAGCAGTGCGCGGTATTCATCCGGCGCGAGGCTGGCGTGGAACAGCGGCTCACCTTCAAATTGCCCCATCGCGATGCCGTTGTCCGTACCGCTGGTAAACATCAGCGCGCTGCCGGGATGGCTGAGGCGGTCAAAAATCGGGAACATCTTTTGCTGGTCCTGCTGAGTTAAATGGAAAAAGCTGTCCCAGGCGATCAGACCATCGAAAGTCTCATTGAGTGTCAACTCGCGCATATCCTGTTCCAGCCAGCGCTGTGCGGGAAAAGTGTTTCGGGCCCGCGCCAGCATCGCCGGGGAACCATCAACGCCGGTAAGCTGAAAACCTTGCTGGATAAAATAACCGGCGATCGGCTGACCGTTGCCGCAGCCAATATCCACAATGCTGCCCTGCCCGCCCATCACGGAAATAAATTTATCGAGCCAGCTTTTCTCGAACAAGGTGCGCGAGCGCTGGTTGGCAAAAGCATCCGCATGGCGTCGGTAGATGGACAGAATATTTTTTGCCGCAGAATCGCTCACAATATCCTCACTTTTTTCTTCTGTTAGGTATAACGGCGATAAATCCTTCAGCACGCTATCCTCAAACCCTGGAATGCGCCTCGCAGAACCCATGCGCAAATACCCCAAAACCGTCCCGCTGTGGCATCATAGCGCACAGATAACGTCATGACAGGGGTGATAAACGTGAAACCGGTAACGCTATACGATGTAGCAGACCATGCAGGTGTCTCTTACCAGACCGTCTCTCGCGTCGTGAACCAGGCCAGCCACGTTTCCGCAAAAACCCGACAGAAAGTTGAGGCCGCGATGACGGAACTCAATTACATTCCTAACCGCGTTGCACAGCAGCTGGCTGGCAAACAGACGCCACTGATTGGCGTTGTGACAGCAAACCTTGCCCTGCATGCCCCCTCACAAATCGTTGCTGCCATAAAATCCCGCGCCGACCAGTCAGGTGCCAGCGTGGTGATCGCCATGGTCGAGCGCAGCGGCGTTGAGTCCTGTAAAGCCGCGGTCCACAATCTGCTTTCTCAACGCGTAACCGGGCTTATCATCAACTATCCGCTGGATGAAGAAGATGCCATTGCCGTGGCCGCTGCCTGCGGTACGGTGCCGGTGCTGTTTCTCGATGTCTCTGACCTGACGCCAATTAACAGCGTGATTTTCTCTCATGACGACGGCGCGCGTCTTGGCGTTGAACATCTGGTGCAGCACGGACATCAACGGATCGCCCTGCTGAGCGGGCCGCACACCTCCGTTTCGGCAAGGCTTCGGCATGCGGGCTGGCACAAGTATCTGGCACATTACCAGCTACAACCCGTAGCGGAGCTGGAAGGCGACTGGAGCGCGATGTCTGGTTTTCAGCAAACGATGCACATGCTGAATAACGGTAACCTCCCTACCGCCATGCTGGTCGCTAACGATCAAATGGCGCTGGGCGCGATGCGGGCAATCAGCGAGTTCGGTCTGCGGGTCGCCGTGGATATATCGGTAATTGGCTACGATGACACCGAAGACAGCGCCTGTTACATCCCACCGCTGACCACCATCAGGCAGGATTTTCCGTTACTGGGTGAAACCAGCGTCGACAGGCTGCTGCAACTCCCACGTGGCGAATCAACCGTGGGTAACCAACTGCTGCCTGTCACCCTGGTCAAGCGCAAAACGGTTCTGCCTCCCGATACGCAAACCACCACTCCCCAGGCGCTGGCTGATTCCCTGATCCAGCTGGCACGGCAAGTTTCTCAGCTCACACCCAAATTGTGAACGCATAACAATTGTGTGAGTCAGCTCACTTATTGAACGCCCCATCCTTTACAGAAAGGAGCGCTTGTTCGTATTTTGATTGAAATTGTGAGCGAGTAACAAATTCAAACAGGATACCGTTATGAACCTGAACACAGATTCACTCTCCGCTGTTCTGGCCCGCCGCGACTGGGAAAATCCCGGCGTCACGCAGCTCAACCGCCTGGAGGCGCACCCGCCTTTTTGTAGCTGGCGCTCAGCGGATGATGCACGTACCAATCAGCATTCGAGTCAGTTACGCTCGCTGAATGGCCAGTGGCAATTTGCCTGGTTTGCCGCGCCGGAGGCAGTACCGGAAAGCTGGCTGACAAGCGATCTGCCACAAGCAGACATCATCACCGTCCCTTCTAACTGGCAGATGGACGGTTACGATGCGCCAATTTATACCAACGTCACCTACCCAATCCCGGTGAATCCTCCATACGTTCCGGCGCAGAACCCGACGGGATGTTACTCGCTCACATTTAATATCGAAGACGCGTGGTTAGATGAAGGTCAGACGCGCATTGTTTTTGACGGCGTCAATTCCGCATTTCATCTGTGGTGCAACGGCCGCTGGGTCGGCTACGGTCAGGATAGCCATCTACCGTCTGAGTTTGATCTTAGCGATTATCTGCTGCACGGCGAAAACCGCCTGGCTGTGATGGTGCTGCGCTGGAGCGATGGCAGCTATCTGGAAGACCAGGACATGTGGCGCATGAGCGGTATTTTTCGCGATGTCTCCCTGCTGCATAAGCCCAGTACGCAAATCCGCGACCTGCGCATTAATACCCGATTTAATGATGACTTCAGCCGCGCCACGCTGGAAGCGGAAGTCAGAGTGGCGGGCAGCGAGAGCAAAGATTTACGCGTCACCCTGCAATTGTGGGAAGGTGAAACGCTTACCCACGAAACGACCTCACCGCTCGGCAGCGAGATCATTGATGAACGCGGCGCTTATCATGACCGGGTGACTCTGCGTCTGAACGTCGAAAAACCGGCGCTGTGGAGTGCCGAAACGCCCAATCTGTACCGCGCCGTTGTGCAGTTACGCACCGCGGACGGAGTGCTGATTGAAGCGGAAGCCTGTGACGTCGGCTTTCGTCAGGTTGGTATCGAAAACGGCCTGCTGCTGTTAAACGGCAAGCCGCTGTTGATTCGCGGTACCAACCGCCATGAGCACCATCCGGTCAACGGCCAGGTGATGGATGAGGCGACGATGGTGCAGGATATTCTGCTGATGAAGCAGAATAACTTTAACGCCGTGCGCTGCTCACATTACCCGAACCATCCGTTGTGGTACACCCTGTGCGATCGCTACGGTCTGTATGTCGTCGACGAAGCCAACATTGAAACCCATGGCATGGTGCCGATGAACCGCCTCACCGACGATCCCGCCTGGTTGCCTGCCATGAGCCAGCGCGTCACGCGCATGGTACAACGCGATCGCAACCATCCGAGCATTATCATCTGGTCACTGGGCAATGAATCCGGCCATGGCGTCAATCACGACGCACTCTACCGCTGGATAAAATCAGAAGACCCGTCACGCCCGGTACAATATGAAGGCGGCGGCGCAAATACCGCAGCGACCGACATTATTTGCCCGATGTACGCCCGCGTCGATCAGGATCAGCCCTTCCCCGCAGTCCCCAAATGGTCGATTAAAAAGTGGCTGTCGATGCCCGGCGAACAGCGTCCGCTGATCCTTTGCGAATACGCCCACGCTATGGGCAACAGCTTTGGCGGTTTCGCCAAATACTGGCAAGCGTTCCGCCAGTATCCGCGCCTGCAGGGCGGGTTTGTCTGGGACTGGGTGGATCAGTCGTTGATTAAATATGATGATAACGGCAAGGCATGGTCAGCCTACGGTGGCGACTTTGGCGACACGCCTAACGATCGTCAGTTTTGCATGAACGGACTGGTGTTCGCCGATCGCACTCCGCATCCGGCGTTATACGAGGCCAAACATGAACAGCAGTTCTTCCAGTTCACGTTACTGCCGGGCGCTGAACGCCAGATTGAAGTGACCAGCGAATATCTGTTCCGCCGCAGCGATAACGAAGTTCTGCACTGGTCGATTGCTCAGGACGGCAATCCGCTGGCCGCCGGAGAAATCGTTCTGGATATCGCCCCACAGGGCCGCCAGGTGATTACCCTGCCTGATGTCCCGATGCCGGAAACCGCAGGCCAGCTGTGGTTGACAGTGCGCGTAGAACAACCTCAGGCAACCGCATGGTCAGACGCCGGGCATATCAGCGCCTGGCAGCAGTGGAAGCTGGAAGAAAAACTCAGTCTGGCACGGCAGCCAACTCACTGTTTCGCGCCACAGCTTAACGTTAGCGAAAACATCTTTACCGTTGAGAACGATAACAAGCGCTGGCAATTCGACCGTCAGTCTGGCCTGCTGACACAGTACTGGATTGGCGATAAAGCCCAACTGTTAACCCCACTGACCGACCAGTTCACCCGCGCACCGCTGGACAACGACATCGGCGTGAGCGAGTCAACCCGCATCGACCCTAACGCCTGGGTTGAACGCTGGAAGGCCGCCGGTCACTATCAGGCTGAAGCAACGTTACTGTACTGTGCTGCCGATACGCTGAGCAGTGCGGTACTGATCACCACCGAACATGCGTGGCAGTATCAGGGCGAAACGCTGTTCGTCAGCCGAAAAAGCTATCATATTGACGGCAATGGTGAAATGCAGATAACGGTGGATGTTGACGTTGCCAGCGGTACGCCGCATCCGGCCCGCATCGGCCTGAGCTGCCAGCTGGCGCAGGTTGCGGAGCGAGTGAACTGGTTAGGTCTCGGCCCGCATGAGAACTACCCGGACCGTCTGGGCGCCGCCTGTTTCGATCGCTGGGATCTGTCGCTTGATGAGATGTACACCCCGTATGTTTTCCCGGGCGAAAACGGTCTGCGCTGCGGCACGCGTGAACTGCACTACGGCGCGCACCAGTGGCGCGGAGACTTCCTGTTCAACATAAGCCGCTTTAGCCAGCAGCAACTGATGGAAACCAGCCACCGCCATCTGCTGCAACCTGAGGCGGGCACCTGGCTCAATATTGATGGCTTCCATATGGGCGTCGGCGGCGATGATTCGTGGAGTCCTTCCGTGTCACCGGAATTCCAGCTAAGCGCCGGGCGTTATCACTACCAGGTTATCTGGGGTTAAACATAATAATAATGGGCAGGTTATGACCTGCCCTTATTTTTCCTGAGGAAGTCTGTTATGTATTATTTAAAAAACACTAACTTTTGGATGTTCGGCTTTTTCTTCTTCTTTTACTTTTTCATTATGGGTGCCTATTTCCCCTTCTTCCCTATCTGGTTACACGATGTAAACCATATCAGCAAAGGCGATACCGGCATCATCTTCGCCTGTATCTCACTGTTTTCTTTGTTATTCCAGCCAATTTTCGGACTACTGTCCGATAAGCTTGGTCTGCGTAAACATCTGCTGTGGGTAATTACCGGCATGCTGGTCATGTTTGCCCCGTTTTTTATTTACGTATTTGGCCCATTATTGCAGGTTAATATTTTACTGGGTTCAATTGTCGGCGGGATTTACCTTGGCTTTATTTACAATGCCGGCGCTCCGGCGATTGAAGCCTATATTGAAAAAGCCAGCCGCCGAAGCAACTTTGAATTTGGTCGCGCGCGCATGTTTGGCTGCGTGGGCTGGGCGCTGTGCGCCTCGATTGCCGGAATTATGTTCACCATCAATAACCAGTTTGTCTTCTGGTTAGGTTCTGGCTGTGCGGTCATTCTGGCATTGCTGCTACTCTTTTCAAAAACAGATGCCCCCTCTTCAGCAAAAGTCGCGGATGCGGTAGGCGCCAACAACTCGGCATTCAGCCTGAAGCTGGCGCTGGAGTTATTCAAACAACCGAAACTCTGGTTCCTCTCCCTGTACGTGGTCGGCGTTTCCTGCACTTATGACGTATTTGACCAGCAGTTCGCCAACTTCTTTACCTCGTTCTTTGCCACCGGCGAACAGGGTACCCGCGTGTTTGGCTACGTCACAACGATGGGGGAATTGCTCAACGCCTCGATCATGTTCTTTGCGCCGCTGATTGTGAACCGCATCGGCGGAAAGAACGCCCTGCTGCTGGCAGGCATGATCATGTCGGTAAGGATTATTGGCTCCTCATTCGCCACCACTGCGCTGGAAGTCGTTATTCTCAAAACGCTGCATATGTTTGAGATACCGTTCCTGATCGTCGGCTGCTTCAAGTACATCACCAGTCAGTTTGAAGTACGTTTCTCGGCCACGATTTACCTGGTATGTTTCTGTTTCTTCAAACAGTTAGCAATGATTTTCATGTCAGTTCTGGCCGGGAAAATGTATGAGAGTATTGGTTTCCAGGGAGCTTATCTGGTGCTGGGGATAATTGCGCTGAGCTTCACGCTGATTTCCGTATTTACCCTTAGCGGGCCAGGGCCGTTTTCCCGCGTTTTCACCCCGGCAAGTAAACAAGTCTGAAGACAAATAACAAGAAGGAATATCTTCGATGAGCATGTCTATGAGAGACAGAATGAAAGCAGGCAAGCTGTTTACTGATATGTGCGAGGGGCTGCCAGAAGAGAGACTGCGCGGAAAGGAGTTAATGTATGAGTTTAACCACACGCGTCCATCTGAGATTAAAAAGAGGGAAAAACTGATTCGCGAAATATTTGCCTCCATAGGAGAAAATGCGTGGATTGAGCCCCCCATTTATTTCTCTTACGGCAGCAATATTCACATTGGCAAAAACTTCTACGCCAATTTTAACTTTACCATTGTGGATGATTACACGGTCACCATCGGCGATAACGTTTTAATTGCACCAAACGTCACGATCACGGTAACGGGTCACCCTGTGCACCATGAATTAAGGAAATCCGGAGAGATGTTTTCCTTTCCAGTCACCATCGGCAATAACGTATGGATTGGCAGTAACGTAGTGATCAATCCCGGCATAACGATTGGCGATAATTCCGTTATCGGCGCGGGGAGTATAGTCACAAAAGACATTCCGGCAGATGTCGTGGCCGTGGGGGTTCCCTGTCGAGTTCTCAGAACCATTAATGAACGAGATAAAGAGTACTATTACCAAAATTCTAAAGTGGATCCGTTACTTTAAGTCGTCATGCCGGATGCACCACTCACGTGGTTTATCCGGCCTACAATACTAAAAGGCCCGGTAAGCATTGCGCCGCCGGGCATCACACGATGTTACTCTTCAATCGCCTGACGGATTTGCTGCAACGACGCGGGATCGTCAATGGTCGTTAGATCGCCAGGATCGCGGCCTTCACAGATCGCCTGGATCGTCCGTCTGAGCATTTTGCCAGAGCGCGTTTTCGGCAACTGCGACACAAACCAGACGTGCGCCGGACGGCCAAAATTACCAATCTGACTGTCCACCAGCGCCATAATCGCCTTCTCTTCCGAATGTGCGATGTCGCGATCTTCAAGGCTGTCGCTCTGTTTCGGAATGACAAACGCGACCGCGACCTGCCCCTTCAGCGCGTCCTTCACGCCGACCACAGCCACTTCGGCAACGTTCGGATAGCTGGAAATACTCTCCTCTATCTCACGCGTCCCCAACCGATGCCCGGCCACGTTGATGACATCATCCGTACGGCCAAGGATGAAGTAATAGCCGTCCGCATCGCGAATACCCCAGTCAAAGGTGGCGTACACCTGGCGAGAAAACAGCGACCAGTAGGTATTCACAAACCGCGCGTCATCACCCCAGATAGTCTGGATACAGCCCGGCGGCAGCGGCCCTTCAATCACCAGCATGCCCTTTTCATTCGCTTCGCAGGGCTCACCGGTCACCTCATTGAGCAACTGCACGTTATATCCGTACATCGGCACGCCTGGGCTACCCAGCCGCGACGGGCGGTCGTCCAGCCCGCGAGCGATCGCCATAATCGGCCAACCGGATTCAGTCTGCCAGTAGTTGTCGATAACCGGGACACCCAGCGTTTCCGTTACCCAACTGGCGGTCGGTTCATCCAGCGGCTCCCCCGCCAGATACAGCACCTCCAGCAAGGAGAGATCGTGATTGCGGATTTGCGCGGTCGGGAATTTCTTCAGCACGCGGATGGCGGTTGGGGCAGAGAACATCCGGCTGACCTGATACTTCTCAACAATTTTCCACCATACGCCACAGTCCGGATACGTTGGCAGCCCTTCGTACACCACCGTCGCCATCCCCGCCAGCAGCGGGGCATACACGATATACGAATGCCCAACCACCCAGCCGATATCCGATGCGCAGAAGAACACGCCGCCCGCTTTACCGCCGAAAATTGTGTCCATCGAGGTCGCCAGCGCGACCGCGTAGCCGCCAACGTCGCGCTGCACGCCTTTCGGTTTACCGGTTGTCCCGGAGGTGTAGAGAATGCAGGACGTTTCGTTCGACTCCAGCCAGGCAACCGGCACCCGCGCGCCGAGATGCTGTTGGCGCAGCGCGGCAAAGTCGAGGTCTCGCCCCTCTATCCGCACCATTTTCGCCAGACCGCGATCGACCAATACCACATGACGCGGCTGGTGCTGCGCCTGATCGATCGCATCATCGAGCAGCTTTTTATACGGCAGGATTTTGCCGCCGCGCGCCCCGGCATCCGCCGACACGATAACCACCGGTCGGGCGTCGTCGATACGCGCCGCTACGCTGTGCGAGGCGAAACCACCGAACACCACCGAGTGGATCGCCCCAATGCGCGCGCAGGCCAGCAGCGTAATGTGCGCCTCGGCGATCATCGGCATATAAACCAGTACCCGATCGCCACGTTGTACGCCCAGCGACAACAACATCGCCGCCGCGACGTTCACTTCGTCATACAGCTGACGAAAGGTAAACGTGCGTTCTTCTTCAGTTTCTGAAGAAACGGCAATCAGCGCCAACGCGTCAGGCTGTTTCTCCAGCCAGCGGTCAATGGCGTTGTGGCACAGATTGGTCGTACCGCCGCAAAACCAGCGGGCAAACGGCGGATTACTGTGGTCCAGCACCTGCGTATACGGCTGCTGCCAGTCAATACGCTGGGCCTGCTCGGCCCAGAACGACTCCGGCTGCGTAATAGAACGTTGATAAAACTCGCTATAAGACATAATGCTCTCCTGTTGAACTTACGCCTTGCCGCACGCAGGTTTAGATTACATAAAGGTCCATATACTCATTGACCGGCATCTGCTCCAGGCGAGTTCTGTCCAGGGAGACATCCAGGATGCGCCGCTGCTGACGGGTCGGGAACTGACGCGCCAGGTTAATTTTGAACTTCTCGACCAGCTTCGGCATACCGTCGTTACGACGGCGCGCGTGGCCGATTGGGTATTCCACTACCACTTCTTCAAAGCGTGAGCCGTCGGTGAATTCAAGCGTGATGGCATTCGCGATGGCGCGTTTTTCAGGGTCGTGGTAATCGGCAGTAAAGGCCGGATCTTCGAAGCAGTTAATCTTTTCACGCAGTGCATCAATGCGTTTGTCCTGCGCCACGCCGTCTTCGTAATCTGCCGCCGTTAAGCGTCCGAACAGCAGCGGGATAGCCACCATGTACTGGATGCAGTGGTCACGATCCGCCGGGTTATTCAACGGGCCTTTTTTATCGATGATACGGATACAGGCTTCGTGCGTACGAATGGTCACTTTTTCGATATCGGCAGCGGTCTTACCTGCGGCCTGTAACTGCTCGTACAGCGTCATCGCCGCTTCTACCGCGGTCTGCGAGTGGAACTCTGCCGGGAAGGAAATTTTAAACAACACGTTTTCCATCACGTACGAACCGTACGGGCGCTGGAAGCGGAAAGATTCGCCTTTGAAAGAGACATCATAGAAGCCCCAGGTTTTTGCCGTCAGTGCGGACGGGTATCCCATTTCACCGGTTTTCGCCATCAGCGCCAGACGTACAGCACGTGAGGTGGCATCGCCAGCCGCCCAGGATTTACGCGTGCCGGTATTCGGCGCATGACGATAGGTACGCAGCGACTGACCGTCGACCCACGCCAACGAGACGGCGTTGAGAATTTCATCGCGGTTCAGGCCGAGCATCTCGGCAACCACCGCCGTGGAGGCGACTTTTACCAGCAGGACGTGATCCAGACCGACGCGGTTGAAGGAGTTTTCCAGCGCGATACAGCCCTGAATTTCATGGGCTTTAATCATTCCGGTTAACACTTTTTTCATGGTTAACGGCGCTTTACCCACCGCCACCGCATTGCGCGACAGCCAGTCAGCCGTCGCCAGAATACCGCCGAGGTTATCGGAAGGATGACCCCATTCTGCGGCCAGCCAGGTGTCGTTAAAGTCCAGCCAGCGGATCATCGCACCGATGTTAAACGCCGCCTGCACCGGATCGAGCTGGAACTGGGTACCTGGTACGCGCACACCGTTCGGGACGACGGTACCCGGTACAACCGGCCCCAGCAGTTTTTTACAGGCCGGATATTCCAGCGCTTCCAGGCCACAGCCAAGGGTATCAAGCAGGCAATAATGCGCGGTGTCATACGCCACCTTCGAGGTGATCTCGTAGTTCATGACATAATCAACGATATCAACGATTTCACGGTCAAATTCAGGGCGGACGTTCGAAATATGTGCAGACATAGGGTACATTTCCTGTTTTTTATCTTTAGAGGTTTTGCATTAGCAACGCTGATCAATCGAGACAAATACGCGATCTTCCGGGCCGGTATAGTTGGCGGAAGGACGGATAATTTTGTTGTCCTGGCGCTGTTCAATGATGTGCGCCGCCCAGCCAGTGACGCGGGCGATAACGAACAGCGGTGTGAACATTTCAGTGGGGACGCCCATCATGTTGTAGGAAACCGCCGAGAACCAGTCGAGGTTGGGGAACATCTTTTTCGTTTCCCACATCACCTCTTCCAGACGGTCAGCAATGTTGTACATTTTCAGCGAACCGCCTTCCTGAGAAAGCTGTTTCGCCACGCGCTTGATCACCTGATGGCGCGGGTCGGCGATGGTGTAAACCGGGTGACCAAAGCCAATCACCACTTCTTTGTTTTCAACGCGTTTACGGATATCCGCTTCGGCTTCATCCGGCGTTTCATAGCGTTGCTGGATCTCCAGCGATACTTCATTCGCCCCGCCGTGTTTCGGCCCACGCAGTGCGCCAATCGCACCGATAATCGCGGAGTACATATCCGAGCCGGTTCCCGCAATCACACGCCCCGTGAAGGTGGAAGCGTTAAACTCGTGCTCGGCGTACAGCACCAGCGAAATGTGCATCGCCTTTTCCCAGCTTTGTGATGGCTTTTCACCATGCAGCAAATGCAGGAAGTGACCGCCAATAGAATCATCGTCGGTCTCCGGCTGAATACGCTCGCCGTTATGGCTGTAGTGATACCAGTACAGGAGGATAGAACTGAGCGATGCCAGCAGTTTGTCGGCAATATCGCGTGCGCCGGAGACGGTATGCCCTTCTTTTTCCGGCAGCGTACAACCCAGCGCGGAAACACCAGTGCGCATCACATCCATCGGATGCGAGGCGGCAGGCAGCGCTTCCAGTACGGTACGCACGTTAGCGGGCAATCCGCGCAGCGCTTTCAGTTTGCTTTTATAGGCGGTGAGCTCATCGCGGGTGGGTAATTTCCCGTGAATCAGCAGATGCGCAACTTCTTCAAATTCGCACTGTTGCGCCAGGTCAAGAATATCGTAGCCACGATAGTGCAGATCGTTACCGCTTTTACCCACGGTACATAAGGCAGTATTTCCGGCAGCGACGCCTGACAGCGCAACCGATTTTTTTGGTTTAATGACATGGGTACTATTTTGCAGGATCGTTGTGTCGCTCATGTTGTCCTCGTCATTATTGTAATAGTAGGGTACAGATTTATTGCCGGATGGCGGCTACACCTTATCCGGCCTACGACGGTTACTTTTTTGTGTACAACGCGTCGAGTTTCTCTTCGAACTGGTAGTAATTGATGCTTTCGTACAGCTCGTTACGCGTCTGCATGATGTCGATAACGTTCTTTTGCGTACCTTCCTGACGCAGCACGTTGTAAACCTTTTCCGCCGCGCGGTTCATGGCGCGGAAAGCTGACAGCGGGTACAGCGCCATCGCGACGTTCGCGCTGCGCAGTTCATCGGTGGTAAACAGCGGTGTGGCGCCAAACTCAGTAATGTTGGCGAGAATCGGTACCTGTACCGCATCGGCAAACTGGCGGTACATCGCAAGCTCGGTAATGGCTTCCGGGAACAGCATGTCAGCGCCCGCTTCGACATACGCCTGGGCACGATCGATGGCAGCCTCTAACCCTTCCACCGCCAGCGCATCGGTTCGCGCCATAATCACAAAGTTGGGATCGGTGCGCGCATCAACGGCGGCGCGGATCCTGTCGACCATCTCTTCTTTCGAGACGATCGCCTTGTTCGGACGATGACCGCAGCGCTTGGCGCCAATCTGATCTTCAATATGCAGCGCAGCAGCACCCGCTTTGGAAATCGACTTGACGGTACGCGCCACGTTGAATGCAGACGATCCAAAACCAATATCCGCATCCACCAGCAATGGCAGCGGGCAAACATCCGTAATGCGACGAATATCAGTCAGCACATCATCAAGGGTAGAAATACCGAGATCCGGCAGCCCCAGCGAGCCCGCAGCGACGCCACCGCCGGAGAGATAAATCGCCTGATACCCGGCGCGTTGAGCCAGCAGAGCGTGGTTGGCATTGATGGTGCCAACGATTTGTAATGGGTTTTCTTTGGTAAGCGCAGCGCGAAACGCCAGCCCTGGGGAGTGTAGAGACATATCCCGTCCTCTTGTTATCAACTTGTTATCGTTCGTTGATATTTCTAAAGCAAGGGGTATGCCAGGGAGCTTATTTTCTCTTCAATTTAATTTTTTATCTTTTAAAACAATAGATTAAATCCAATACTTCTATTTTTGTTGCACAGAAGCGTGTCAGCTATCGTTTCATGAAACGTTCCTTCACGTTTCATTGCAACATTTATGAAACACAACTAAACCCTACTACTCGGTTCCTTAATTTTTGGGGGGTTAGTTATGGCAGATACGCATCTACCGCCGCGAGTGAACGACGATAAACCGGTTATCTGGACAGTCTCGGTCACCCGCCTGTTTGAACTGTTTCGCGACATCAGTCTGGAGTTCGACCACCTGGCGACCATCACCCCCATTCAGCTTGGTTTCGAAAAAGCGGTGGCCTATATCCGTAAGAAGCTGGCTACCGAGCGTTGCGATGCCATCATTGCGGCGGGCTCCAACGGGGCATATCTGAAAAGCCGTTTATCGATTCCGGTGATCCTGATTAAACCCAGCGGATTCGACGTGCTACAGGCGCTGGCAAAAGCGGGAAAACTCACCTCGTCGATTGGCGTCATTACCTATCAGGAAACCATTCCTGCGCTTCTCGCGTTTCAAAAAACCTTCAATTTGCAGCTTGAACAGCGCAGCTATATCACCGAGGAAGATGCCCGTGGGCAAATCAACGAACTGAAGGCCGGCGGTACGCAGGCAGTGGTTGGTGCGGGATTGATTACCGATCTAGCAGAAGAAGCAGGTATGACCGGCATCTTTATCTATTCGGCGGCCACCGTGCGCCAGGCCTTTGTCGATGCGCTGGATATGACTCGCCTGACGCTGCGCAGAAACGGTCAGTACGCCTCTGGCGATACGTTGCGCACCCGCTACGCACTGGGAGATATGCGCGGTCACTCTGCGCAGATGGAACAGGTGCGGCACACCATTATGCTCTACGCCCGCTCGCGTGCGCCGGTCCTCATTCAGGGCGAAACAGGAACGGGTAAAGAGCTGGCCGCACAGGCCATTCACCGTGAGTTTTTCACCCGTCAGGAGAATCGACGCGGTAAACCCTCGCCGCCGTTTGTTGCCGTCAACTGCGGGGCAATCACCGAGTCATTGCTGGAAGCGGAGCTGTTCGGCTATGAGGACGGCGCCTTTACCGGCTCTCGCCGAGGGGGGCGCGCGGGCCTGTTTGAAATCGCCCACGGCGGAACCCTGTTTCTTGATGAGATAGGCGAGATGCCGCTGCCGTTACAAACCCGACTGCTGCGCGTGCTGGAAGAAAAAGAGGTTACCCGGGTCGGTGGACATCAGCCGATTCCGGTCGATGTCCGGGTGATTAGCGCCACACATTGTAATCTGGAGCAGGAGATGAAACAGGGGGAATTTCGTACCGATCTGTTTTATCGCCTGAGCATTTTACGCCTCAAGCTGCCGCCGCTACGCGAGCGGTTGCCCGATATCCTGCCGCTGGCGGAAAGCTTTTTAAAACAATCGCTGGCGGAACTGGACGTGCCGTTTTCTGAGCCAGTACGCAAGGGGCTGGGATTAAGTCAGCCGACGCTGCTGAATTATGGCTGGCCGGGGAATATCCGCGAACTGCGTAATATGATGGAGCGCCTGGCGCTATTTTTAAGCGTCGAGCCGCAGCCGGAGCTGAATATGGATTTTTTACAACAGCTATTACCGGAACTGGCCATTGCTGCTGACTCACCGCAAGCATCTTCATTGCTGACGCCGCAGCAGGTGTTGGCACAATTCAATGGTGATAAAACCGCGGCTGCACGCTATCTCGGAATTAGCAGAACCACGTTCTGGCGCCGATTAAAAGAAAACCCGCCGGTACAATGACCGACGGGTGTTGTATTTTTTACAGCTGCACATTATTTTTTCTTGTAAATATTGGCTGTGCCATGGATTTTGTTATCCGTTTGGCCGGAGGTTAATACCACCACGTCAGCGCCTTTCTCTTCAGCTTTCTTCAGAAGGTCTTCTTTAGCATCCGAAGTAGATACTTCATTACTCGTTGAAATGTCACCGATTTTTGTGTACTGAGACTCAACCTTTTCAAACTCAACCTTCGTCATAAATTCCGCGGCATACGCGTTGGTCACAACAAAAGCTAACGCACCAATAAGTACTTTAATTCCAGTTTTCATATAAAAGCTCCAGATTTTGTTATATATGCCATCATCGCCCCCTGAACATTCGACATGCGAGTCAAGGATGATTAATAAGTAGTTCAGGCTGACAAAAAGATCCAGAGCAGGCGGAAATATAAAGAGATTTTGCGAATCGTTAATTACGCAAAACGCAGTGGCGCTACGTTTTCAACGCGCACTGTGAGTGAATGCGCAGAATGACGTGCGCACTAAAATTATAGTGTTAGCTGTCTTTCCCGTGTTTACTAATGGAAACGTTGTCTATGGAACCTTTGCACGCCGTTGTACTCACCGTCAGCCTGTTTGTTTTAACCTTTTTTAACCCCGGCGCAAATCTGTTCGTGGTGGTACAAACTAGCCTGGCATCCGGACGACGCGCAGGTGTGATGACCGGTCTGGGTGTTGCCTTAGGTGATGCGTTTTACTCCGGCCTTGGGCTCTTTGGTATGGCAACGCTAATCACCCAGTGTGAAGAGATATTTTCATTGATTAAGATTGTCGGCGGCGCCTATCTGCTGTGGTTTGCCTGGAACAGCATCCGCCATCAGGCCACGCCGCAAATGCCCACGCTACAGCAGCCGCTTTCCGCCCCCTGGTATGTATTTTTCCGCCGTGGATTACTAACAGATTTATCGAACCCACAAACTGTACTCTTTTTTATTAGTATCTTCTCGGTCACCTTAAGCGCAGACACACCTACGTGGGCCAGACTGATGGCCTGGGCAGGCATTGTGTTGTCTTCCGTTATCTGGCGTATTTTTCTCAGCCAGGCATTTTCTTTGCCTGCCGTGCGACGGGCGTATGGTCGTATCCAACGGGTTGCCAGCCGGGTAATTGGCGCAATAATAGGTGTCTTCGCGCTAAGACTTATTTATGAAGGTATTAGCCATCGATAAGAGAGTTTAACTTGACCATCGTGAGGTAATTGTCCGTAATACCGCCTGAATTTTTAATCGCAGGTTGAGTGGCAGTGAGATGGAACAGGTTGAACCGGTAAACGACACATTACTCCTTACGGAATGGCAGGCGCTGATACGACAAACATCGCCTGACGTTCACACGCTCCTCACATCGTTAAGCGATGAAGAGATCCGCCATTTAGTGACCGTTTTTTATGACTATATGCTCTCCCATGCCCAGAGCGCATTGTTCCTTAATACGGAACAGGTCAGTACCCGCCTCAGCGGTAGTATGTTTGACTGGTTACGCAGCGTGCTCGGCAGCGCGCACGAAGATCTACCGCAGCTGCTGGCCAAACAGCGCAAAATTGGCGTGGTGCATGCCCGCATCGGTCTGCCCATCGATCTGGTGAATCGCGGCGCGCGTAAGCTCAAGGATGAGCTGTATCGGGTATTGAAAACCAAAGCTGACGACTCGTCTTCCCTGCTGAGCAATGCTATCTGTTTCAGCAGCCTGGCAATGGATACTGCGCTGGAGGCCATGACCGTCTCCTATTCCCCAAGCCACCAAAACTCCCTGCATACGCAGGAGCAGTATCGCCTGCAGACCATTTACGATGACGTTAACGTCGAGCGCGAACGGCAAATTCGCTCATTTACCGACTGGGAAAACCAGTTTATCTATAACATTGCCACCGGAATGCCTTTCGGTGAAATGGTGTTTCTGGCGAACTCTGATTTTGGTATGTGGTTCTCACATAAGGGAAAACATATTCTTGGCAACAGCAATTTGCTCAAAGAAATGGAATCGCTAATTGCAGAGATCGACACCCGTCTGACGACCACCCTGTCACCTCAGCATCAGCCGACAGAACCCGAGCGGATGAGCTTATTACAGGATGTTCGCCAGCTGTCGGCAAAAATCCATTTCCTGCTCGCTTCGATGTTTGAGGCGCTGGTTAAGCAGGAAAATGGTAAAGATTCGCTGACCCAGTTGCTTAATCGCCGCTTTATTCCGACCATCATGCGACGCGAAATCTCGCTGGCGTTACATGCGCGTAAGCCTTTTAGCCTGGCGATGCTGGATATCGACTACTTCAAGCAAATTAACGATAACTTCGGGCATAATACCGGCGATCTGACGCTCAAAAATGTCGCAGCGGTCATTTATGATCATATCCGTAGCAGCGATTACGTGTTCCGCTACGGTGGTGAAGAATTTATGATCTTGCTCGTCGAGTCAGATGAATCGCAGGCCAGTATTATTCTGGAAACGCTGCGTATGAAAATTGCCGGGATGCGCATGGCAGCCTCTGCGACAGAAACGTTTTCTATTACCGTCAGTATCGGTATTGCCGAATATGATTATCATCCCGACTACAAACAGCTGGTTGATAAAGCCGATCGCGCACTTTATCAGGCAAAAAGTAATGGTCGCGACCGCGTTGAGGTTTATCAGGAATAACCATTGCCCTGCAGAGAAATAAATACCCCATTCAGGGTATTTATCTGACTTGCGATAAATATCGAGCTGTTATTTTTATTCAGGCATATTGGCATGATGAAAATAACAGCCACGTAATAAGATGCAAATCAAATACACCAAATCTGAATAGCGCTAGCATATCCCGGTGATGACGCCTTCTGAATGCAGAAGGGGAAATATGAGGGATAGTATAAAATCATGAACGGGAAGAAAAGAACGCGCTGGCAGCGCCGTCCTGGCACGATCGGAGGCAAACTGCCGTGGAATGACTGGCGCAACGCCAGCAGCTGGCGAAAAGCCACCCAGTTTCTCCTGCTGGCTATTAATATTTATATTGGCGTAACGTTCTATTACTGGGTCCGCTATTTCGAAACCGCCGGCACCAGCGTCTATATTCCAAGGCCAGGTGGTATTGAGGGATGGCTACCAATCGCGGGTTTGATGAATATCCGCTATACGCTGGAGACTGGTTTTCTTCCGCCTATCCATGCCGCCTCCATGCTGCTGTTAGTTGCGTTTATCCTGATTAGTCTGTTGTTAAAAAAAGCCTTCTGTTCGTGGTTATGCCCGGTGGGCACGCTGTCCGAACTGCTCGGCAATCTGGGGAAAAAAGTATTTGGTCGCAACTTCACGCTGCCGCGCTGGCTGGATATTCCGCTGCTCAGTCTGAAGTATTTGTTGCTGAGTTTCTTTTTGTATATCGCCCTGTCGATGCCTGCGCAGGGGATTCAGTATTTTCTAATGTCGGCCTATGGCATGATTATCGACGTGAAGATGCTCGATTTCTTTCGCCATATTGGCTCCGCTACGCTCATCTTTGTTATCGTTATCAGCGTCCTGAGCCTGTTTATTCGCAATGCCTGGTGCCGCTATCTGTGCCCTTATGGTGCGCTGCTCGGCCTGTTCTCATTACTCTCACCGTTTAAAATCCGCCGTAACGCTGACAGCTGTATCGACTGCGGAAAATGCGCGAAAAACTGCCCGTCGAATATCCCGGTCGACAGACTGATTCAGGTGCGTACCGTGGAATGCACTGGCTGCATGACCTGCGTTGAATCCTGCCCGGTAGCCTCAACGCTGAGCTTTTCACTGCAGACTCCGCCTGGAGCACAAGGCAACGGTGGTAAATCATTATGGCGCCAGAGGACGCTGTCAGGTGTTGCCATGACGCTACTGGTGCTGGGCATTCTGTTTGCCACTATTGGTTATGCCGTTTATGCCAATGTCTGGGATACGCCAGTGCCCGATCATATGTATTTCCAGCTGATCCCGAAGGCAAAGATGATCGGCCATTAATTTTTTTATCAGTATGTTCAAAACCCTGCCAATTCTGGCAGGGTTTCCCGCGTCTTTTGCCATTTTAAGACAATTGAACTTGTGCCATCGCGCTCTCGTTTATACAACCTTAAATATCATCTGTAATAATTTTTCTATTTTGTTATGGGCGACTGGGATCAAAATAATGAACGGGATAACATCATGACTAAAATAAAACTGGCACTGCTATTACCTCTTTTTCTGGCGGGTTGTACGATGAGCGACGGGGAATTAAGAAACGCTTACGCTCAGCATTATCAGCAACCTACCGCTTATGTAGATGCTTATAAACAGAAAATAGCCAGTATGGATATTCATGCGCTGGCCCAATATGCTGCCGCAGAAGATAAGAAAAAAATGCGTGGGCAGCCAAGACTGAAAATCGACGAATTCATTACCATTGAGAACGTGCAGGCGAAAGGAAATCGGGTAGTCTATGATTACTCACTGTCCGAAAGCTGGCTGGCGCTGTCCGCAGATAAACAGCGCGAGAAGCAGACCAATATGAATAAAGACCTGATCTACCGTACCTGCTCGCTGGAAACGGTACGTCTGGCGCAGGCAAAAGGGCTGGAAGAAGAGCATAACTATTACAGCCAGTACCCAGGCAAAGTTGCCTTTACTCTGAGAACCAGCGCGCAAATTTGTATGCAAAACGGTTTTACACAATAGCCGCAATCACAACGCCTGATGCGCTGCGCTTATCAGGCCTACATTTGCACGCTGCCGTAGGCCGGATAAGGTGCCAGCGCGCAGATTTGTCTGCAGAACGGTTTTACACAATAGCCGCAATCACTATGCCTGATGGCGCTACGCTTATCAGGCCTACGATTTGCACGCTGCCGTAGGCCGGATAAGGCGCCAGCGCGCAGATTTGTCTGCAAAACGGTTTTACACAATAACCGCAATCACTATGCCTGATGCGCTGCGCTTATCAGGCCTACGATTTACACGCTGCCGTAGGCCGGATAAGGCGCCAGCGCGCAGATTTGTCTGCAGAACGGTTTTACACAATAGCCGCAATCCACTATGCCTGATACGCTGCGCTTATCAGGCCTACGATTTGCACGCTGCCGCAGGCCGGATAAGGCGCCAGCGCGCAGATTTGTCTGCAGAACGGTTTTACACAATAGCCGCAATCCACTATGCCTGATACGCTGCGCTTATCAGGCCTACGATTTGCACGCTGCCGTAGGCTGGATAAGGCGCCAGCGCCGCATCCGGCTAAAACATCAGAATTTCCACGAAACGCTGCCGACAATACTGCGCTCGGCGCCGAAGTAGCAGTATGAGAGCGAGTTACAGGCCGCAACGTAGCGCTTGTCGGTCAGGTTGTTAACGTTCAACTGCGCGCTCAACCCTTTAATGCCGATATTCGTTAAGTCGTAACCAATCACCATATCCACCAGCGTGTAGGACGGCAGGGTGTGAGTATTCAGGCGATCGCTGGTAATACCGTTAACGTAGCGCACGCCTGAACCCAACGTCAGACCGTCCAGCGGACCGCTTTTCACATCGTAGCTCAGCCAGGTACTGGCCTGATTACGCGGGGCGTACACTGCGCGCTTGCCCTGCTCTTCCGGGCTGCTTTTCTTATAGCGAATGTCGGTATAGGTATACGCCGCCTGCAAACGGAAGCTATCCGTCAGTTGGCTAATTGCCTCCAGCTCCACCCCTTCAGATTCAATTTCCCCAATCGAGCGGTACGGATCGGTCGGCTCTTCTTTGGTGGCGATATTCGTCTGATTGATACGGAATACCGATGCGCTGAACTGGCTGTTGAGTCCTTCCGGCTCATATTTCAGCCCGGCTTCCCACTGCTTGCCTTTCATCGGATCCAGCAGATTGCCGTTCTCATCGGCAAAGCTGGTTGGCGTAAAGGCAGTGGAATAACTCACGTACGGCGCAAAGCCGTTATCGAATAAATAGAGCAACGCGGCGCGGGTGCTGAAGTTGTTTTTATCCAGATCGCTGCGAGTATTCTTGATCTTATCAATGTTAGAAACGCTGACCTGATCGTAACGACCACCGAGCGTAATACGCCAGCGATCCCATGACATCTGATCCTGCAAATAGTAACCCGTCTGGCGCAGCTTGTGTTTCTCACGCGCATACATGTCGATGTAATCAGGCTTCGCGCCGTACACTGGATTAAAAGCGTCAATCGGCGGGAAAGCGCCGTAGTAACCGGTAGTATTGTTGCTGCGATCCTGATAGTCGATCCCCACCAGCAGACGGTGGTTTACCTGCCAGGTATCAAAGCTGCCGTCGAGCTGGTTATCCAGCGTAATCGCCGACATTTTTTCATCGGAGCCGGAGTAACCGCGATTAAGCTCGGTTTCATTCAGCCAGCCCGCCGCATACACCTGATTCAGCTCAACGTCGGTATGCAGATAGCGCAGCTTTTGCCGCACCGACCAACCGCTATCAAACATATGCTCAATGTTGTAGCCCACCATGTTTTCACGGCGATCGTATTTGTCGTAATCATCCTCGCCTTCGTAAAAGGTGTTGGAGATCTTTTGCCCGTAATGCGGAATCACGGTGCCGTCATACGGCAGACCGGAGTGGCTACCGCCTTCCGGGTCACGGTGCAGATAGGCCATCAGATCCAGACGCGTCTGGTCGGTGATACGCCATGTCAGGCTGGGCATCAGCGCGTAACGCTCTTCCTTCAATGGACCAAACTGCGAGTCCGCGTAACGCGTCATCCCGCTCAGTCGCGCCGCCACGCGATCGTTATCATCCAGTGCCCCGGTGACGTCAAACGCCGCGCCGCGCTGGTTATTGTTGCCGGCAAACAGCTTCACCTCACCGCCCGCATCAAACGACGGCTTACGTGAGGTCAGCGCCACAATGCCACCCGGGGAGGAACGGCCATACAGTACGGAAGCCGGGCCACGTACGACTTCGATATCTTCGAGGAACCACGGATCGACCACCAGCGAGCTGTGTGAGTTGGTGTCGCCCATCATCTTCAGACCATCGAGATAGACGTTATCCAGGCTACCGTCAGAAAAGCCACGTAGCACGATGTAGTCAAAGCGGTTGGAGGCGCCAATCTGATTGCTGTACACCCCCGGCGTATAGCTGACGGCCTGGCGCACGCTGGTTGCACCCTGCTCTTCAAACTGCTCACGGGTAACGATCGATACCGACTGCGGCGTTTCAATATCCGGCGTGGCAAGCTTCGTGGCCCCGCTCTGCATCTGCGAGGTGACAACCACCGTATCGTTTTTTGTTGTTTCCTGCGCCAGCAGAGGAAAAGCCACGCTACCGGTAACCCATCCCACCAGCAGCGCCAAGCGAGTCTTCGCGAACATGAATATCTCCAAAGGCATGTCTAATTGTAAGTGAGAATTATTACCTTTTTGCTGACGGAGATAGCTATGCCGAATGCCAGGTTGCCTATGCGCAGTGCCAAATTGTCAGGAAATCACGTGCGTAAAACGCAAATATGGATTAGCAAAGTTTGAGCAAATCGCCGGGCGAAAAGCCGTAACGGCGACGAAAAGCGGTAGAAAAGTTGGTGGCGTGCTGATAACCCGACATCCAGGCCGCCTGTTGTACGCTATATCCTTCCAGTAGATAGCCGCGCGCACGTTCCAGACGGCAATCGCGCAGGTAGTCGAATACCGAACAGCCATAGGCTGCGCGAAACTTACTGCGCAGGCTACTGGGACTCATCGCTGCGCGTTGTGCCAGGTCATTAAGGGTGTAGTCATTTTCGGGACTCTGCTCCAGCAGTCGGCGAACGACCTCCAGCCGCTGCTGCTCCCCGCTCGCCGCAAGACGTTTACCGCTCTCGACCTGACACACGCTGAGGCCATGACCGAACAGTTGTAATATCAGCCCTTCCAGCATCAGCTGACGAGAAACATGGCTAATCGTGCTCTGCTGCGCGTACTGCAGTCCGCTGAGTAAAAACCCCGGCACCTGCCAGATAAGCGTTGGCGTCTGGCATCTTTCCCACTCACGCATCAACGATTCGAGCAACCCCGTGCGACACGCGCCGTCGGGATACAAACCAAGCGATAATGTCCGCAGTTTACAATCAGCATGATGACGGGCACGCATCGTCTGGTGCTCACTCAAGCGTGAGCTAAACGCCATGCCGGAGCGCACCACGTGCTCCTGTCCGTTAAGCGTCAGGATCACGCAGCCTTCCAGTACCACCAGCATATACAGAGGGCTGTCGTGACGAGAGGTGGTTTCGTAGGGTTGCAATACCTGTACGTCGGAGTGCGTCACGCACATCCCACATGGGAGAGTCATCTCCTCAATTTCACCTTGCAGAACAGGGCTGCCAGACGGTAAATCCGGCCTTTGTGCCAACTGGGGAAAGCGGTAATCGATCCCGTAGCGCTCACCAAAATCCATAAACTCGCTGACGGAGAAAGTGCGAGCGACGCGTCCGGAGGCATTCAGGGCGGTGGTATTGTTCATGCTGTCTTCTGCACAGGAAATGGGATTAACGGTTTATAACTGAAGCAACATTACCATTACCTGCGCATCACGACAATAATAATGAGAACTATTATCAATATGGATAATTAGCAGAATAAACAGATTAATCCAGCCAGTTTAGATCTGTCGATGAGATACACGGCGCAGCCTCTTTTAACCAGCGATACAGCAGCTCAATATTTCTAAGCCGTGTTGAAGTCTTTGGCCAGACAAGGTAGTAGCCCTCGCCAGTCGCTACCGCATCTTTAAACGGTAACGCCAACATCCCTGCCTGAATGGCCGCCTGGCTTAACAGCAGGTCGGCAACGGACACGCCATGACCGCTCATCGCAGCAAGACTGCCCTGCTCCAGGGTGTCGAACACTTTGCCTCGCGCAAGATTCAACGCCGGAAACTTCCCGGTGCGTTGCAGCCACCGACGCCAGTCACGGCGATCCGCTGAGGGATGAATCAGTTCACAGGCAGAAAGATCGCACTGCGCCTGCACCAGCAGTGCGGGTGAGCACACCGGGATAAGCCACTCCTGAAACAGCAACCGGCAGTCGGTATCGTCACCAAAATGGCCATTCCCTAACAGGATCGCACAGTCATACGGTTCACGACCGAAGGATACCGAATCGGTATCCATCCAGACGCTGGAAATTTCGACAACCGGGGTCGGATGCGCTTCACGGAAATGACGCAGCACGTCCAGAAGCCAACGCATCGTCAACGTAGACGGCGCTTTCAGCCGTAGCTCATGACTGCTGCTGCGAAAGGCATGACACGCGTGTTCCAGACTCTGAAACCCAGCCGTCAACTGCTGCGCCAGCCCTTGGCCAGAAGGCGTTATCTCGATACGCGGGCCGCTGCGGACAAATAGCTCACAACCAAACCATGCCTCCAGCGTGCGAATATGACGGCTTACCGCGCCCGGCGTCACGTTAAGTTGAATAGCGGCTTTACTGAACGATCCCAGACGGGCTGCGGCTTCAAAAGCCCTCAGGGCATACAACGGAGGTAGCGTCATTCTCAGCTTCTATGTTGAGTTTTACTCACAGTAGAGCGCAGTTTTATTCGTTTTTCAATGCGCCACGCAGGCGGAATACTGATGGAAAATATCATCAGGATAATCAGGTATGAATTTCACTTTACTGGCTGCCTATAGCCTCAGCGTAGTAACCCTGCTGTTAACTCCGGGTCCTGTCGTGGCGCTGATTACCACCACCGCGTCGCAGCACGGCTATCGCCGGGCCTTTCTCACGCTGATTGGCACTAACGGCGCTTCTTTAGTATTGATTGCTCTGGCTGCACTGATGTTAGCTGGTGTGGTTTCAATCTCTGCGATATGGCTTGGCGTACTGGGTCTTGTGGGATCGTTGTATATCGGTGTGATGGCGATTAACGGCCTGCGGGCCAGGGACTCAAACACCGGACTGTGTGCGCCAAAACGCGATAACAGCGGGCTTATCCATGGATTTCTGACTGGGGTCGCTAACCCAAAGGACATTTTGTTTTTCGTAGCGTTTTTTCCCCAGTTCATTGCCATTACGCAAGATTTCACCACCAGCATTCTGACGCTAACGCTGGTGTGGGTTATTTTTGATGTTACGGTGCTGTCTTTTTACATCATAGTTTTCAAACGCTGGATGCCAGAGCGGTTTGCCAGACGCAGCGTTTTTATCTCCTCCCTGTTTCTGCTCGCGGTGGCGGTGTTTGGCATTATTTATAATGTACACGCGCTAGGTGATGCTGCCAACTTACTGATTTAGTGTATGATGGTGTTTTTGAGGTGCTCCAGTGGCTTCTGTTTCTATCAGCTGTCCCTCCTGTTCAGCTACTGACGGGGTGGTGCGTAACGGCAAA
>Ga0129313_1000557_pt1 | contig 30254 bp, 24 predicted proteins | sample O1105metagenome_FD_94436 | JGI IMG/M metagenome (GOLD analysis project Ga0129313, IMG submission 94436) | Orangutan group fecal microbial communities from fecal samples from Wisconsin, USA - O1105 metagenome | ecosystem: Host-associated > Mammals > Digestive system > Large intestine > Fecal...
GAGACGACCGGGGTCAGTTGTATCAGATGGCACGATCTCGTAGATGGCTGTCACGTTATGACCGGCTCCGATCTCGCCGCCGTCTACCATATCATTTGCGAATTCATGATCTGCCACGTCCCTGTTTTCATAGCCTATAAGCCTGTAGCTTTCCACTGTTTCGGCGTTGAAGTCCACCTGGATCTTTACATCCTTGGCAACTGTAACGAGGGTGCCGCCCATGTCATCAACCAACACCTTCTTCGCCTCATACACCGAATCTATAAATGCGTAATTGCCATCGCCATTGTCTGCCAGTGCCTCCAGCTTGTTATCCTTCAGGTTGTCATTTCCAAATCCAAGGACGCTAAGGCTTATGCCTGCCGCCTTTTCTTCAGTTATAAGTCCTGTAAGTGCCTCCTCTGAGGTGAGCCCCACGTTCATGTCTCCGTCTGTGGCAAGAATGACCCGGTTATTTCCACCCTCTATGAAGTACTTCTCCGCCTGCTCATAGGCTGATATGATCCCACCACTGCCATTTGTGTAACCATAAGCCTTAAGCCCTTCAAGGGTGTCTATGATCTCCTTCCTGTGGTCTCCGGCAACCCCATCTAAGGCTATAAGGTCACTGCCGGCGTATGTTACGATACTTACTGTATCCGTCTCGTCAAGCTCATCTGCCAGCAGCTTGAAGGCCTTGACCGCCAGGGGAAGCTTGTTCTCATCGTACATGGAACCGGAGGTGTCTACAAGAAACACAAGATTATTCTTATTCTGCTGCTTCCATGCAATCGGCTCGGTACTCATGGTGATCCTAAGAAGATTATTTTCCTCGTTCCATGGGCAGGTTGTATATTCCGTGGTCACATTAAATTTATCACCATTTTCCGGTGGGGTTGCATCATAGTGGAAGTAATTAATCATTTCTTCTATCCTCACTGCATCCGCAGGAATGTTGCTTCCATAACCACTATATATGTAGCTTCTTATGTTGCTGTAGGACGCCGTGTCCACATCTGCTGCCCAGGTGGACAGATTGTCCTCCGAAGTATAGACAAATGGATTCTCATCCACATGCTTATACTCTCTTGTGTCGCTGCCGGGAACTCCTGTATCTATGCAATATCCGTAGCCATAATTATAATTAGTATTGCCGTAATCCCTGCCCCCACTATAGTCTATACCGTCTTCCGCTACCGTCTCGCAGCTTTCCGCCACCACCATATTTCCGTTATCACAAATATTTTCTGTTGCCCGTTCCTCTTCTGCAATTTTTCTGTATTTGGCGGCAATTCCGGTGGGTTTGCCTGTGCTCTTGTTTGTTTTTGAACTACCTGTATTGATACCTGCCTCTGTTCCTGAACCTGTTCCTGTATTAATTCTTGCACTACAGCCTGTGAGGCCTGCCATACTTGTGGTAAGCATAGCCCCTATTGTCAGGGCAGCCGCCATTTTTCTAACATTCCAGGATTTTTTGTTACAGCTTTGAGTTTTGATATACCTTTCATTTTCTGTCCTTCTTCCCATAATTTTCATTCTCCTCTTCTTGATATTTATTGCCTTAACATTTTAAATGTCTTTTCGACACATGGCACCGGCAAAGGGCTGTGGATTCTACATCTTATATACGATGGGGAATGATGTATTTATGGGAGATTATTGAAAGAATCTAAATTTTTAATAGAATTTTGAAACTCTTTATTCTTTTTAGAAATCTTTAATGGGCTATTTCATTCTTTTTTTCCATATTTATTGATATAATTAGAAAAATCACATATAATAAATGTAGGATTATCCCTACTTTTCCTACTTTTATTACATGGAGGTTGATCACTATGACAAATACATTTATTGACAATGCAAAAGTAATGGCGAAAGGCCAGATTACAATACCTAAAGATGTGCGGAATATACTTGGAGTTTCAAGTGGTGACAGAGTCACATTTGTTGTTAAGAATGGAAATGTGCAACTTATAAATTCTGCCGTTTATGCCATGCAGTTGCTCCAATCCCAGATGGTTGGTGAAGCTGAAGCTGCAGGTCTTAATTCTGATGATGAAATCATGAGCATGGTTAAGCAGGTTCGTGGAGAAAGCGAGGTTTAGTGAAAGTCCTTATTGATACAAATATTCTTATTTCTGCTGCTCTCAGTAATAAAGGCACCCCTTACAAAGCCTTTATAAAAGCTGTCAACTTTCCTTTTCGCGGGATTATATGCGAACAAAACGTAAGTGAACTAAGACGTATATTCAGCAGTAAATTTCCAAATAGGCTTTTTGCCCTGGAAACATTTCTTTCAACTGCACTTTTAACTCTTGATTATGTCGCTATCCCAGACATAGCCTATGATATAGAACAGCAGCTACGAGATATAAATGACCGCCCAATCCTTCGTGCAGCAATCTATGCTGATGCAGATATGATTCTTACCGGAGATAAAGACTTTCTTGAGTCAGGGATCCAACGCCCCAGGATGATATCTGCATCCGATTTTATCAACTATGATTACATTTCATTATAATTGTTCGATTACGATTAATAGAAACATTTAATTTATAGTTCAAGGATTTTAAATCCCCCATCTCCCCATGGAACAATAACGCAGCTTATTTCCATTCCCTCTGTTGGCATGCTTCCATAGACAGTCTCTATTCTATCCAACTGTGCTTCGTCGATAGTTATGGTTATTTCATCCCCTTCAACAGGAACCTTTGTGTCATCTGTAGCCGAAGAAGCTCCTGAGGCTTCAATGATTCTCACGATCTTCTTGACCTCTGCCTTATAGTTTCCGTTATCACACTCTGCAAATACTAACTGGCATTCTATTCTCCAGCCGTTCGCAGACTGATCTGCATCGGTGATAATCCCTCCGTTTGTGGTGGCATCAGCTCTGGTTGCGGACTCTGCTGCTTCTGCCTGCTCCTCCGCCTGTACCCCATCGCTCATTGCTCCGTCCTCATGCTCTCCTGCTGACTCTGCTTCACCGGCAGACTCGTCAACCATGTCGATATTATTTTCAACCTTGTCAGATATACGCCTTCTGTTCTCTGATCTGTCTCCCATAAGCGGAGCCACGATCACGCAGATTATTATCAACGCCGCAATGGTTGTTACCGCTACAGATACCCTTCTTCCCGAAAACCTTGAAGTTCTGACCGGCTTATCTGTTGTCTTCCGGGCTTCAACCTCATCTATACCTGTCACGATCCTGTCCCACAGATCCGGCGTTTCAACCTTCATTTCTCCGGCATACAGATCCAATATATCCTGTTCTGACAGCTCCGCGGTCTGTTCCACATTTTCATCAGACGCACCGGCTGCCGGAGTCTCACCGCATGTGGTCTGTTTTGTTTCGGATTTTTTTCTGCTATTTATATCAACGACATTATAATTTTCCTTATATGTCCTCATCTGTCATGCCTCCTTTCTTATACTTCTTCCGCAGCTTCTTGATGGCACTGTTATACAGCCAGGTCACCGTCCCCATTGGCTTTTCAAGGATTTCCGATATCTCCTTGAATGTAAGCTCACCGCCGCATTTCATGTCCAGGACTTCCTTTTCTGCAGGTGTCAACTCATTTACCATGCTCTTTAGCGTCTCTCGGTCTGCAACCCGCTCCGAGAAATCCTCTCCGTCGCCTCCCGGTTCCGGCAGCTCGTCCGCAACTATTTCCCGGTCAAGCTTTCTTATTCTGTCTATGGTCATGTTCCTGGCAATGACCGTCAGCCATTTGCGGTGCCCGTTCCCGGATCTGTAGGATGCCGCCAGATCGTACAGCTTGATAAAGAATTCCGACGTCAGGTCCTCCGCCTCTTCCCTCTGCCTTATGGTGTTGTATATCACTGCAAATATCAGGTTCAGATAGGCGTCATATATCTCCCTTAACGCCTGCCTGTCGCCATTTGCCATGCGAAGCATGCAGCTTTCAAATTGTTCGTCTGTCATATTATTTTCCCTTTATTATTCAACATCAAGTTTCCATACAAAACTTGACACAATCTGTAACCCATCTATGATATGTCTGCTTACTATGTTGATCTTATTTATTTCACTTAGTCTGCCTGTTTTCTTATTCCACATATTTTCCCATACAGGCCGTTCTATACATTGTACGGATCAGGTGGTGGAATTTATGGATATTTTTAAATATTTGCAGATAAATTTTTCTTACACCTTACTCCATCGGTTCTGCCGCAAGAAGCTGCATGACATAACGCTTTTCTGGCATGTGCCATCTGAACGGCCAGATCAGTATATCCTCTGCCGTGACTTTCATGTCATATCCGTTATGAAGTGCAATGTCCCGTTCAAGCTGCAGTGCTCCCTCAACCCTTGAGATCTGCCTTATGGCGTTCCTGTCTCTGCTTTCAAGCACCTCAAGTACACGCTGCTGCTCCCGGTCATTCTCCACCGCTGTGATCTCGTAGCCCCAGATCATCTTCCGTTTGGTGAGCTTATACATCAGGTCGTTCAGCCTGGTGACCGCCGCGTCATTCATGGCTCTTATTGCCGACTCTATTTCCATAAGCTCTTCTTCATCGTAATTTCTTTTGTATGCGTACAACAGCCCTGCGAATCTGGCATTCAACTGACTGTGCAGCCCCACCCCTGCGGTATAGTCGAATTTCATGGATACGGCTTTTTGTGTTGTCTCCTCTGTCAATTTGAAACTATTTGCCTGAACTATATCCTGAAGGTGCTCCACTACTATCTCCGGCTCTATTCCATCCCGCAGCAGCTCTTCAAATATATGTGCGTCCTCATGGCTGTGCTGCCAGAATGGTATGTCCGCCACCACGGCTTCTTTCACACCATATCTGTCAATGGCGCGCTTCACGCCATCAATATCCCGGTCTATAAGTATCAACCGGTAGTGCTCGGACAGCCTTCTGAGATCAAGATCCCACGCCTCTCCCACACCAAATATTGCGAGAGTTGGCAAGTCCGAGTGATTGGTTAAGGCTTCTCCTTGTACAAGCTTTTTTCTACAACCTTCTGCGTTTTCTGGGTTCTCCTGCGCTTCCCTTTCCCGGCAGTTAGCGATTATGAAATCAGTCAGTGCTTCCCTGTACTCCGCCCAGGGTTCATCCGCACCATATATTCTTTCAGACTCTATCATTTTATCTAAAATGTTCATTTTTTATGTCCGTAAGGCTTCCGCCTTTTTCCTTTTTATTTTTTACACTTATTTCATTGTTATAATACATGAATTTGGTATATAATTGATGTGTCGCTTATGTACTAATATATCAAAAGAACAATATATATTGCAATGCCTATGCTTGCTTTAAAAAATATAAAACCTATCATACTTTAAAGGATATTAACAAGATAGCGAGACCCAATATCCAATAAAAATACTGATAAAAATAAAAGCTGCTATATTCAGGAAAATACTGATAAAGCTAACCTATTATTCAGAAAGGCTATATTATTATGTACGAAACAAATACAACCCATTTTGACAAGAAATTTATAGATGAATTAAGTGCAGACACAGGGCACCCTTTTATTAATGATATTACAAGCTTTGAGGAATTAATGATGATGTACAGCTGCGCAATTAAGGAGGTACAGACCAAGCTTGAGGTTCTGAACATGGACTTTGGAGTCCGCTACAGAAGAAATCCTATTGAATTCATCAAGACCAGACTCAAGCGTCCGGACAGTATCGCCAAGAAACTCAACCAGAAGGGCTGTCCCATAACTGTTTCTGCCATTGGACCAAACCTGAATGATGTGGCAGGTATCAGAGTCATATGTTCATTTATTGATGATATCTATGCGGTTGCCGAACAGCTCATCGGTCAGGATGATATCACACTGATCGAGGCAAAGGACTATATATCCCACCCTAAAGAAAATGGTTACAGAAGCCTCCATCTTATTGTTCAGGTTCCGGTTTTCTTTGCCGACTACACAAGGGACATGAATGTTGAAGTTCAGATCCGTACTATTGCCATGGACTTCTGGGCCAGCCTTGACCACAAGCTCAAATACAAACATTCACTGTCAAACCCTGAGGAAATTTCCAAGGAACTCAAGGAATGTGCAGAAAGCATTGCGGTAAATGATGAACGTATGCAGCTTATCAAAAATAAGATTTATGGTGAGTCCATACAACCTAAGAAAAAGCGGGAGGATTTCGAAGGAAAATTATAAAATACGGCTTCAGTGCAATTTTGTATTTATACTACAATTTCCATTTGACAAATGCAGGATAATAGTATAAAATATGGTCTGTTGTAGGGATTTAATCCTTATATGTGTGTATGTAGCTCAGCTGGATAGAGCACTTGGCTACGGACCAAGGTGTCGGGGGTTCGAATCCTCTCATACACGTAAAAAAGCACAAATCGAATGATTTGTGCTTTTTTTATTTTTATGCAACCCCTTAAGTGCGACATGCCTGCATGATCAGAACTATAGGGCAAAATGTGTTCATAAAAAACCGTCTTCACCCTTGATAAATAAAGGGCTGAAGACGGTTTAATCTTTCACATCAACATCAGCATTATTAATAGTTATCAACTCATCATGGTATACTCAATATCCCTATAAAGACTTATGCCGTTATTGACAAATTCATAGGTTCCGTTCTTAAGGGTAATATGCCTGTCCTCAGTTGCCATGTCGCTGCCGGCAGAGTTACGCACATCCGTGTGGACGGCGGATTCGTTACAGCGGATTACAGCATTTCTTGAAGCATTTCCCATGGCAAATGCATCCGAGCCTTGAAGGGTCGTCCTGTAGTCTGCATGGTCAATGGTTATATTGGTATCTGTTCCGCCACCTATTCCGTAGAAGTTGCTGGTCAGGGACTCTATACACACGCTGGATGTAGCAACAGCCACATTACATCTACTGCCGTTCATGGTTCCCACACCCACGCACTCGGTTCCACCACACTCAAGCTTAAGGGCAGTGTTCGCAATGGTTATATCTGTATTGCCACTCATAGTTCCTATGGCAACCCCTGTGGTATTCATGAATATGCAGCTTAAGTTGCACTTCATTATGCTTATGCTCCTGTCTCCCGACAGTGAACCGATACCCACACCATACTGACCGCGAAGCTCAAGCTCGTAGCTGCCCCGGTTGATAAATATATTTCCTCCGCGGCCCGAACCAATACCTACGCCCCTTAATCCACTGGCGGATATTGTCACTCTTCCGTCCTGTTCAAATATCAGATCTCCATGTTTTTCATTAAGAGCATTGCCTATTCCGAAGTATTTGCCGTTGTTTACATCTATGTCTATGTCGCCATTTCCCCTGACTGTAAGGACTGAGCTCTCAGGTACTCTTATGCCGCCGGTTCTTAACAGGTTGTCCTGGACAAGCACCAGTGTCACATTGCAATTCTCACCTATATTAATACATGGTTTCTCACGCTCACTGGCAAGATTTACATTGTTCAGCTTGATACCGCAGGTCTGGCCATCCTCCACATCTATTGAAATGTTGGACTTGAAGCCGTCGGCTCCAATTATCTCCAGAATATCCCCCTGATTGTAGCCTGCCACCCTTATCTGAGTGTATTTGTCCGTTGCAAGAGTAACCAGTGAAAGCTTGCTTTCGCCATTTGTAATATATATCTTGCTGCCATATCTGTTGAGAGTTGTCTGGTTGTACTGGACAATCTCATTCTTGATTGTTGAGGCTATCCCCTCTACTATCCTTGCTTCAGGACGTCCGGTATAGAAGCCCTGGATAAGGTCTACCCCGAGTCTTATTACTTCCCTCAGCTCGTCGGTATTCTCAACCCCCTCCGCCAGAGCCAGGATATCATTGTCGTGGGCATATTCTATGATATTTCTCACAAAGTGCTGCTTCTGTACGCTCTTGTGGATGTCCTTCATCAGCACCCTGTCAATTTTAACATACTTCGGCATATAGCGCATCAGATTGTCTACATTTGAGTAGCCGGTTCCGTAATCGTCTATGGCTGTCTCTACCCTCATCTGGGAGTAACTGTCCTTAAGCTGCTGGAGCTCGCTGTCTTTCATCTGTGTTTCTTCAGTGAACTCAACCACTACCTGTTCATTCACCCCTTTTAGAAGCCTTGCAAGAATGCTGCGTCGTCTTTGGTCAAGTCCACAGCCAGGTATACTGTTTATGAATATCTTCTTACCATTAAACAGATACGTATACTTCTTAAGATGGGATATTACATTGTTAAATGTTGCGTACTCCACATCCGCAAGTCTGCCTAACTTCTCAGCACTTTCAAGGAAGTCCATTGGGGAAAGCTTCTCATTTATATCAAACCGCATAAGTGCCTCATAGGCGTAGATTATTCCTGTCCTTGCATTGACGATAGGCTGGAAATAATAAATTATACGATTCTCATCAAGGATCTGATTTACAAGGCGGTCCCTGCCGGCATCTCCACCACCTTGCTTGCTTATGACAGCCATTGCCGTATCCTTCTTCTTATTCTTAATGCCGATGGCTTCGTTTACTGCTTCTTCCAGCTCATCCTGATCTGCAACTTCACGGACTGACAGTCCCGTCATTACATTTATATTGTAGCTGTCATTCTGTCTGTTCAGATCCTTCAAACGTTCATCAAGGTTGCTGCAGAATATCTTACCTCTCATACCCACCAGATCCTCTGATGGTGCTGCGAATAAAAATTCGTCGTTGCACATTCTTGAACAGATTTCCGAGTCAAGGGTAATATCCTGTATTATCCTTGAAAGACTGCAGATAACCTGATCTCCCGTGCGCCTTCCAAAATTGGAATTTATCTCTTTTATCCTGAAGATATCCACTGCCACAATGACTACCTTCCGCTTCTCTCCGTTAAGCTGAAACCTGGCAGTTGCTTTTTCAATAAAGCCTTTATAATTGTATAAACCGGTAAGCTGATCTCTTACCTGGGTTGCCTCAAGTTTTTTCAGGAGACTGGCATAGCTTGCCTGTCTGTAGAATGCCATCATGCCCTGGGATACATTCGTAACCCAATTTCTGAAATCCTCGTTCAACGCCTTATGCTCGTCCCCATAGGATATAACCACATAACCGTAGCTCTTCTCATTGAAATGTATCGGTGTAAAGAAATAAGTCTGTGGCTTCTCATGGGGTGCCCACATATCAGGTATCATGAGCTTACTGTCAAATTCATCATCAAAATCTATTACATTTCCCAAGTCAGGATCAGATCCGCACCTGATGACTCTGTGCATTTTCGTGGTGTACCCGGTAGTTACATAAGCATCACTGTTAACCTTGACCGGATCATTCCAGCCATCATTCATACAGATACTTAAGCTCTCAAAATCTCTTATCTGATACACATACTGGAATATTGTTCCAAAGAAATCATTCATGTCAGAGGTAGACAAAAGATCGTCCATAAAGTGATTGTAGTTTGATTTGTAGCTGTTCACCGATACATCTGTAGTCCAGTTACTACGTCTTATAGAATCAGTTATAACCTTGGTATCATCACAGCCACAGCTGCTTCCGAAGAATTCCGGCGACGAGCTCTTAAACTCCCCTATATGAGTTCCGTCAAGCTGGGCCTTAACCCATCGGGCAGTATACTCACCACATGGTGCGGACGGCTTCTCCGCAGAGGTTATAGACTTAGGACACGCCCTGCCCTCATCTGTCATGTCAAAGCCGATCAGTGCCACATCCTCGGGTATCCTGTAGCCATGGGCTGTAAGCTTCGCCGCAACCCCCATTGCCATCTCGTCATTTGCACAGGCAATAGCTTCCGGCATATGATTTCCGCGACGTTTCATAAGAAATTCTGCTGCCTCCGTACCTGAACGATATATGTACTTTCCATAAAAAATATCGTCCTCGGGCACAGTAATGCCATGATCTCTCAAGGCATCTCTGTAAGCCTTTTCACGCTGCATGGAATGAGGATGATTTTTTATTCCGTTTACAAATGTTATATCCCTGTACCCATGATGTTCTATAAGATGGCTCACCAGATCGTAATACGGTGTATAATTATCCATCATAATGGTTGGGAAATTCTTACTTTCCTTGTCAACAACAACCACCGGTCCCTTAAATACATCCTTGATACGTTTCTCAAGCTTAAGTGCAACACCGGCAGTCTGTATAGTGTCCTTCAATATGACAATAGCATCAAAGGATGAATAATTAATAAGATTATATATATTGGAATCTCCCACGCCCCTAGGTTGGGTCTCCTGGAATTTAAGAAGCATAGAAAAAACGCATACATCATAATTCTGTATGTATGCCTGCTTTAAAAAACCACTCAGGAACGCATGCTGCATTTTATCTTCCGTCTGGGCAACCAGCACCGCTATTTTTTTACGTCCCATACCCGCACTCCTTTCAAGTAACCCTTAATAAATCTGAAGTCTGTCTTGAAACAATTTTCAAGCCTCATTTTCCGTCGGACTATTAAGTATATATTAACACAATGTTGATTTTTTGTATAGTTTACCGTTAAAATTTGTACATAATCACCAAAGGGAGAGTTCCTGAATCCAGGTTCTCCCCCTTCTTGGCAGTATATATTTGTGAATAATTGCAACAGTATTATGACACCTGCTCGAACTGTGAATTATACAGGTCAGCGTAGAAACCGCCCTTCGCCATGAGCTCTTCATGGTTACCCTGTTCGATGATATCTCCATCCTTTAATACAAGGATGATATCTGCATTTTTTATGGTAGACAGTCTGTGTGCAATAACAAAGCTTGTTCTGCCCTTCATCATATTGTCCATACCCTTCTGTATGCTGTGCTCTGTTCTGGTATCTACAGATGAGGTTGCCTCATCTAAGATAAGCACAGGATTATTTGCAAGGATTGCTCTTGCTATGGTTATAAGCTGCTTCTGTCCCTGGGATACATTGGTTATCTCCTCGTTAAGCTCCATGTTATAGCCGCCCGGAAGCGTGGTTATGAACCTGTGGGCATGTGCTGCCTTGGCTGCCGCTATAACCTCCTCATCCGTTGCATCAAGACGTCCGTATCTGATATTCTCCATGATGCTTCCTTTAAAGAGCCATGTATCCTGAAGAACCATTCCGAACACATCTCTTAACTCTCTTCTGTTGAAGTCCCTTATGTCGTGCCCGTCAAGCTTGATAGATCCACCGTTCACATCGTAAAATCTCAGAAGAAGCTTTACTATAGTGGTCTTTCCTGCTCCGGTCGGACCTACGATAGCAACCTGCTGCCCCGCCTTCACATGAGCCGAGAAGTCCTTGATGATGATCTTATCCTCATCATATCCAAACTTCACATGGTCAAATGTAACATCACCTTTTATTCCCTCTATGGATACAGGGTTTTCTACTATCTGCTGTTCCTCGTCTTCCTCAAGGATCTCAAATACTCGCTCTGCTGCCGCAGCCATCTGCTGCATAAGGTTAGTAACCTGGGCTACCTGCTGTATAGGCTGTGTGAAATTCTTCACATATTGTATGAATGCCTGAATATCACCGATCTGAATAACTCCCTTTATGGCAAGGGCTGCACCGGAGATGGCAACGCCAACATATCCGAGATTTCCCACGAACATCATTACAGGCTGCATAAGTCCGGAGAAGAACTGCGCCTTCCATGCTGACTTGTACAGGGTCTGGTTTGCATCTTCGAATTCCTTCTTAACTGTCTCTTCCTTATTGAAGGCCTTTATTACTGTATGTCCTCCGTACACCTCTTCAACCTGACCGTTTATATGTCCCAAATATTCCTGCTGGGTCTTGAAGAACCTCTGTGATCTCTTGATAACAATACTCATAAGGATTATACTCACAGGCAGTATCAGCACTGCTATAAGAGTCATTAACGGGCTTATGGTAAGCATCATTATAAATACACCTACAACTGTGGTGATTGATGTTATAAGCTGTGTAATGCTCTGATTTAAGCCATTTCCCATGGTATCAATATCGTTGGTGATCCTTGAAAGCACCTCACCATAGGTTCTGCTCTCAAAATACTTAAGAGGCATTCTGTTGATCTTCTCTGACACATCCCTACGAAGCCTGTAGCATATCTTCTGGGTCACGCCTGTCATGATGATACCCTGAACGAAGTTAAACAGAGCACTGACACCATACATGGCAAGGACTATAAGAAGTATCCTGCCGATCTTATCGAAATTAATACCACCGTTTCCGCTTATTTTGTTCATGATACCACTTGCAAGCTCTGTGGTAGCCTTACCAAGTATCTTAGGGCATACTACATTAAATATTGTTGATCCCAGGGCAAATATCATTACTGTAAATACTGCAATCTTGTATCTGCCCATATATTTGATTATCTTGCCTATGGTACCCTTAAAGTTCTTGGCCTTCTCACCGCCGCCCATGACTCCGCCGCCACCCATTGGGCCTCCGTGGCGTCTCTGGCGGTACTGATTATTCTGAGGCTGTGTATTGTTATTTTCTGCCATAATCTACACCTCCTCCTTATCATCTTTCATGCTTGCTTCTATCTCAGCTTCTGACAGCTGTGACTGGGCAATCTGTCTGTATTCCTCACAGTTTCTCATAAGCTCCCTGTGGGTTCCTATGCCTGCGATCTTTCCTTCATCTATAACAAGTATCTGGTCTGCATGTAATATGGTACTTACACGCTGTGCCACTATAAATACTGTACTGTCTGATACATTCTCAGATAATGCTTTTCTTACGGCTACATCAGTCTTGAAATCCAGAGCTGAGAAGCTGTCGTCGAATATAAGTATCCTAGGCTTTCTTGCTATGGCTCTTGCTATGGCAAGTCTCTGCTTCTGTCCACCGGATACATTGGTTCCACCCTGGGCTATCGGTGCCTTAAAGCTCTCCGGCTTCTCATTTATAAAGTCTGTTGCCTGGGCTATGTCTGCGGCAAGCTTTACATCATCCTCACCGGCTGTCTCTGCACCGAACTTAATATTCGACTCTATGGTTCCTGAGAACAGAGCCCCCTTCTGAGGAACATAGCCTATATTACGTCTTACGCTGTCCATGGAGGCATCTCTTACATCTGTTCCATCTATTGTAATGCTGCCCTCAGTAACATCATAAAATCTCGGTATAAGATTCACCAGTGTTGACTTTCCACATCCGGTACTGCCAATTATGGCAGTTGTCTGTCCCGGCTTCGCAATAAAATTAACATCCTTAAGTACATAATCCTCGCCATCCGGATATTTGAAGGATACATTATCGTATCTTACAATGCCCTTAACATCCTTAAGCTCTACAGGATCTTTTCTGTCATTTATGATAATCTCGGTGTCAAGAACCTCTTTAATTCTGTCCGCTGCCACACCTGCTCTCGGAAGCATAATAGACATCATTGAAAGCATAAGGAAGGACATGATGATGAGCATTGTATATGTGATAAATGCTGTCATGGCACCAACCTGTAATGTACCCTCGTCAATTCTGTGGGATGCAACCCACTCAATAAGTATGCTCACGCAGAACATAAGGAGCATAAGGAGCGGCATCATAAAGGTCATGACTCTGTTTACGAAGAGCATGGTCTTTGTAAGATCCTTGTTCGCCTCGTCAAATCTTTCCTCTTCCTTCTTCTCTCTGCCGAAGGCTCTTATTACGGGAATACCTGTAAGTATCTCTCTGGACACAAGGTTTACTCGGTCCACAAGCTTCTGCATGGACTTAAACTTAGGCATTGCAATGACCATAAGCGTTCCTATAAGTACAATTATCGCAATGACTGATATAACAATTATCCATCCCATATGCGCCCCGGTATTTATTACTTTTATTATTCCTCCCACAGCAAGGATAGGGGCGTAAAACACCATTCTAAGGAGCATTACCGTAACCATCTGGATCTGCTGAACGTCATTTGTAGATCTTGTGATAAGTGACGCTGTGGAGAATTTATTTATCTCGTTATCGGAGAAGGATATGACCTTGGTAAATATCTGCTCTCTCAAGCTGCAGCCAACGCCCGCACCTACTCTTGAGGCAAGAAGGCCAACCAATACCATTGAAGCCACCATTAAGAGGGTCATACCAAGCATCTTCATACCTGTCTTGACAAGGTATGCTATCTGATCATGCTTGTAATCATACTCTGACATTTCATAACAGGTAACCGTACAGGTCTTGGCGGATGACTGGAAGTTCTCGTCTCCCATTTTATCCTTCATGGACTCCATAAGGCTTTTTAGAGTCATTCCTGAGTCGTCTGTATCCCGAGCTGATCCCTGTGTCTGTGTTCCATCTATACTCTGATCCGCTCCCGGTGTCTGGTTTTCTTCTGTATTCTGACCATCTCCCGGCACCTGGCTTCCCACAGCTGACAGATCCATCTGAGACAATGCTGTCCACTGCTCTACTGTCAGATCATCAAGATCAATTCCTGTAACCTGAAGCATAGACTTCAACTGATTATCCTCCGTAGCAGTTGCCATCTTATATGGATAGAAATACATCATCATAGGTATCTGGCATGCTTCGTCAATCTCATCGATATGCTCCTTACCCTCGTCTGTCATGTAATAACAGCCGTCCTGTCCCTGTTCATAATATCTCTCCCATATGTCAGCATCTTCATCATTCATGAAGCCGTCTATGACTGTATATGCTTTCTCATTGATCTTATAGGGGCTCACATGTTCAACACCATAATTCTGTATACCTGTATCTATAAGTAATGAGGTATAGGAGGGAAGTGCCAGATCGCATACCGCCTGTATGATCAACAGGACAAATATAACTATGACTGACTTCCAATATGGCTTTAAATTCTTAAAAATCTGCAGCATAGCTTTCTCCTTATTATTGTAATAGCCTTAATTAGCATTTCACCTGGTGAGGGAATATATACACTCATATACATTCATATACACCCAGATATCACAGCTACGGTTCTTCATTCTATCACCCGCTTTTTACACCGTCAATTAAATAAGAATAAACTTCTTATAAAATAATCCCACGGAAATAACAAAAGGGAAAAGGGTGTAAGCTACACCATTTTCCCTGTCATTGTAAATATATTTTATTGCTTATCTGCAAATACTGATTACATGATCTCCTTGATCCAGCCTTCAGGTCCTTCAATACGACCCATCTGGATACCTGTAAGAGTATCATAAAGCTTCTTGGTTACAGGACCCATATCTTCCATTCCGCTTGGGAAGCAGATCTCCTTACCATGATCATAAATCTTACCTACCGGTGAGATAACTGCTGCTGTTCCACAGAGACCACACTCAGCGAAATCCTTAACTTCGTCGAAGTATACCTCACGATGTTCTACCTTCATACCAAGGATCTTGCTTGCAACATCTACAAGTGAACGTCTTGTGATTGATGGAAGGATACTGTCTGACTTAGGTGTTACGAGAGTACCATCCTTTGTGATGAAGATAAAGTTTGCTCCACCTGTCTCCTCAACCTTTGTTCTTGTAGCTGCGTCAAGATACATGTTCTCATCAAAGCCCTCTGCATGTGCTGTAACAATAGCATGTAAGCTCATTGCGTAGTTAAGACCGGCCTTGATATGACCCGTTCCATGAGGTGCTGCTCTATCGAAATCCGAAACCTTGATAGTAATTGGCTTTGCGCCGCCCTTGAAGTATGGTCCAACAGGTGTACAGAACATTCTGAACTGATACTCGCTTGCAGGCTTAACTCCGATTACAGGGTTGGTGCCGAACATATATGGTCTTATGTAAAGTGTTGCACCTGATCCGTAAGGTGGAACATATGCTGCATTAGCCTTTACTGTTTCTACTACAGCCTCTACAAATCTATCTTCAGGGAAAGCAGGCATCTCAAGTCTCTTAGCTGAGTCTACCATTCTTGCAGCGTTTAAGTCAGGTCTGAAGCACACGATTCTGCCGTCCTCTGTTGTATAAGCCTTGAGTCCTTCAAATACTGTCTGGGCATACTGAAGAACACCTGCACATTCGTTGAGTACAATATTAGCATCCTCTGTAAGACAGCCTTCATCCCATGAACCGTCTTTATAATTTGATACATATCTCTTGTCTGTCTTTACATAGCCAAATCCAAGATTTGACCAGTCGATATCTTTCTTCTCCATGTCGATACTTCCTTTCAATTAAATACTTAAAATAGGATTAAATATGTTATATCACATTTATCTTGCATTTTCCATATAAGTATTAAAATTTCTATATTTTTTGTCAGATTTTTTTACATTCACTTTGTATTCTGAATTGTTTCTTCATAAAAAGAAATCCCTGTCAGACTTTTTTGCCAAAGTCCGACAGAGATCTGCTTTTATATACATTGGTGTTTTTATCCGACTGATCAGGTTATTACTCTTCTGTTCTTAATTTGCCCTCTTCGAATGTCTTAACAACCTCTTCTGATGGTGCCTTTGTTATAAGACTTACCAATACTGTTACTAAGAGACCTGCGAAGAATCCGGGAACGATCTCATAGAGGCCTGTTGATGAAGCAAAGAACTTAAACCATACCATATCAACTGCAAATCCTGCAACGATACCAGCCAGTGCTCCCTGGTAGTTAAGTCTCTTCCAGTAAAGTGAAAGAAGTATTACAGGACCGAATGCGGAACCGAAAGCTCCCCATGCATTACTTACAAGGTCCATGATACTGCTGCAGCTTGGGCTATTGGCAATTATAAATGCCACAACAGAAATTATGATAACAACGATACGGCCTGCCCAGAGCATTTCCTTGTCTGAAGCATTCTTTCTGAACATTGGCTTGTATACGTCTGAGGCAAATGCTGATGATGAAGCAAGGAGCTGTGAATCAGCAGTACTCATTGAAGCAGCAAGGATAGCTGAAAGAAGTATTCCTGCAATAAGTGCAGGGAATATGGCTCTTACCATGCTGATGAATGCCTGTGATGAATCTGCCATAAGAGTTGGATCTGCACCGAAATATCTACGGGCTACAATACCTACTACAGAAGCCATTGCCACGATTATAATTGTCCATGTGCTTCCGATGATTCTTGATTTCTTCATTTCCTTCTCTGACTTGATGGATATGTAACGAACAAGGATGTGAGGCATACCCATGTATCCAAGTCCCCATCCAAGTCCTGATATTATTGTAATGATACTTGCCTTATCAAATGCTCCTGATGAAAGGAAGCTGTAATAATTAGAAGGAAGTACGTCCTCCGGTGTCACAAAGCCTGCTGCATTCATTACAAACAATGCAATAATAGGTGCTATAAGGAGTGCTGCCAGCATAAGAAGTCCCTGGAAGAAGTCTGTCCAGCATACGGCGTTGAAGCCTCCGAGGAATGTATAAACAACAATAATAACTGAAGCACCGATCATGGCATATGACTCTTTTATCCCCATTACTGTGTTAAACAATGTTCCACATGCCTTTATACTTGACGCTGCATATATGCAGTAAGCTATCATGAAAATAATTGCACATGCCAGCTGAAGCACATGGTTTGTAGTCATAAATCTGTTTGTGAGATACTGTGGTATTGTTATTGAATCTCCGAACTTTATTGAAAGTCTCCTAAGTCTCGGTGCTATGAATACCCACGCACATACAGTACCTATTGCAAGACCTATTGATATCCAGGTCTGTCCAAGCCCATATGCAAATATACTTCCGGGCAGTCCCATAAGAACCCAGGCACTCATATCTGAGGCTCCGGCAGAAAGTGCTGCCACCATACCGTTCATGTTTCGTCCGCCAAGGAAGTAATCCTTCTCTCCGGCTTCTCCCTTCGACTTGAAGAAGAAGTATACACCTACTCCTATTACAAGCACGAAGTACGCAATAAATGCGATCAATTCGTAATTACTCATTTTTTCTCTTCCCTTTCTCTTTTTCTCTCTATCACATTAAAGTAAAAATACACGAAATTAATTCTACACAAAACCCATAGAAAAATCAAGTCATATTAAATTTTAATATGTTTCTGACTGTATTTATAAAATTATATCAGCCAACAAAAATTAGTGTTCACTTTTCACTGTTTGAGTGCTATTATATACAGAAACATATCTGAGAAGCATGCCTTCAGGCATGCTTTTCGTGCTTTATAGATGGTTAGTCCGGGCTTAGCATGATTGCATGGGACTCACTCATTTTGTGAGCCAGGCCACATGAAGCAATCAGATTTTTAACAGACTGATGTTTAGCAGACTGACGTTCACTATCAGGAGGGGATTTTTATGAGCAGGCTCGAAAACAAAGAAAATAAAAGTGACATGGCTATAGCCATGCGAATCTCAACAGTAAGTATCATATGGAATGTGGTACTATCTCTTGCCAAGCTTCTTGCGGGAGTTATAGCAAGCTCCAGTGCCATGATCTCTGACGCAGTACATTCTGCATCAGACGTACTGAGTACCATTATCGTTATAATAGGAATACGTATATCCGGAAGAGCTTCCGACAAGAAGCACCAGTATGGTCACGACCGATTTGAATGTGTTGCTTCTATAATACTTGCAGATCTGCTGTTCCTTACAGGCTGCGGTATCGGATATTCCGGTATTAAGATAATTGTCCATGGCAACTACGGCGACCTTAAAGTTCCCGGTATCCTGGCACTTATAGCTGCCATAGTCTCCATTGTGGTTAAGGAGGGCATGTTCTGGTATACAAGAGCCGGTGCGAAGAAGATAAACTCCGGTGCCCTCATGGCTGATGCCTGGCACCATCGTTCCGATGCATTATCATCTGTCGGAGCATTTATAGGTATACTTGGTGCCCGGCTTGGCTTCCCGGTTCTTGATCCTATCGCCAGTATTGTGATCTGCCTGTTCATCCTTAAAGCTGCCTTTGATATATTCAAGGACGCCTTAGACAAAATGGTAGACAGCTCCTGTGATGAAAAGACCGTGAATGAAATAAGCTCAGCAATCTCAGAAATACCAGGTGTATGCCACACTGACTCTATTATGACAAGACAGTTCGGCAACAAGGCTTATGTGGATGTAGAGATTGCAGTGAACCCGGACATATCCCTTGAAAAGGCTCACTCCATAGCTGAAAATGTACATCATACTATAGAAACAGATTTTCCGGCAGTCAAGCACTGCATGGTACATGTAAATCCGTATCATGGGGAGCCACAGCAGCCGTAAAGCTTAAAAACTAAATATTTGCCAAAAAAAGGGGATAGACACTTTCGTGTCTATCCCCTTTTTTATAATTGGGTATCGCCCCCTCACATTCGATGGGATGCAGGTCGATTGTGCCATTCCGATATGTAGGTGCAACCTCTAGAATCCCGTACCTCTGTTATCAATTATTCTCTTTGCCTTGCCCTCTGATCTTGGAATGGTCTTAGGTGGCACAAGCTCAACCCTGGCACTGATAAGAAGTGTCTGCTTGATCTGAGCCTTGATCTCTGCTGCCAATGTCTCAAGAGCCTTAGTGTCATTGAATTCAAAGTCCTCTGATACTTCAACTCTGATTGTAAGCTTATCCTGTGAATTTACACGATCAACAACAAGCATATAGTGGGCTGACACATCCTCAAATCCTAAAAGAACACCCTCTATCTGGCTAGGGAATACATTTACACCTCTGATTACTAACATGTCATCTGTACGTCCTGTGATACGGCTCATCTTAACAGTTGTTCTTCCACATGCACATGTGCCATGGTGAAGTGTACAGATATCATGTGTTCTGTATCTTATCATAGGAGTACCTGTCTTGGTAAGGGTTGTGAATACCAGCTCACCCGGTGTATCATCAGGAAGTGCTTCATCAGTTACAGGATCTATGATCTCTGCAATGACATGATCCTCATTTATATGCATTCCATTCTTCTCCATACACTCAAATGCAACACCCGGACCTCCAATCTCTGTAAGTCCGTAGATATCCATTGCATCAAAATCAAGAAGCTCCTCAAGATGCTGTCGCATCTCCTCTGTCCAAGGCTCTGCACCGAAGCAGCCTGACTTAAGCTTAAGCTCCTCCGGCTTGATTCCCATTTCCCTGATAGTCTCGGCAAGGTATGTTGCATATGACGGTGTACAGCAAAGCATTGTTGATCCTAATTCCTTAAGCATCGTTATCTGTCTCTGGGTATTTCCTGATGACATAGGTAATACAATTGCACCAACCTTTGTTGCACCCTGATGTGCACCAAGTCCACCTGTGAAGAGTCCGTATCCGTATGCTATCTGAATTATATCATCCTTGCCACCGCCTGCGGCTGTAATTGCTCTGGCTACCATCTCTGTCCATACATCCACATCATGCTTTGTATATCCTGTTACAATAGGCTTACCTGTTGTACCTGACGATCCCTGGATTCTTACCATGTCCTTAAGGGGAGCAGCAAATAACCCATATGGAAAGTTATCTCTAAGATCTGTCTTCTGCATAAACGGCAGCTTGACAATATCATCTATTGTCTTTATATCTTCCGGCTTAACACCCGCCTTATCCATTCTCTTTCTGTAGGCAGGAACATTGTTATATTCAAGTTCGACTGTCTCTCTAAGCCTCTTACCCTGAAGTTCCCTTCTCTCTTCAAAATCCATACATTCCATCTCTCTGTTGTAGATGTAATGAATCTTCTTCTGTCTCATTTTTCATAGTCCTCCGTGTTTTATTACCAATACCCTATATCTGGGGCTGCATAAGCATATTTATATCAATTCACATGTACATATATCCGCATATGGTTCTATATATGCCTCTGCAAATATTTCTCCCGCCATTAAGCTTTAGTACACTAAAGTTTTAAAAGAGCAATATCTATCGAAATTTTACAATTACTATCTTAAAATGTCAAGTTTTATTGTGACTTTTACTATACAGCAATCGTAAAAATCATACAAAGGTGTCAAGCTTTCTTCGTTGCCATAAATCAAGTAGGTTTCTCCTACTCGATCCGTGCAATATATGTCATCTCGCCTATCGGCTCGATGAACATTTGCCTTCATATAGAAATTTATGCAAGCATAATTTCTACATGAAGGCTTATTGCACAAAAAAGGAGCCGTCCGAAGGCGACTCCTTTTATCTGAAAACGTCGTATAAAAGTCTACTAAAGCTTAAGCGAATACTGAAGTATTAACCTTTACACCAGGTCCCATTGTTGAAGTAAGAACAACGCTCTTAAGGTACTGACCCTTAGCAGCAGCTGGCTTAGCCTTAACAACGGCATCTATTAATGTCTGGAAGTTCTCATTTAACTGTTCCTCTGTGAAAGAAACTTTTCCCACTGGCACATGGATAATATTGGCTTTGTCAAGTCTGTACTCTATCTTACCTGCTTTAATATCAGCGATAGCCTTTGTTACGTCCATAGTAACTGTACCAGCCTTAGGGTTTGGCATTAAGCCCTTAGGTCCAAGTACACGTCCTAAACGACCAACAACACCCATCATATCAGGAGTAGCTACAACAACGTCGAAATCTAACCAGCCTTCCTTCTGGATCTTTGGTACTAATTCCTCGCCACCGGCGTAATCTGCGCCTGCTGCAAGAGCCTCGTCAACCTTTGCACCCTTAGCAAATACGAGAACCTTAACTGTCTTACCTGTTCCGTGAGGTAATACAACAGCACCACGAACCTGCTGGTCTGCGTGACGTCCGTCTACACCTAATCTTAAGTGACACTCAACTGTTTCATCAAACTTAGCTGTTGCCATCTTCTTAACTAAAGCGATTGCTTCTGCCTTATCATATGAAGCAGATCTATCATAGAGCTTGCTTGCGTCTACATATTTCTTACCTTTTTTCATTCTAATTAACCTCCTGTGGTCTTATCGGGAGCGACCCTCCCACTAAAATGTATAAATTATTCCTCTACTGTAACGCCCATTGAACGAGCTGTTCCAGCGATCATGCTCATAGCAGCTTCAAGGCTTGCAGCATTTAAATCCTTCATCTTAAGTTCAGCGATTTCCTGAACCTTAGCCTTTGAGATAGTTGCAACCTTTGTCTTCTTTGAGTTTGCTGAACCTGACTTGATGTTACAAGCCTTCTTGATAAGAAGTGCAGCAGGTGGAGTCTTAGTGATGAAGCTGAAACTCTTATCCTGGTAAACTGTGATTACAACAGGGATGATCATATCTCCCTGATCTGCTGTTCTAGCATTGAATTCCTTTGTAAATGCAACGATATTAACACCCTTCTGACCAAGAGCTGGTCCAACAGGTGGTGCAGGAGTTGCCTTTCCTGCAGGTATCTGTAATTTAATATATCCTTCGATTTTCTTCGCCATTTTAGCGCACCTCCAAAAAATTGTGGTAATAGCGAGCCTATGCTCTTCCACTTGACTCTCTACATTTTCTTGATATCAACAAATGCAATGTCTACAGATGTTGCACGACCAAATATTTCAACATCGATGGTTACGGTCTGTTTACTTGTGTTGATTGCCTTAATCTTTCCTACTGTGCCTTCCCATGCACCTGATACTACTTCGATGGTATCACCGATCTCTGCATCTATTACAATCTCCTCTTTGTTGATTCCGAGATTCTTCATCTCTTCGTCAGAAAGTGGGACCGGTTTAGATCCGGGACCTACGAAACCTGTAACACCTCTGGTGTTACGAACAACGTACCATGTAGCGTCGTTCATGATCATATTAAGCAGTACATAGCCCGGGAACATCTTCCTCTGCACAGCCTTCTGTACTCCGTTGCGGACCTCGATGGTCTCCTCAACAGGTACGGATACTTCTAATATCTGATCCTGTAATTTTCTGTTTTCAATTGTTTTCTCAATATCAGCTTTTACTTTGTTTTCATATCCTGAATAGGTATGAACAACATACCATTTTGCATTTTCTACTTCTGACATGTTCTTCACCAACCTTTACCCTACTATGAAATTTAAGCCAATCTGAATCAGCCAATCTACTACAGCTATTAAGCAGCTAAGTATAACTGTTGAAATAACTACAACTACTGACTGCTTCGCGAGTGTTTTTCTGTCAAGCCATTTGATCTTGCCAAATTCACTCTTTAATTCCTGAGTCCAGCTTCTTTTGAGAGTTGTCGATGTTTCTTTTTCATTTTTTGACATAGTAACAATCCTCCTTAATTGAACTGGTTCAGACTATTTTGTTTCCTTGTGTACTGTATGCTTCTGGCAGAATCTACAATACTTCTTTGTCTCCATTCTGTCTGGATGCGTTTTCTTATCCTTTGTCATATTGTAATTACGCTGTTTACAATCCTGACATGCCAGTGTTATCTTTACTCGCACTTCCATTTACCTCCGTTTAATTATTTTAAGGCATAAAAAAAAGACCTCTTACATCGCACGTTTAACAATAGCATACTTGTCCACTGCAAGTCAAGAAATCTTTTTCATTTTTCTTATATTTTATACACCTGTCTTACTTCACCGAGCCACCCACTTCTTTAAGGGTTCTGAACAGCTCCATGTCAGACTCTGTAAGCTTGACATTTGTACACATGGTCTTTCCTTCATCTGTAACTATCTTTACTTCTATTATATAGCCTTCCTTTATTCCGCTGCCTGCCGCCGCCTGCAGAAACATTGGAAATTTCGGATGATTTCCTGCGAATTTCTCCCAGGCACTCTTTATCTTAAATATTGCTGCCGGATTCATCATAGGTTCAGCACTTCCTTTCACGTACTTTCATTAATTTATAATAGCTGATACGGCCCCAAATGCTCCTATACTCACCAGATACATTATGAGACCTGCCAGGACAACGCCTGCCATTACTGCCACAACCGACTTCTTCCACTCCAGGTCAAGAAAGCTTGCAGCCAGTGTTCCGGTCCAGGCACCGGTTCCCGGAAGAGGTATTCCTACAAATAAGAACAATGCCACATACACGCCCCTGCCGGCTTTCTCCGTAAGCTTCTTTCCGCCCTTGTCGCCCTTCTCAAGGCACCATGTAAAGAAACCGCCTATAGCCTTCTTATCCTTGCCCCATTCCAGCACTCTTCTTGCAAACCAGAATATAACAGGCACCGGAAGCATATTTCCAATTACACATATTATAAATGAAGGTATGGACGGCAGCCCAAAACCTACTGAAAATGGTATGGCACCTCGAAGCTCCAGCAACGGAACCATCGAAGTCAGAAAAATAATTATATACTTTTTTAACATATCTGAAATCCTTTACCGGTTTATATCCTTAATAACCTATATATGCATCTTCCACTGACAATATAATCATGAATATCTTATCATGAAATGCACTCCCACAGATTACGCCTCTCTCTCGTAGAATGGCTTTACCATCTTCATAACCTGTGCGCCAAGTCCGTTTGAACCAGGTGTCATGCCAACCTTCATGCCAAATGCATACTCTTTTATAAGTGGTATAACCTCAGCGAACATTCCCTGGGTATCACCCACTGCATCAACCACAATGAGATACTCCTCGTCTCCGTCATCCTTCTCAATAATCTGGAGATATGCTGCTCTTACCTCAGGCCTTGTCTTAAAATATTCACTTGCCTTCTCCTGCATGTCAACAGGCGGATACTTAGGTGTACGAAGCTTCACCTTAGTATTTGCAGGGATTGTCTGCTTGCTTGTAGCTGCCTCCTGAGCCTTGCCAAGCTTGTCAAGGAAATCTGCCACAAGGATAAGACCCTGTCCGTGAGGATTGATGACCATACCCTCAATGCTTCCGTTACTCTTTAAGATAATGTCTGCAATCTCTCTGTAACGTAAAAGTACTCTCTCTACAGGTTCTTCGGAAGTGTTCTTATCAAATTCAACATCATCGGTGAAGCAAGGCATATAATGATGTCCTTCCTTATTTGTTATTATCCTGAAGCTGACCTTTACCTTCTCGCCAACCTTAAGCTTGCCATCAGCATCCTTAACAGGCTTCGGGTCAAATACTGCAGGCACAAGAAACTGTGCTCTGAGCAAAGCATCAAGATAAGCCCTCTGGGTATTCTCATTCTGATTCTCCCTTATATCATTCATTGCCTTTACAAGATCTTCATTTGTAATCTGTTTTCCTAATTCCATTTTCGTCTCCTTAATTAATTATCCGCACAATACTGTGTGCTTTTTATATCATCTGACACTATCTTATCTGATAGTTTTATTTACTCTTTGGATATGCGGCTTCGTATTTTTTAAACCTCTCCTCATCTTCCCTGGCACCTTCACTGTGAACGGCAACCACCTGATCCGGTCTGACCTCCGGCATCTCTGCGCCAATTCTCTCCGTAAGCTCATGCAGGAACTGATCGCCCCCTTTATAAGTGCTTACCGGCAGAACAAGGACTCCCTTCCCAGTAGCCATAACATATCCTCTTGCCTTATGATAGAACGGCTTGTCTGAGGAAGCCTTATCCTTTATATCTGCAATGCTGTACTCCTTCCAGACAAATGGTATCTTGGAGAACATTATATTCTCATCATCCATCATCGTCTTAGAGCCTGCTATGCATCTGCACATCACACCAAGCAATGCCCCTACCAGCACAGCTGCAATGGTAAGTATAAGTCCTGTTCCCCTAAACATTTTGTCAAATCCAAATACCGCTGCAATTACAAGCACCAATATCAGGGTACCTACAGCAAATACATTTGGTCCTATCATAGTGTAAGCCACCCACGTCCCGTTTTTTTTGCGGGAACATTTTGCGTAATAGCTGAAGCCCATAGGCAATATGCCTGTATCACCACCACAATTAGGACAGTATTTCTGATTTCCTGAAGCATACACCGGAATTACTTTTCCGCAATGAGGGCATCTGAAGAATAACACATTAACGATTCCCGACAACAGCAACAGCGAGACAAATATTATCCAGCCCACAGTTATGTGTCCTGCAAATATTGATAATATTATGCTCAAAACTCCAATCAAGGGCATAAGAACTATCAAAAGCTTTACTATAAAAAGTTTCATAAAACTCCACCTTCATAACTAATAATACTATTAATAACGCTTTACATATTTTATCATAAAATAAATATTTGTAAACATCCTTACACCCCTGCAAATATTAATTAAGCGTTAAATGTATATAAACAAAAAACATCACAGCAAAACTAATGCATATGCTCTGTTACTACAAAAGCGGCAGATGAAGAAATCATGTCTTCACATGCCGCCTTTATATGTAACCAATATTGTATATATTGCGTTTATCTTTAAATATGTCTCTATCTCTATGCCGGTTCCTCTTTCGTATCCTCTTCCTTGGAGAACAACTTCACAAACTGATCAACCGGTATCGGTTTACTGTAATAAAATCCCTGAATACTGTCAACACCCCAGTCTCTGAGAAGGTTCTTCTGGGTCTCACTTTCAACCCCCTCTGCTATACTGGATATCTCCAGATCCTTAGTTGTATCAAGAATATTCCTCACAATATAATTAACACGCCTGTTACTGTCCTCACCAATACCGTCTATAAATGACTTGTCAATTTTAAGGGTAGTAAGCGGCATATTGGCAAGAAGATTAAGGGATGAATAACCTGTGCCAAAATCATCAATCGACAACATGAAGCCCATATCTCTCAAGCTGTTCATAACCTGTATAAGATATACTGTATCACCATATGCAAGCGACTCAGTAAGCTCGAATTCTATATATTTTCTGTCCACATCATATTTATTTACAATATCCTCTATGGACTTTACAAGAATAGGACTATAAAGCTGCGCCCTCGACATATTCACTGAAATAGGTACCAGCTTATAGCCTTCATGTTTCCACTCCTCAAGCTTCTGACATACCGACTCCAGGACATATCTGTCGAGCTTGCCTATAACCCCCTCTTTCTCAAAATAAGGTATAAATTCTGATGGAGGTATAATTCCTTCATGATGGTAGTCCCATCTTATAAGTGCTTCCGCACCTACAAGAATATTGTCTGAAGGTCTGTACTTGGGTTGATAATATACTATAAATTCCCCGGCAGCCAACGCCCTGTCCAGGTCACTTTGAAGCATCTTGCCCCTAAGCTGTTCTTCTCTCATCTTATCTGTATAAAACTTGATTTCTGTCTCATTAGGCTTAACGCCGCTGTGCTGCGCCATCTTAGCAAGATCCGTTATGGTAGCGCCATAGGCCTCCACATCATCTATAGAAGCTACTCCGCACCTGAAATACACCGGAAATGAAGGGTCCTCATCAAGAAACTCCATTCTCTTAAACATTGCTTCAAGTCTTGCCCGTATCTCATCATCAGGAATCTTTTTAACCATCATTGCAAAATTATCATTATCACACCTGCAGCAATAGTATGCCCAGTCCTGCTCGTCTAGAATATCACACACTTTTCTCAGCAGATTGTCACCAACATCATGACCGTATAATTCATTTACAACCTTGAAATCCTTTATATCGAAATGGACAAATGCAAACGTATCTATTCCATATTTCTTAGGCTCAGCTATACGTTCTCTCATCCAGTTCCAGTTATAGAAAAGGGTCACAGGCTCAAAATATGCCATTGTGAGTAAATCCTCTTTTGTAAACTTGTTGATGTCTACCTTCTCTTCAAGTTTTTTTACTCTATTCATACGAGCCCTCCCCTCTCTTAGTGCTACTCAAACGGCTCCACACCTTTTTATTTATTTTGCACGCATATAGCGTCTATACATTTTGTTTATTTTGCACGCATATAACGTCTATACACTTTTTTAGTATACACATTATACAATAGCTTTTGTCACATTGCAATACAGATAGACAAAATACATTTTTGTTTTAATAGCTTTGGCTATTATGCCTAAATTAATGTATATATTTTACTCATTGTTTTTCGACAAATGTTTTTTTATAGATACTTGTTTTTTACTATACACTTTGGTACAATATGTATATAAGTGTTAAAATGCAATAATGAACAAGGAGCGCACGGCATTTCACGGAAGTGGCACGCCACTACTCCGGATACAAAGGAGGCTCAGTTATGGCTGAAGTAAAAGAAGACCGTAGGATAAAACGTACCAAGCGTCAATTGTCCGCAGGTCTAATAGAATTAATGAAGAAGAAAAACATCAAGGATATCACTATCAAGGAGCTGGTAGAGAAGGTAGACATCAATCGTTCAACCTTCTACCTTCATTACAGTGATATTTACGATCTTCTTAACGATATAGAGAAAAATCTTATGGAGGAGGTCACGAGCGTTTTCAATTCCTATAAGAATATAGAACAGTTGGAGGACAGTTATGCATTCCTGCTCACATTGTTCAAGACTTTTGACAACAACAGGGAGCTGTGCAAGATTCTTATGAACAATCCTAACAGCAGCAGCTTCATGGAGGAAATGGAGGAAAACCTTGAGGCTGAGATCCGCAACAAGCTGACAGAAATATTGGGAGACACATCTCTCATTTCTCCTAATTCGTATATATTCTATAGATGTGGCTGCACCGGTCTGCTTAAGTACTGGATCACGAACGACTCTCCGGAGGCTCCTGAAGAAATGGCAAAGGAAACCTACCATCTTGTAGTTGATTCTCTTGTAAGAATCCAGGAAGAAAAGTCCAAAAAACAACTATAGGATATACATTATGCAAATGTAATGGTTTTATATATTTTATTTTTTTAAATAATGGAGTAAAATAGATACTTAGTATTGTATGTAACTGCCGATAACGGCAGGCATGTGATACTGAGTATCTTTTACTTTATTGGAGTATTAATATGAGTAATGACATCAAAAAAACAATGCCCATAGGAGTTTTCGATTCGGGGCTTGGGGGTATAAGTGTCCTGCGAGAGATCGTGTCACTAATGCCTGAGGAAAACTACATATATTACGGGGATTCCGCTCACGCCCCCTACGGGACTAAACCCTTGGATGAAATACGTCGTTTAAGTGAAGCTGATATGAGCTTTTTACTGGCCCGTCATGTTAAGGCCATAGTCATAGCATGCAACACAGCCACTGCCGCTTCGGCAGAGATCCTTCGTGAAAAATATCCCGATATACCAATAATAGGCATCGAACCGGCACTTAAACCTGCGGTATTATGGAAGCCCCACGACAGGGTTGCGGTTATGGCAACACCAATGACCCTTAAACAGGAAAAATTTCAAAATCTTATGCATCACTATGAGACAGCTTCTGAGATATATACTGTACCATGTCCCGGTCTCGCAGATCTTGTTGAGCAATACGAGCTGACAGGTCCTAAGATCACCAAATATCTCACAGATATTCTGGCTCCTGTGCTTGAAAAAGACATAGATGCCATAGTACTTGGCTGCACCCACTATCCTTTTGTGGAGCCGGTTATCCGGGAGATCGTAGGTCCGAATGTAAAGATATTTAATGGAAGTCACGGAACCGCCGTGGAACTCAAGAGGCGTTTAATGGAAAATGGGATCAAGAATGACTCAACAGTTCATGGAACTATAGAGATATACAATAGCAATTCAGATGATAAAACCTTAGAAATGTGCAAAAGGCTGCTAAATAGTTAGCAGTCTTTTCTTATTATTTTTTTTAATCGTTTTAAGAGTTTTCAGGTTATTTCTGCCCACCTCGTGCCCACCAAGGCATTTTTAGCCAAAAATAAAACCCCGGAAGCCTTGATTTTTCAAGGTTTTCGAGGTAAGAATTCAATGCCGGCGACCGGAATCGAACCGGTACGGGAGATTAGTCCCGCAGGATTTTAAGTCCTGTGCGTCTGCCAGTTCCGCCACGCCGGCATTATCCATAGGATAAATGGGACCTACAGGGCTCGAACCTGTGACCCTCTGCTTGTAAGGCAGATGCTCTCCCAGCTGAGCTAAGATCCCATTTTGTACCATATATTCAATTAACGCCATATAAACATTCATGAATATATGAGCGACCCGGATGGGGTTCGAACCCACGACCTCCGCCGTGACAGGGCGGCGCTCTAACCAGCTGAGCCACCAGGCCTTATTAAAATTTTAATGCAATATCCTCATTTCATGAAAGTATTGCAACGAGTGGACGTTCGGGGACTCGAACCCAGGACCGATCGGTTATGAGCCGATTGCTCTAACCAACTGAGCTAAACGTCCTCATTCAATAAATGGGACCTACAGGGCTCGAACCTGTGACCCTCTGCTTGTAAGGCAGATGCTCTCCCAGCTGAGCTAAGATCCCAAAATAAATTGTCAATATATGTGACACTTTATGTTCCATTCAATGGAACTATAAGCGACCCGGATGGGGTTCGAACCCACGACCTCCGCCGTGACAGGGCGGCGCTCTAACCAGCTGAGCCACCAGGCCTCACAATAGATTTCTCTATCGCAGAAAGAATAGTTCTTTCAGAATTTCATACAAACAGGAAATACAAGCCTCCAATACTTCAAAGCAATCATCCTAACCTCTAAGGATAAGTCTTCGACCTATTAGTACTTCTCAGCTGAGTGCGTTACC
>Ga0129313_1000559_pt1 | contig 30235 bp, 35 predicted proteins | sample O1105metagenome_FD_94436 | JGI IMG/M metagenome (GOLD analysis project Ga0129313, IMG submission 94436) | Orangutan group fecal microbial communities from fecal samples from Wisconsin, USA - O1105 metagenome | ecosystem: Host-associated > Mammals > Digestive system > Large intestine > Fecal...
GTTCAACCGGCTGCAACGGAAAGCTCCGCTGATGATAAAGAACTTCTTCTGAAGCTTCTGCAAAATCCGGAAATGGCAGCACTCCTGAAGTCGCTGGCAAAAACATTATAATAACTGCAAGGGCAGATCCTTTTACATAGCTACAATAGCTGTAAAAGGGTCTGCCCTTATTTTTTGTTTTGGAGGTCAACGAGTATGGATAGAATCTTTATGGACGAGTATTACGAGCATCTGAGAGCTGACAATATCGAGGAATTTTCCAAGGAACGGAACGACGAATATGTTGGCCGAGCCGAGGAATACAAAGCAGCAAAGTCAGCATTGCTTGAAGGATTGGGACTTGAGCATTTGTTTGACCATAGCCATGAACTGACTCCGAAAGAGAAAGAAATCTGGATGCTGTTCGATAGGGTTCATGTAGCAGAGCTTCTGGCGAGGGATGCTTTTGCCAAGGGTGCTTATATGCTCGGCGCTGAGGATAGAGAGATCATGCTGAAATAAAAAAAGACCTGCTTCGGCGGGTCTAAATTACATAGAATCATTGAGTCTGAAAAAACCTTTGAATTTCTTGATAATTCTGGTTGAAAAATCTATTTTGAAATGATATATTAAACAGACTAAGATAGTGTCTAAAGACATCAGCGCCTCCGCACGAGAATGAATAGGATTTCCTATCATTTCGTATCACGAGAAGTTACATAGAGGAATTTGCTTGCACTTGAAACGTCCACCGAAAATCGAAAGCCTTGCTAATTTCGAGCCAATTGGACGGTGTAAAATCCCTATGAAAATGCTTATGAAGCGTAATACCAGATAGGATTTGAAACAGTGAAAAACCTTGTATTTCCAAGGATTTTCTTGCACTGTGTTGCACTTGGTTTCATCGTATCGGGTCTACTCCTAAAGCGTAATTGTGGGTTCGATTCCCACCGGGGATACCACTAATATGGCTTCAGTCAGAAATGGCTGGAGCTTTTTTACGATTTTTACAATTCTGGTGCGGATATCCTATCAATTCTGGCACATTTGGCATATCTTGAGGTAGCCAGTACCAAGACAAAATTATGGGCGTATGAACATATATATAAATGAATAATAATAAGTGCCATTAGCCTTGAACGAAGAGAAATTTCAAGGAATATGAATAGATTTATAAGACAATGCTGTCAAAAGACCGCTAAGGCGAGACCATGAATTACATTTAAAAAGTGAAATGTTATATTATGGAAGACTATTGGGAGAATAACGCCATTGCAAGAAGTTATCGCCTTACTTCAGTGAGACATCTGGAGTGAGTTTGGTACGTCGCACTATGAAAATGGGCGAATGTGCCAGTAAAGATAACCTTACATCGCAAATAGGCGATGCATAAGGGTCAGTCACCCATTTTATCCGGGAAGCTGTTTCGGACGAAGAATCATTCCAGCCAAACAACTAACTTAGCCGAAAAAAGCAAAACAAAAGTGCCGAAAAACACAAAATAAAACTGCCGAAAAATACAAAACAGACTTGAGTAATCGTTGGAATTAGAATATAATAGCAACATACAAGGCGGCGCAATTATGCAGCACATAAAAAGAGTTGTAGACAATGCTTTGGACAAGAAAGCTGAAGCTTTTAATGCAATAAATATAGTTGGCCCTAAGGGTTGCGGAAAAACTAGGACAGCAAAGGAATGTTGTAAGACAATAATAGAATTTCAAGATGAAGAAAAAAGAGACGGGTATGTGGCGGTAGCACAGACCTCACCAAAGCTTTTTCTAAAAAATCCTAAACCTATCCTATTCGATGAATGGCAAGACGCAACGAAAATTTGGGGAACAATACGCAAAGTTGGAAATTGCAAAAGATTACTATAAGCAAATCTACCTGACAGATATTAGTGCAGTCGATGGCGTAAAAAGAAATCCCGAATGGGCGAGAAGCCTGATGTGGTCATATGCTCGCAATATGGCAACAAAGGCAAAGAAAAGTAAAATATTTGCAGACGTAAAAGCAACACAAAACGTCTCAGATGTAACACTAGATTCATATGTGAAAAAACTGGAAGAACTGTTTGTAATCAAGGATATAGATGCGTGGACACCACAAATCCGATCGAAGACTGCAATAAGAAGCGGGAAAAAACATAATGAAGAAGCCTCAAAGAATCCAGAACATCCTAGAGCAAAGTACAGAGAGCCGTCAGCATTAATTGTAATTTCTGCAACAGCAGCTATGGGCTACACAACAGACAATGGAGTAAAAATTGTTCCAATAGGTTGTTTAAAAGACTAGTTAGCTATGTTTCGATGTTAGAAAAAAAGCTTTATAAAGATTAGGTATACGTTCTTGAGTGAAGGAAATAGAAAAAATTAAAAATATTTCAAATTTCTGTCCAATTTTTGTCTAAAAAAACGTTTACTATATAAAGGGGTAAATTGAAGCGTTTAGAATATGCAATAGAAGGAGCAATGGTCTATTGCAATTAGTATTCCGCAACTGAAATACTAGAAAGGGAGCCCTGTATGAAAAGCGATGAATTTATTATTGACCTAATTAAGGCCGTATTATTAGCTGTAGGCTTGTATGGCTTCTGGAGAATTAGAATGTTTTTTTCTAGTGTCAATGACTTGAATGACGTGATACTGCTGTTAGCTTGTGTAATAGCAGGAGGTTCATATTGGATAGGAAAATGCATAGTTAGGTCAAGATGTGAGAATTTCAAATCAAAGTCTACCACTCGTGATTGACAAAATATGACGAGGGGTCTTATTGAAGTGGTGGGTTCGGCGAGCACACCACTTCAATACAAATGGGGAGATCCCCATATTTTACCTGCAAGAGCATTTTCAGCCCTCCTTTAGTACTGCGATTCGTGTTGTGATCAGTTGTTTAGTCTGTTCTATATATTCCTCTGGTAAATAGGAATCTTCACATGCACGTAAAAGTTTGTCTTCTAGAGAACACATTTTAGAAAGCATTTTTTCTGCTGCATTCTCAGCAATGCCACACTTAGATGCAAAAGACATAAAATCACGTTTTTTCAGACGTCTCTTCTTTCCATTTAGAGTCAATGCCATTTCTTCTTTATCTTCTGGTAGAACTATATTAACTGGTAGCATATCATATGCAGCGGATAATGAGTACTCTCTAGCCCCTGGTACAGACTCTATAAGAGAAAAGTTTTTAAGGTGCATATCTGAGTTTCCAATAATAAAAGAGAAAAGAATTCTTGTAAATAATTCAGATAAATCCAGTCCTGGTCTAGAGGAGTATCTCTTTATTATTCTTCCACACTGTTCATAAGAACCTTTATATTTGTCAGCAGTAAGTCTTTCTGCTAATTGGCAGAAGTCTTCCATCGCATAAAGTTTCGCATCCTTGGAGGTTTTGATATTACGATCCACCCTTTTTGTAATGTATGCGTATTTGTTGTCATTTATAATTAAAGCATTAGGCACGGTTTTGATTCCAGCAATTTTGGCGGCTACCATGGCGAAGTTTTCGAATTCTGGCAAATTATCATATTCCTCAGTCTGTGGTTTGAGGATGTAACCAGTAGGATAGTCAACTATGGTCAATCTAGAGTCAATATCTGTAGATAGATGTAATGATAGCTTCTTCTGTACACCTGGAACGGTTAGCCCCTTATTAACTGTTGTATTCGCAAGTTCTTGCAGCCTTTCTTCTGATACATCTAAAATTGGCATTTTGGATGTACCGAAAAAACGTTTAATACATTTATTGTGCCAACGGTGTTGTTGCTCTTGAGTAGAGCTTCTATCTTCTAATTCTTTTCCACAATATAAGCATCTCATATTTCATCCTCGCTTTTTACGCTAACATCACCTATGCAATCCTTGCAAACGGTAAGAAGTAAACCGAATCTATCACTCAAGTCAATTTTCCAATTGCGGGTTACCAGTCCAAGGAGCCATCCTTCTGGAATAAGACCATCAAAAAAAGGAAACAAAACATTGGAAGTATAAGGTGACATTGATAGTGGCATGGTTAAACTGACGGGCAACGGATTTGCACTTTCCAGATATTCCATATCGTATGTGAACTCATAGCCTTTGTCCGTCTCTTTTATGGTACCGGCAAAATTGCCTTGTACGAAAATGAAACCTTTTCTATACGCTTTTGCCATAGATTACTTCTCCTTTATCTTTCCTGGAACTGCTTCTTTTCCAAACATTGCAAGTGCTTGGTTTACTTTGTCTAATCGAACAGTCTCCTTACCCTGCTCTAACTCCCTAATAAAACGTAAACCAAGGCCCGAGCGTATTGCAAATTCTTCTTGTGTCAGCCCAGCTTTTCTTCTTTCTTCTTTTACATATCTCGCGATCTCATTCATACTGTTATCTTACACCCGATAGGGTATAATTGCAACTCGTTTTATATAATTACACCCGATAGGGTATAAATAAGTTTGTGAAGATAGAAATTACACCCGATAGGGTATAATTCCCATCTCAGAAGAGTGAAGAACCTGCTCTCCCCTATTAAACGAATAAGGGAGTTAATAAGAAGCAATCACGAAAAAACCAAAACAAAAGTGCCGAAAAATGCAAAATTAGGAGAAATAACCCTAGAAAATGTGCAGGCGAGGGTGCTGGGGATGCAACCTGGAAGACTTTCTATTAAAAAAATTACAAATTTATCCCGTCGCGGGGGTTGACAGCCTCCGTAAGGCGGTGGTATAGTATGTACTGTTCGAAGAATTGTTCAGAATTTTCGAAGACTGAACAAGGAGACGGCTCTTGAGAATTCGTTAAGTCGAATGCCGAAGGTGCAAGGTCAAGAACACGTATTAGAAGATACGCTTCTGACCGAATCTCTCAGGCAAAAGGAAAGAGTGAGATAAAGTTGATTCAATATCAAATCAAATATGATTGACAATTGACCATTACTCTTTTATAAGTTAGATTTCAAGGGCTACTGATTTCAAGTAGTTTTTTTTATTGCATTTTTTTGAAAATGCACCATGAGACAGAAGGAGGAATAGTCATGTTTGAAAATCTTGAATCGGCCTTATACCCTATTGTGTGTAATTTAAATAATTACCTGTCCAGCTATATTCTAGTGTTCTTGCTGATTGGCGTTGGTCTTTGGTACACTATCAAAACCCGCTTCATCCAGGTAAGATGCTTCGGCCAGGGAATGAAACAGGTTTTCGGAAACCTTTCATTACATGGCGGAAAAAATGAGTCCGGAATGAGTTCATTCCAGGCGCTTACAACAGCAATTGCTGCACAGGTAGGTACAGGAAATATTATCGGTGCGTCCGGAGCAATCCTTACAGGAGGACCTGGAGCAATCTTCTGGATGTGGTTGATTGCATTCTTCGGAATGGCAACAATCTATGCAGAATCAACGCTAGCGTTACATACAAGAAAAATAGATGAAGACGGAACAATTCACGGAGGTCCCGTTTACTATATCAGAACAGCATTCCAGGGTAAATTCGGTAAGTTCCTGGCAGCATTCTTCGCAGTAGCAATCACACTGGCACTTGGATTCATGGGATGTATGGTACAGTCAAACTCCATCGGATCCACATTCCAGACAGCATTCGGAATCCCATCATGGTTCATGGGAGTTGCAATGGTAGTGATTTGCGGAATTATCTTCATTGGTGGAGTACAGAGACTTGCATTCGTAACTGAAAAAATCGTTCCAATTATGGCAGCAATCTTTATTCTTGGAGCAGTTGCAGTAATGGTTATGAGAATCAATTATATTCCTGCAACATTTGCAATGATCTTCAAATATGCCTTCCAGCCACAGGCAATTCTAGGTGGTGGAGTTGGTACAGCACTTAAGCTGGCAATTAGCCAGGGTGCAAAGCGTGGACTTTTCTCAAACGAAGCCGGAATGGGTTCAGCACCACACGCACACGCACAGGCAAACGTAAAGAACCCACACGAACAGGGCGTTGTTGCAATGATCGGAGTGTTCATGGATACGTTCGTTGTACTTACACTAAATGCAATCGTTATCATTTCAACACTTTACACAGCAGACGGTCCACTAGCAAAGGGCTACACAGGAGAAATCGTAAACGTGCTGGGCAAAACAAACTTAGCCCAGACAGCTTTCGGAACAGTATTCGGAGAAAGCTTCGGTTCAATATTTGTTGCAATCTGCCTGTTTTTCTTCGCATTCTCAACTACACTGAGCTGGAACCTGTATGGTAAAATCAATGTTGCTTACCTGTCCCGCAAGAAAGAGAATCCAAAGAAATTCACGTTAATCTACACTGTAATCGCACTGGCATTCATTTTCACAGGAACAATGATGTCCAACGACCTTGTATGGGAATTGACAGACCTGTTCAACAACCTAATGGTAATACCAAATGCTATCGCACTGTTTGCATTAACACCAGTTGTACTTAAAATCGTCGAAAACAGAAATAAGTAGTTCTGTAAATAAGTAGTCGCCCTAGGCGTCTCTAATTGTTGAAACCTCTAATAGATAATCTTATAAAAAATAATCTGAAAAAACCTGCAAAGCAGTCCAAGCGGATTACCATGCAGGTTTTTTTAGTTTTCTAGCGTTCTTACTTCCTGACCTTTAGCGCAACTCGAAACCATCGTCAGTACGTGCAATATATGTGTTATAGAATTCTTCAAGGGCCTTAAGAAGATAATAAGTATCCTCAGTGCCTGCGGTTTCGAAAGGCGAGTGCATTGCCAACTGAGGCAAGCCGATGTCGAGTATGTTAATGGAAACATGAGATACAGAAATGTTTCCAAGAGTGACTCCGCCAGAGATGTTAGAGTGATTAGCATAACTTTGAACCGGAACCATAGCCTTCGCGCAAATGCCTGAGAAAACCGCATTAGACATAGCATCAGTTATATATTTCAAGTTGGCATTATGCTTAATAACGACACCTTTGTTAATAAGTGGCCCGTTGGTTGGATCCGCTTTTTCCATGCGATTAGGGTGCAATGCGTGAGCATTGTCTGCGGAAATCATGAAAGAGCTAGCTAGAGCCATCTTGTGTTGCTGCATGTCTTTTCCCATAGTGTCAGATATTCTTTCAACAACATCAGAAAGCAGAGTGGAATCAGCCCCCTGGCTGGACCAGCTACCGATTTCCTCACTGTCAAAAACACAGCACATAGTTACGCTGTCATTGTTTCCACCAGCCATAAAAGCACGCATAGAAGTGTAAGCGCACTGCAAATCGTCTAGCTTCGGCGAACCGATAAACTCATCGTTCACACCCATAATAGCGCCCGGCGCTCTATTGTAAAGATAGAGGTCTGTGCCCACGATATCCTCAGGGTCAACATCGCCTACCATATGAGCAATTTGCTCCATCAAAACCCCCTTAGACCCGCTTAATCCAACAAGTGGAAGCATATCCTTTTGAAGATCATAAACGTAACCATTATTTATTTCCTTGCCCATATGAATTGCAATATTTGGGATAACGAGAAGGTCTCTGTCGAAATTCACAAGATGACTCCTCAGATTGTTTCCATCCTTAACAACGACGCGACCCGCTACTGAAAGAGGTCTGTCTAGCCAAGGAGAATAAATTACGCCGCCATACGGCTCAGTGTTCAAACTCAGATAATGATCTTTACCAACAATCTCAGGGTTGGTTTTTATCTTAAACGTACAGCTGTCACCATGAGATGCAACAATCTGGAAGTTAGAAAAATCTTTCATAGGAATCTTGAAGGCTATAATGGAGGAATCACCACGAATTACAAAATACTTTCCTCCTGCTGTAAGTTCCCATTTCTCATTTTCTCTAAGAAGAATGAATCCATCTTCTAGCAACATTTTCTTAAAATTGTCAATTACATGGAAATAGCTAGGACTGCTCTGAATAAAATCCAGAAGTTCTCTGCTGATTTCCATTTTTGCTTCTTTGTACATATAATATCCTCCGCACATTATATTTTATAATGAAATTCTACCATACAAAGTACAGATGCACAACAAAATAAGCAGCGGCGCCTCACAAAGAAGCACCGCCACTTATTTTTTAAGCGTAGAGATTATTCTAACGTATTACTTAAATTATTTATCCTGATCCAGCTTATTTGTCCTTGGAAGCTTTGATAGAGTCAGTTCTGTAGATGAACTTAACCTGTCCGTCCATGTCGTCGCTTACGCCGGCGAATGACTTGTAATCCTTGGATACGTCAACTGTTGCCTTAACCCTAGTCACTACGTCTCCTAAGTCGCCGTCCACAGCGTCAACTAATTTCTTAACACCCTTCTTGTTGAATTCCTGAAGGCCTTTGTCTAGCTTCATTGAACCATTCTTAAGCTGAGTGATTCCCTGAATCAAGGAAGGTGTGCCGTTCTTAAGCTTGATGATTCCACCATAAAGCTGATTTGCACCCTTTGAAAGTTCAGCTGTTCCGGATTTCAGTTCCTTAGCTCCGCTGTTTAATGTCTTTGCTCCTGCGGCTGCTTCTGATACACCGTTAGTGTAGGAGATTAGGCCCTGGTAGAAAGCATTGTAGCTGTCTAAGGAAGTTTTTAGGGATACCAGTGGAGCTGCTGCTGCGCAAGCATCCTTAATCTGCTTCTGAATTTCATCTGAAGCCATCTTATCTGCTACGATTTTGTTAATCTGAATTTCTGTATTGTCGGCAATTGTCTTCTTAATTGCATCTGATGCCATCTGTGCCTCTGTCTGTGCTGTAATTGTTGCTTTGATTGATGCGGAAGTCATTTGTTCTGCAACCTTGGAAGCGATTGTCTGCTGAATTGCTTCAGTCTGCATCTGCTGATCGATTGCGCCTTCAATTGCCTTCTTTTGATCTGCAGGAATTGCATTTGCTGCAACTGCTGCGTCGTACTGAGCCTTAGTCATAGCTCCCTTTGTTGCTGCAGGAACAACCTTTTCTGCTACGGAATCGCGAACTGCTGCAGTTACCTTTTCAGTAACCTGAGCCTGTACCGCTTCAGTTACCTTTGCAGTAACCTGTTCCTTAACAGCGCTCTTTACGCCTGCTTCGATAGTTGTTCTGTTAGCTTCTACAGCCTTAGTGACCTTTTCAAGAGCTTTCTTGTAAATGGCATCCTTATCTACAGATGAGATGATGTTGCCAAGTACAGTCTGATAGTTATCAATTGTAAGCTTTGGAACCTTAACTCCTGCCTGATCCAGCTGAGTATTTGCTGTTGAAAGAAGAGTATCGAATACCTGCTTAGCTCCACCTACAAGTGAATCGTTATTTGAAGCAAGTGTGCTTAGGCCAGTTGAAAGTGATGCGGCGCCCTGCTGTAATTTTGCAGCACCCTGGTCAAGGCTAGCTGCGCCGGTCTTCAGCTGTTCAGCCCCTGTTGCAAGAGCGTCTACACCCTTAACAAGCTCGCTTGACTTGTCAAGTAACTGGCAAAGTCCATCGTAAAGCTTAGATGAACCGTCCATTAACTGATCCATTGCCTTAGTTAAATCGTTAAGTGAATCACCTAAGGAATCAAGGGAATCAATCTTAGAAGTATCAAGCTGGTTGAACAGTTCGTTAGTTGCAACTGTCATAGTTGTGTTCATTTCGAAGTTCTTTACATCTGCACTGATTTCAACGTATGATGGAATTTCCATTTCGCTTGAATTGATGTTGAAGTTGTGCTGCAGTCCTGGGAATGCGATTCCTACTACTGCTGTTCTTGTTCCGTCGTTGATAACCTTACCGTTGGAAACATCGACGTTTGTGAACTTTTTATTGTCCATAAGCACGCCTGTCAGCATTGCGAACGGCACGTACATCTGCTCAGTTTTTCCATCAATCTGAACGTTTTCGTAGATGTTGTTCTGATAATCAAAACGCATAGTTACGTGACCGCTCTTTCCTGCCAGGTCTTCTGGTGAAATTGATTCGCCATCTAGTGTGTAGCTTACTGTCATGTCGACAGGAAGTTCCTTGTTAATGTCGCCCTGGTAGTAGATGTCATTTCCATCTGCATCCCAAACGCGCATGTTGTCTTTATCTATAGTGTAAGTTTCGTCACCCTTTACATTTTCTACATTTTTAAGTTCTGTAGAATCCTTGATTTTGTCACTGCCGATGGCATTTTTGATCCAGTCACTTACGATAACCTTGTCAACGGAACCATCTGCGTGAGCTAATACGTATACTGTTTCATCCTTGGAAATTTCGTCCCCTGTGAGTTTTGATGTTGTCTGGGTGTCGGATGTCTGAACAGTCTTTTCTGTTACTGCCTTAGTGTCGTCCTTTGTCAGGCCGTAAACAATGCCTCCTACTGAACCGGTAACAACCGCTGCACAGAGGAAAACAGACAGATATTTAATAGTTTGTTTCTTCATTTTACTGTACCCCCGTATTTATTTCTTTAACCTTAACGTCATTTTTGCCTAGCTTTACAACATTCTTCATATCGAAGGTTGTCTTAACGATAACCTTGTCGAATAGCATCAATAGTGCAGGCAGAATGAAAATTACGCAAAGCATTGATACTACTGCGGCTCTTGCCATCAGCATACACATTGAACTGATGATGTCGATGTCTGAGTAAAGTGCTACGCCGAAGGTTGCTGCGAACAATCCCATACCACTAACTATAATGGAAGGAATTGAAGTAGTAATTGATGTATAAACTGCGTCGCGTTTGCTTGCGCCTCTTATACGTTCCTTCTTGTATCTCGTTGTCATCAGTATTGCGTAGTCAACGGTCGCACCTAGCTGAATAGTACTGATACAGATTGGCGCGATGAACGGCAAGGACTGCCCGAAGTAATGCGGCAATCCAAGGTTAATGAATATTGCCAGCTCAATTAGTGAAATCAGTATGAACGGCAGTGACAAGCTTTTTTCAACTACAGCGATGATTACGAAAATTGCTATAATTGATACTGCGTTTACTACCTTGAAGTCGTGGTCTGTTGTATCAATCATGTCCTTCATACAAGGAGCTTCACCGATTAGCATACCGCCCTTATCGTATTTCTTAAGAATTGCGTTCAGTGAGTCAATCTGTTCACCAACCTCATCACTAGCAACCTTGTATTCGGAGTTAATTAACATCAGCTCCCACTTGTCGCTCTTTACAACGTTCAAAACAGAGTCAGGTAAAATTTCCTCCGGAACCTGTGAACCAAGTACTGATTCAAGTCCCAGTACATATTTAACGCCATCTACATCTTCCATTTCATTAATCATGGAACGTACATCCTGGTTAGGCGTGTCTGCATCAATAAGTACCATGTGAGTAGAAGCGATATCGAAGTCGTTTGACAGCTTACTGTTCGCAATAACGTAGTCAATGTCTTCAGGTAAGCACTGTCCCATATCATAGTAAACTTCGTCATTAGTCTGAGTGTATCCATACAGTGCAGGCGGAATTAACAAAACAAATATAACCAGGAATACTGGGAATTTCTTAAGCATCTTTTCTGCAATGCGGTGTACATCCGGAATAAGTGAACGATGCATTGTTTTGTGAAGCTGCTTGTCAAGAACAAGGATCAGTGAAGGTAGTAGTGTTACGCAGCTTAGCACGCCTAGAAGAACACCCTTTGCCATTACGATACCAAGGTCTCTACCTAGAGTAAATGTCATGAAGCAAAGTGCAATGAAACCGGCAACTGTAGTAATTGAACTTCCTAGTACAGAAGCAAGAGTTTCCTTGATTGCTATTGCCATAGCCTCGTTTTTGTCTTCGCGAATATCGCGCTGTTCATTGTAGCTGTGCCACAAGAATATGGAGTAGTCCATGGTAACCGCCAGTTGCAGTACCGCCGATAGGGCCTTCGTGATGTAAGATATTTCTCCAAAGAACACATTGGTTCCTAAGTTTATTAGGATCGCGACCCCTATACTTGCAAGGAATACAAATGGAATCATCCATCCGTCTAGGAACAGCATCATTGCAGCGCAGGCAAAGATTACTGCCAGAGCAACATATATAGGCTCTTCCTTTTCACACAAATCCTTCAGGTCTGTAACTAGTGCGGACATTCCAGAAACGAAGCACTGTTTTCCTGCAGTAGCTCGGATTTCTCTAATCGAATCCATAGTTTCATCGGCTGAAGTAGCCGTATCAAAGAAGACAGCTAACATAGTCGCATTCTTTGTATTAAACTCGTCGTAGATTTCATCTGGAAGTATTTCCATAGGAATTGAAGTGTCCAGAAGAGAATCGTACCATAGTACAGTTTCTACATGGTCTACATTCTCAATCTTAGTTTTTAGCTTCGCTACATCCTTAGTGGACATATCCTCTACAACTATAAAGGAGAAAGCACCTTTACCAAAGTCGTCAAGGAGTTCCTCTTGCCCTTTTACCGTATCCATATTGTCAGGCAGGTAATCTAGCATATCGTAGTTAATGCGGGTATTCATAATTCCTAAGATTGAAGGAAACAGTAATACCAGCGAGATGATTATGATTGGTATATGATATTTCACAACCGCTTTCGAAAAACGCATAACCTTTATCAGTCCTTTCTTCATATTTTGTCTACTATCTATTCTCTACGTTTAATGATTATAAAGACTTGGATAAAGGTTTTGTACAGACAAAAAAGCCTCTGTGTCAAAAATTCAGACACAGAGGCTACATTGCCTAAAAAATTATTAAATTTCCTCTTAATTTACCTTTTTCTTACAATTTTCTATCATTCTTTCCAGTTCACCATGCTTAAGCTCGCATAAGCGTTGTATCTTAGAAAGAATATTGTCCGGCATTCCACTGTCCAGCCATCCCATAATAAATCCGAAACACAAGCACAAGGCATAGTCCAAGATGATTTCCTTGTCGAAGTCGGAAATGTCAGCTTCTGATAAGAGCTCATTCACATACATAGAAACCAGATGTTTACATACCTGCCACTGATATCTTTCGTAAATGTCCCTGTTCACAGATCGGAAAATGTGCAAAACAGCTTTCTTGTTTTCCAGAGCGAACTTCATTGCAACGGTTAGACAAAGTTCAATTGAGTCTACCGTCGGATACTCACGAATAATCTCTTCAATTTCATCATCGACGATGGATTCAAGAAGCTCCGGAATGTCGTGATAATAATAGTAGAAAGTATTACGATTAACCCCGCAATCTTCCACAATTTCCCTTACAGTAATCTGACTTAGCGGCTTTTCACTTAGAAGCTTAACAAAGGAGTCTCGAATCGCTTTCTTTGTAAAATTTGCCATATAAAATAATCTCCTTTTGCAATGCTACTTTTGATTGCTAATTACAGCCATTATAACAGATTTGCAAAGGATTCATCAAGTGCAAATTTATGCGCCATTGTGATTATTACGCTTCTCAGCAGCTTCTTCTCCTCACTGTCATCAGAATCCACAGGAGACATTTCCGACCCGTGCCCCGACACGAATTTCAGCGCCGCCTCAAACTCCTCACAAAAATAGTTGTACGCATCCTCCGGGCTGTAACTCTCCTCCTGCATCTTAAGCATGGTCTGGATATTATCCAAGGACAAAACCGTCTTAGCCAGAACAACAAACATCAGTGAAACAATCTGATCCCTATAGTACATTTTTTTCACTGGTCCCGGAACAATGTGCATTTTTACGTAATTGCTTAGCATTGTATCGCTAACCTTCAGACCGAAGCAAGGTTCCACAGCCTCACTTATAAGTTTAACAACCTGCTTTAGGTATAACCCAACATTTGGGATTTCATTGTATCTTGGAAGGGTAAGATTCCAAATATTATTCTCAGACATAAAAACCTCCGTAAGGGTTATTGAATAACTCTTGACAAGTTATAGCTTACGATGTAGTATGTAGACGAGTTATTTAATAACCGCTACAAGGTTATTATAACCACTAATTTAGGATATGGCAAGAAATATTTGTATAAACGAGGAGGCATTATTATGGTAAACGTACTGACACCGGACGATTTAGATTATGAATTTGATTTTGATTTTGGATTCGGAAAAAAGAACGAAAAGAAGCGTGAAAAGAAGCATGAACAGATGATTAGAGGGAAAACCCTTTTCACAGCTAAGGATCCAATTAGCGCCTTGACGCATTTTATCGGTTTCTGGGCAGCTTTGGCGGGTATGCCAATTTTACTTATCAAAGCCTCCTCAGATGGAGCCAACTTAGTATCTATGGTAAGCCTTGCAGTTTTTATGGTGAGTATGGTATTGCTATATGGTGCAAGCACAGCATACCACAGCTTTACTGTAAAGCCTAGGGCGGGAAAAGTACTTAAAAAAATAGACCACATGATGATATTCGTTCTCATTGCAGGCTCATATACTCCAATGTGTACTATGGTCCTGGGCGGAGCGACAGGACTGAAGCTGCTAGTTTTGATATGGTCTGTAGCGCTGCTAGGAATCGTGTTCAAAGCTTTCTGGGTGACTTGCCCGAAGTGGGTATCTTCGGTAATTTACATAACCATGGGCTGGGCGGCACTTCTTGCCATCGGCCAGATTTATGCCAGCATGGCCCTGGGCGGATTCATTCTTTTGGTTATGGGCGGTGTGCTGTATTCCATCGGTGGAGTGATCTACTCGCTTAAAATCAAGGACATTGCCCCAGGCTTCGGGGCTCACGAGGTCTTCCACATCTTTGTGTTGGCAGGTTCACTCTGCCATTTCCTAATGATGATTGGATATGTGGCATAGGTGCAGGGAACATAATTTAAACGTAAATAAGACGCTCTTTGTCCAATTCGGCATTACAACTTTGTTAAATATAGAGGAAATAATTCAAGAAAGAGAAGATGTGTATAACCAGTGCGGAATTACAAAAGATGACCAGGTTAAGCTTGCAGTTGCTGAGCCTTTATGGTAAATTTATTATATGAGGAGCAAGAACGCTGCTATTAAATACGCTAAACAGTATGCAAAGGGTTGGAATGTGGTATATCCTAAATATTCTGCGGATTGCACAAATTTCGTATCACAATGTCTAAAAGCAGGTGGAATACCTACAGTGGGAAGCCGAAATCAGAAGGGTATATATTCATCGACAACAGTTCGGAGGGATTTATCCTATTCAAATTCTAGGAAAGGGTGAATGCGAAATGAAGATAAAATTTAAACCCAACAAATTGTACGTCTGTTTGCAAATTTTGTGTGTAGCAACCTTTTGCTCCATGTTTCTGCCATGGTTTTCATTTAATGTAGCGGTAGCGGGGAGCTATTGGGGAATTAATGCGCTAAGAGTTGCGTGGATTCCATTCCTATACATGGCAATGTATTTGTTTGTTCTAGATCGAAGCAAGACGTGGCAAATTTTTTTTATGGAAGTTGCTCTTATTGCTGTTCCATGCATATTTGTCTATGAGCTAATGAACTGGCCAAAAGAATTCATTACATCCAACATGAGCTTAGGAGCAAACTTGCAAACTGCTTTACCAGGATTCTGGGTTGCTACGAGCCTTGCGTTGCTCAGTTTAGTATTTTATCAAATAGTTCTGCTTTATGGAAAAAATAGTTCCTTCAGGAACAAATAATAATTAGAAAGAGTTTTCAATGCTGGATTACGTGGAAACGGATGCATTTCTAGTAGTTTGCAGGAGAAAAAACGAATTTATGAACAGGATTACAACCCGTTCAAACTTTAAGATGTAAAACAGGCCGTGAACCGATTTAGGTTCACGGCCTGTTTTACAAAGTACTTTCGCCACATTGGTCACATTCAAGGCACGGAACATTCTTTACAATGATAATACAATTGTTATAATTCACTACATGAGTTGTAGTGCTCTCAACAACGGTGCTGTTTTTACAATACATACACATGATCTTACCAAATTCCTTATACCTATGCAAATCTGCAATACATCCCCATTTTATTTACGGCTAGCAAAGCTGATTTCTATTTTCATTATAATCGCCCAAGGTCAAACGTGCAACACAGCAGAACACATGAACAACGTAATTGCTTTGTGGATAAGAAAAAATCAGTCCCAAAAAATAGAATAAATTACTTTTCGTTTTTGTCCAATTTCGCGTTTTAATTTCGTTAAATATATAGAAGGGTAAATTAAAGAGTAAATTGAAAGAAGGTGCATTACCGATGTGGAATACTTTTACGAGCATCAAGAAATCTAGGACGATACCCTGAAGCGAAAGGATTTTAATCATTGAAATACGAGCTGAACTTAGAGTAATATTGAACAAAGAATCAAAAGTTAACACTTCCACAGGAACAAAGGAGACCAGCCATGAAAAGAAAGATTGGAATAGGAGTTTTAATATCCTTAGTTGTGCTATCAACCCTTACCATTGCATGCGCTACAACAGACTCAGTCTTTGATTCAAGGGATGAGGAAAAAAACTTTATGGTAAAGCAGAGTATGCAGCCCGAGTTGAATACGTAAATTCCTTCATGGACAAGAGTAAATCAAATAATTATGGGATTAGCTGGAAGTATTTAACGAAACGAGGCCTTGCCATTACAGCGATGCTTGTGCTATTGTTCGCTATGACTGTAGTAGTTGTGAGCGCTTTCGGTTTCCATGTGCCAGGATTCAATTTAACCGAGTATAATGATCATACTGAGATTATGAGAAACGAAGAAGATGTAGTTACAGATGAAACGCGACTTTACGAGCCAACCTATGTTCCAAAAGGGTATAAACTAGTAACTACCAACAGCTTTATGGACTGTGGCGAAAACAGGGTGTATAAAAATAAAAAAGGAGAGCTTCTTTATATAGAGCAAGCTTTAGCAGATAATTATGCAGGAAATTTCAATAATGAAGACTGCACAAGAGGAGAGGTACAGATTGATGAAATCAGTGCTGTGGCATACTATTACGGCAATGGTGAATCGCAATATGTAATGACAAAAAAAGGAACCGTTATTGTGATTGACGGGACTATCACAAATGACGAGTGTAAAAGAATAGTTAGAGGATTAAAATAGATCATGAAAGAGAAATGCCAAATTCAGCATGGAGGGAAAGAAAAAATGAAAAGAATTGTTTTGGTTATAACGGTAATAGTGATGGTGGCATCAACTACTGTATGTTGTTTTGCTACGTATAGATGCGAAAGAAATGAAGGGGTTCCAATTTATGAAAGCTTAAATAACGCATATTCCCAAATGGCAATTACTGACAATAAAGCTAACTACAATGCAACTTTGAGGTTAAAAAAGGGGGATGATTACAATCGAGTTAATGCCACATTAAAGATTTTAAATAAAAAAGGCAAGCTTATTAAGAGCAAGAATACAACAATGAATCCAGACGGAGGATATATTTCAATCGAGGACAGTGCATCGTTAACCGAAAGAGGCACGTATCATGCAGAATACATTTTTAAAATATACAAGTCAGGCAAGCTGGTTGAAACTCTTACAGGAAAGTCAAATAGTGTTACATACTAAAAGTATATAACTTCCAATTTACATTCTAGAAGGGAGGAAGTAACGCATGGAAATATACAAGAAGATTTTAGCTATTTTGATCTGTGTTTCTACAATTCCTGCTATGTTTTTATTAGGAGGATGTAACGAAAGGACTGCATTGGAGGGAAAAATGGATCTGGAGGAAAAAATCGATATAGAATTTCCTATGGATGAAAAAGGATACCCACAAAGTGATATTTTAATGATCAACAACAAGTCTTATCCTATAGAACTCGTAGGAAATTCACACACAGCCTCTAAAGTGGATTCTGAAATTCAAGTTAAAATGGATAAGAAAAATGATATTGTTGAAGTTATTCTTCCTCAATATCTTCCTGTTAATTATTGGAGTATCGGGGAAAAGGAATATGTAGATTTAATTTCATACAATAGAACAAGTTTTCCGATAAAAGACAAAAATATGATTGAAGGAATATCAGCAGAGGTACAAAGATTCAAGATTCAGGTAGCAATGGATGAAACTACAGAAATTCTGTTAAAGTGGTCAAATATAAATGAAGCAGATAAGTTATTTAAGGATAAGAAAGAGGATTATCTACTAAAAATAGTAGTATCTTATTAGGTAAAACTTATCTTAATTGCAAAAGCGATTAGAACATAAAAATTCTAGTCGCTTTTTTTGTAATATCAAATAATTAAAAATTTTTAACTTTTTCTATTGACAGACGCACAATTCTATGCTAAATTGCTTAAAGAAATTTAGTTAAAATATTTTAGCTAAATTATATTAACCAATTATAGTAAACGATGAAATGCGAATATGCAAGAATGCATAAAAGCAAAAGAAAAGAGATAAAGAAGAAAAAGGAGAAAGAAAAATGACTTTTGAACAGTTAAAGGATTTAATCGTTGACACTTTAGGATGTGCAGAGGAAAAGATTACTTTAGATGCAAGATTAAGCGATGACCTAGGAATCGATTCACTAGACGCTGTTGATCTAGTAATGAGCATCGAAGAAGACTATGGCGTAAAGATTCCAGATGAAGAACTGGGCAATCTGTTAAAGATAAGCGACGTTCTTGCTGCAATTGAAAAGTATAAGGCATAGTCATGGATAGCAGGGATTTATTCGAGATTATTGATAAGTTCGAGGCTTCCGATCTGAATAGACTATCCGTAAGCGACAGAGATTTTTCCCTTGAACTGGAGCGAGGTAGCCAGACAAGCGCATGTTGCACACCGTCAGCAATCACAAATGGCAACCAGGTGACAAACAGTCTGGCGTTAGCGGCAACACAGCAGCCTTCTGAAATGCAGGGAAACATTATTTCTGAAGTGTCAGCAAGCAATGCAGTTCAGGTGAAATCACCATTAGTTGGAACCTATTACGAGGCGCCAGATCCAAATTCTGAAGCCTTCGTAAAAATGGGGCAGATTGTAGAAAAAGGAGAAACACTTTGCATAATCGAATCCATGAAAATGCTTAATGAATTGAAATCACCGACAAAGGGAAAAATCATTGGCATACACGGTTGCAACGGAGAGATGACAGAATTCAATCAGCTTCTGTTTGAGGTAGAGCCATGTTAAAGAAAATTCTCATAGCAAACCGCGGAGAAATAGCAGTTAGAATCATAAGAGAATGCCTGGACACCTCAGTTGAGGCGGTGGCAGTTTACTCCACAGCAGACAGCGAGTCACTACATAGAATGATTGCAACAGAGTCCGTTTGTATCGGCAGACCGGCAGTTAGAGACAGCTATTTGAATATGGGAAATATAATCGAAGCAGCTAAGGGTACAGGGGCAGAGGCCATTCACCCGGGATTCGGCTTCCTTTCAGAAAGCAGCGAGTTTGCAAGAAAATGCAGAGAAGCGGGATTGATTTTCATAGGGCCATCGCCAGAGACCATTGATTTAATGGGAAACAAATCTGCAGCCAGAGAGCTGATGCAAAAGGCAGGCGTTCCCGTAGTTCCAGGATCAGACGGCATCGTCGAGAATCCGGACCAGGCGGTAGAAGTTGCCGGCAGAATCGGCTATCCCGTACTTATCAAAGCCTCCGCAGGAGGCGGCGGCAAGGGAATGAGAAAAGCCGCCGATGAAAGCCAGGTAAGAGAAGGTTTCCTGGCAGCATCCCTAGAAGCAGAAAACTGCTTCGGCGATGGAAGCGTATATATAGAAAAACTCATAGAAAACCCAAGGCATATAGAAATTCAGATACTTGCCGACTCACATGGCAACGTTATCGAATTAGGCGATAGAGATTGCTCCATTCAGAGACGAAACCAGAAACTTTGTGAAGAGGCACCGGCAAGAAATATCCCAGATGATATGAGACAGGCCATGAAAGAGGCGGCCCTGAAGGCTGCTCGGGCCGCAAACTATGTAAACGCAGGAACCATCGAGTTTATCGTGGATAAGGAAAACAACTTCTATTTTATAGAAATGAATACAAGACTTCAGGTTGAACATCCAGTTACAGAAATGGTAACAGGGGTGAATATCGTAAGAGAACAGCTGAGAGTCGCATCGGGATTACCTCTAAGCGTAAGCCAAGAGGATATAGAGATTAAAGGACACTCAATTGAGTGCAGAATAACAGCAGAAGACGCTTTTAACGATTTCAGACCTGATCCAGGCAAAATCGCTTTCCTTCACTTCCCAGCAGGAAGTGGAATTCGCGTAGATAGCGCGCTCTACAACGGTTGCACCATTAGCCCTTACTACGATTCCATGATAGCAAAGGTCATCGTAAAAGGTGAAAACAGAAATGATGCAATCCGAAAAATGCGCAGAGCCCTGGAAGAAATGATAATCAGCGGCGTGAAAACAACCCTTCCAATTCAGCACCTGCTTATGTATAACGAAACCTTCATCAGAGGGAATTACGATACAGGATTTATTGAGGCGAATCTGGGGGTTTTGTTAGAAATCTACAAGGCGGCAGGTGAGGCTGTGACTAGTGAGACAGTGGGTGAGGAGAATGTATAACCCTTTCAAAAAAAAGAGAGAGGTGCTTTCGGCACTTAGGGAAATCAAGGAGAGCGGCATTGCCATGGAGTGCAAGGCTTGCGGACACAGACTCTATAAAGAGGAGTTTGCGAAAAATTCATACGTGTGCCCAGAATGCGGCTACCATCTTGGCGTCACAAGCAGCTACAGGATCAAAACCATCCCAGACCGAGGTTCTTTTAGAGAAATATGCGGAAGCATTAAGGGCGGAAATCCTTTGGGTTTTCCAGGATATGGGGAAAAGCTGGAAGAACTTCGCGAGAATATAGGTCTTAAAGAGGCGGTGGTCTGCGGTACTGGAAAAATCGGCGGTACGAAAACTTGCCTATGCTTCATGGACAACCGCTTCATGATGGGAAGCATGGGAACCGCAGTTGGAGAGAAGACTACAAGATGCTTTGAATATGCAACGAGACATAAGCTGCCTGTAATTATATTTTGTGCTTCAGGGGGAGCGCGAATGCAAGAGGGGATTTTGTCACTGTTTCAGATGGCCAAGACATCGGCGGCCGTGAGAAATCATAGCGAGAGCGGACAGCTATTTGTGTCTGTTTTGACTCATCCGACTACGGGAGGCGTCACTGCTAGTTTTGCCAGTTTGGGGGATATAATTTTGGCAGAGCCAGGGGCCCTTATTGGTTTTGCTGGGCCGAGAGTTATAAAGCAGACCATTGGACAGGAGCTGCCGGAAGGCTTCCAGCGTGCGGAGTATCTGTTGGAGCATGGTTTTCTTGACGGGGTGTGCGATAGAAGGGATATGAGAAAAACCCTCGGACTGATTCTGAAACTTCATAAAGGAGAGAAAAAATGACAGCAAAAGAGAGGGTAGAACTTGCGAGGCATCCGGACAGACCGAGATGTAGCGAGTACATAGAGACAATTTTTGACGACTTCCTGCCTCTTGCAGGGGACAGAAGGGCAGGAGAAGATAAAAGCATTATTGGCGGAATCGGTTTTTATAGGGGATTGCCGGTTACGGTAATAGGACAACAAAAGGGAAGAGATTTAGAGGAAAATCTTGAGGTTAGATTTGGCATGCCTAATCCTGAGGGGTACAGGAAGGCACAGAGACTTATGGAGCAGGCTGAGAAATTCGGCCGCCCGGTCATAACTTTTGTGGATACACCGGGCGCTTATCCTGGAATCGAGGCCGAGAATTTTGGGCAAGGGGAAGCAATTGCGACTTCCATTGCGCAGATGAGTGGGCTGAAGGTTCCGGTTATAAGTGTTTTTATCGGTGAAGGGGGAAGCGGCGGAGCTCTTGCTCTAGGCGTTTGCGACAGGATGATCATGCTAGAAAATAGCATTTTCTCCATACTTTCACCGGAAGGTTTCGCCAGCATTTTATGGAAGGATTCCAAGAGAAGCGACGAAGCCTGCGAAATGATGAAGCTTACAGCAGAGGACCTTTACAAACTTGGCATATGCGACCGGATTGTAAGGGAAGGCAGCGGAGCTCATCTTAACAGGGCGGCTGTTTTCTCAAGAGTTGATAGGGAAATTGGAGAAGCTCTAGAGCAGCTGATGAAGCTAAAGGGAAGTCAGCTGGTAAAAGATAGATACAGAAGACTCAGGGGAATCGGAAAGGAGACTGTCTAATGGCAGGAATAAAAATTCTCGGTCTGGGCAGTGCTCAGGGCGACAGAAAAATCACCAACGAGGAGCTGTCTCAGACAGTTGACACCTCAGATGAGTGGATCAGAAGCAAATCAGGAATCCGCTCCAGATACTTTGCCGAGAAAAAAACAAACTTAGACATGGCAACTGAAGCGGCCCGTAAGGCCCTGGAAAACAGCGGTATCAATAAGGAAGACATTACTCTTTGCATCGTCTGCACCTTCACTCCCGACGACTACACGCCGGCAACGGCCTGCGGGGTCAGTGGCGCCCTGGGTTTGAATGAGGAAATTCTGGCCTTCGACCTTAACGGAGCCTGCTCCGGCTTTGTTTACGGTTGCAAGGTGGCTAACGAGTACCTTAGAACCATGCCGGAAAAATATGCCCTTATAATAGGAAGCGAAAAAATTTCTCCCGTAATGGATATGGAGGATCGCGGCACTTGTGTGCTGTTTGGCGACGGCAGCGGAGCCTGCATTGTGGGTTTTGATACGGCGGCGGAGTTTGAGTTTTACGGCGGGTGCATTGCCGACCGTCAGGTTCTTGGTGCCAAGCGCGGCGGATACATCGAAATGTCTGGCCAGGAGGTCTACCGTTTCGCTACATCGGTGTTGCCACAGTGCATCGACACCTTGCTCCAGCGATCAAAACTCACTCCCCGGGAAATCGACTGGTATGTATGTCACCAGGCAAACGAGAGAATAATTGATACAGCGGCGCGAAGAGTGCCGAAGGAAGTAAGAGACAGATTTTTTAAGAACTTGTATGACTATGGGAACACATCGGCGGCGAGCATTCCAATTGCACTGGCCGAGATGTGGGAAAAGGATTTAATAAAGCCGGGACAGAAACTGATTTGCACAGGTTTTGGGGCCGGGCTGACATATGGAAGTATGCTGATTAGCATGTAAAAGGATGAGAATATGAAAATAAACGAAATGTTGAATATAGATTATCCCATTTTTCAGGGAGGTATGGCAAATATTGCAACGGGCGGTTTTGCGGCGGCGGTTTCTAACGCAGGGGCACTTGGAATTATCGGCGCAGGCGGCATGACAGCGCAGACGCTTCTGGAAAATATTCAGGAGTGTAAGGAGCTAACGGATAAGCCCTTTGGCGTAAATATTATGCTTATGAACCCGGATGCAGACAAAATGGCGGAGATTGTTGCAGCAGAAAAGGTTGCTGTTGTAACGACTGGTGCCGGAAACCCGGGAAAATATATGGAAATGTGGAAGGCTGCAGGGGTTAAAGTTTTCCCTGTGGTATCCGCAGTTTCTCTGGCTAAGAGACTGTGCTCTCTTGGAGCAGATGGAATCATTGCCGAGGGCTGTGAAAGCGGAGGACACATTGGCGAGCTTACAACTATGACTTTAGTTCCTCAGGTATGCGATGCAGTTGAAGTGCCTGTTATTGCAGCAGGGGGCATTGCAGGAGGCAGACAAATGGCGGCGGCTTTTGCCCTAGGCGCAAGTGGCGTTCAGATTGGAACCTGCCTTCTTGCCAGCGAGGAATGCCCAGTCCACGAAAACTATAAGGAAGCCATTGTAAAAGCCAAGGACAATGACACCGTTGTTACAGGCAGAATTGCAGGAACACCAGTTAGAATCCTGAAGAATCCAATGGCTAGAGAATACATAAGACTGGAAAGAAACGGCGCCGACAAAATCGAACTGGAAAAGTTCACCCTCGGTTCACTGTCCAGAGCAGTAAAAGAGGGCGATGTAAAAAACGGCTCAGTTATGGCCGGACAGGTAAGCGGCATAGTTAAGGAAATCCTTCCGGTAAAAGACATCTTAGAGAATATGGTAAAAGAATATGAAGACATTAGATAAACTGGAAATCCCACTGATTCAAGGCGGCATGGGTGTAGGAATTTCTATGGGAAACCTGGCAGGCCACGTAGCCAAGGAAGGCGGAATGGGTGTAATCTCCACTGCCAGCATAGGTTTCAGAGAACCTGACTTTTGGGAAAATCCTTTGGAAGCAGGCAGGAGAGCGCTGGCCGCAGAGATCAGCAAGGCAAAAGAAATTTCCGACGGCAAAGGCATGGTTGCCATTAACGCTATGGTTGCCACGACTCACTATGAGGAAATGGTGAAAGCAGCCTGCGACGCAGGCATCGATGCCATTATCTGTGGTGCAGGGCTCCCGCTGTCACTGCCCGAACTGGTCGGTGATATGGATGTGCTAATTGCCCCCGTTGTTTCCAGCGGCAAGGCAGCCCAGACTATTATGCGATACTGGGATAAAAATTTCCATCGGAAGCCTGACTTCATTGTTGTCGAGGGCAGCCGCGCCGGCGGTCATCTTGGCTTTTCTTATGAGGAAGCTATGGGAAACTCCGGCGATTCTTTGGAAAAAATCGTGGCAGATGTGGTTGCAGTAAGCCAGCTGCCAGTTTTTGCCGCAGGAAGCGTTTTCAGCTCGGAGGAGGCTGCAAAGGTCAAGGAGGCAGACGCTGTTGGCGTTCAAATGGCAACGCCTTTCATCGCAACTGCTGAGTGCGACGCATCTCAAGGCTTCAAGGACATCATAATTTCCGGCAGAGAGTCAGAGGCGACCATTATAAAAAGTCCTGTAGGCATGCCGGGCCGCGCCTTGAACACGCCGCTTGTCCAGCGAACTAACGAGGGTGAGCGCATTCCACCGAAGAGGTGCATCTCCTGTATCAAAACCTGCAAGCCTGCAGAAACTCCTTTCTGTATTAACCAGGCTTTGATAAATGGTTTCTATGGGAATTATGAAGAGGGCCTTTTCTTCTGCGGAGGCAATGTGGGAAAAGTTAATGAGATGACTACAGTCAGCGAAATCTGCCTGTGGTTTAAGGGAATATGGAGAGAGATATGAAACTAGGAATTTTATTTGCAGGTCAGGGAAGCCAGCACCCGGGAATGGGCCAGGACTTCTATGAGAAAAGCCCTGCCTTCCGTCAGGTTTTCGACTTACTAAATGAGTCGCAGAAGCAAATTGCTTTTTCAGGGCCTGCAGAAATTATAAATGATACGAGAAATACTCAGCCAATTATGGTAGCTTTTGCTGTAGGAGTTCTTGCAGAGCTTATGCCTAGACTGGCTGAAAAAAATATTGAAGTTGCTGCTTGTGCAGGCCTTAGCCTAGGCGAGTATTCAGCCCTTTGCTGTAGCGGAGTATTTGACGCAGAAACAGCCTTACGTCTGGTTCAGATCAGAGCTAACGCCATGGCTGATGCAGCATCAGGAATCGACTGCGGAATGAAGGCCATCCTTGGCCTTGACGAGGCTACATTAAAAGGTTGCTGTGAAAGAGCCGAAGCAGAACACAATACTTCGTCTGTAGCAGAGCATAGCGATGCAGACGGCAAGGCGACGACTGGAGCGTCCAAGACCGCCGAGTGCGGACATCCGAAATTAAAATTGGCGCGCATTGCCAACCTTAACTGCACAGGGCAGATTGTAATTTCTGGCCAGAGGGAAGCAGTAGACCTGGCCGCTGAATATGCCCTAGAGGCAGGAGCCAAGAGAGCTGTAGCCCTGGCAGTAAGCGGACCATTCCATACGGATTATATGAAGCCTGCAGGAGAAGTCCTAGAACCCATTCTAAATGCATCGCAATTAGGTGATGTGAAAATTCCCGTGATTTTCAATGCAGTGGGCAGGCAGATGGCAGAGGGCGAGAGCGTAGCTGAGCTGCTTGTGAAGCAGGTTTCCTCCCCCGTACATTTTGAGGAAAGCATTAGGGAGATGGAAAAGATGGGAATTGATACAGTTATCGAAATCGGTCCAGGCAAGGCTCTATCAGGTTTCGTGAGAAAAACCTGCAGAGGAATTAAATGTGTGAACATTGAAAGTTTTGATGATATGGAAAGCGCCTTGGCAGGCCTTTAGTGCCGGACATTATGAGGGTGCGAAAAAAGGAGTATATAAATGAAGGAAAAAACAGCCGTAATAACAGGCGGCAGTCGTGGCATCGGCAGGGCAGTTGCAAAAGCCCTTGCCGGAGAAGGCTGCAATTTGGTAATTAATTATGCTGGCAACGACGAGGCGGCGCGCGAGACTCAGCAGATTTGCGAGGGACTTGGCGCTAAGGTTGTTTTAGCGAAGGGAAATGTGGCTGACCCAGCCTGCTGTGAAATCATTGCAGAGAAGGCTCTAGAGGAATTCGGACACATCGATGTTCTTGTAAACAGCGCAGGAATTACTAGAGACAATATTCTTATTAAGCTTGACGAGGCCGACTTCGACCAGGTTGTTGAGACTAACCTGAAGGGGACGTTTCTTATGATGAAGGCATGCGCCAGATCTATGATTAGAAAACGCAGCGGACGGATCGTGAATATTTCCAGCGTTGTGGGACTTATGGGGAACGCGGGCCAGGCCAATTATTCTGCGAGTAAGGCGGGGGTAATCGGTCTGACAAAATCTTTTGCCAGAGAGGTGGCATCCAGAAGTATCACTGTAAATGCAGTGGCACCAGGTTTTATTGACACTGATATGACGAAGAAGATGACTGATCAGGCCAAGGAAAAAACAGCCTCACAGATTCCGGCGGGCAGACTTGGCTCTCCTGAAGAGGTGGCGGATGCCGTTGTTTTCCTGGCGTCGGATAAGGCGAAATATGTTACAGGGCAGGTGCTGTGCGTAGACGGCGGCATGTGCATGTAGAGAGGGGATAAAAATGAAGCGCAGAGTAGTAATAACAGGTATGGGAGCAATTTCTCCCATTGGAAATACAGCTGAAGAAATGTGCCAAAATGCTCTAGATGGAGTTGTGGGAATTGACGAAATTAAAGGCTTCGATAATTCTGAGCAAAAGGTAAAACTGGCGGCAGAAGTAAAAAACTACGAGCCTACGGACCACTTTGACCGCATGGCAGCCCGCAGAATGGCTAGATTCACTCAGTTTGCTGTAATCGCGGCTAGGGAAGCTCTTGCTCAAAGCGGAATAGACATGTCCGTGGAGGACGCCAACCGTTTCGGCGTTAACGTTTCCAGCGGCATAGGCGGCTTGCCAACTATTGAGGATGAGCACGAAAAGGGCATGAGAAGGGGCTTCGACAAGGTATCCCCGTTGTTTGTGCCTATGGCAATTTCTAACATGGCAGCAGGTAGCATCGCCATCGAAACAGGCTTCAAGGGCAGCGTCAACTGCATCGTAACTGCCTGTGCCTCCAGCACCAACGCCATTGGGGAGGCTTTTCGCCAGATTAGAGACGGCTATGCTGACGGCTTCCTTACAGGCGGCGCTGAAAGCTGTATCAGTCCTCTGGGCATTGGCGGTTTCACTTCCATGAAGGCCCTTTGCGAGGGTGAGGACCCAGCGAGAGCATCCATTCCTTTCGATAAGGACCGCAGCGGCTTCGTTATGGGTGAGGGCAGCGGCGTTCTTATGCTTGAAGAATATGAGCACGCTAAAAAAAGAGGCGCTAAGATCTTCGGCGAAATCGTCGGCTGCGGCGTAACATGCGATGCACACCATATGACAGCGCCATTAGAGGACGGTAGCGGAGCGGCTCAGTGCATGAAAAACGCCCTGGAAGACGCAGGCCTAAAACCTTCAGACATCGGTTATATCAACGCCCACGGCACTTCCACGCCAATGAACGATCGCTGCGAAACCAGCGCCGTGAAGCTGGCTTTCGGCGCCCACGCGCACAAACTCCTAATGTCCTCAACTAAATCCATGACCGGTCACCTTCTCGGTGCGTCTGGCGCTATCGAGGCAATTATCACGATCAACGCCCTAGCTGCCGGCATGGCCCCACCGACTATGGGCTATCTTTATGCCGACCCGGACTGCGACCTTAACATCGTCCCGAACAAAACCATCAAAATGGATACCGACTACGCCATGTCTAACTCCCTTGGTTTTGGCGGGCACAACGGAACATTGATTTTCAGAAAGGTGGTAGAGTAGTTATGGGAACATTTGAAAAGGCTTTGGATATTGAGCAGATTAAGGAAATCCTGCCACACAGATATCCTTTTTTATTGATCGATAAGGTGACTGACTTTGAGAGCGGAAAGTGGGCAGAAGCTGTAAAGTGTGTAACAGCTAATGAGCCTTTTTTCCAGGGGCATTTTCCAGGTAAGGCAATTATGCCTGGAGTCTTAATAATGGAAGCTTTAGCACAGACTGGTGCAATTGCAATTCTTTCTGAAGAGGAAAACCGCGGCAAAATCGCAGTTTTCGGAGGCATAAAAAATTGCAGATTCCGCAAACAGGTCGTGCCTGGTGACGTCCTAAGGCTTCGCTGCGAGCTGACCAGCCGCAGAGGGCCTATAGGATATGGGAAGGCCACAGCATATGTCGGTGACGAAGTCGCCGCTAGTGGCGAGCTTTCTTTTGTTGTGACGGAATAGATAGAGGCGCGAAAAAAATGTTTTAATTCTTTAGGTAATTTGTTATAATGAAGGTGATAGAAAACGTAAGGAATGGTTTGATTTATGCTAGAAGATAGTTTTGCGAATATTTACACAAAATTTAAACATGGGCTTTATGCCAAGGTTTTTAATCAGGACATAGCCGTGGAGGACAGTCTTTCCTCGACGGAGGTTTTGTGTGCGGAACTTATTTCGTCTATGGATAATCCGACCATTAATGAGTTTGCTAGTTTTGCTGGCGTGTCGACACCGAATGCTACATACAAGATCAATCGCTTGGTGGCAAAGGGCTACGTGGAGAAAATCCAGAGTGAGACCGACAAAAGGGAATTTCACCTTCGCATTACGGACAAGTACAAGAAAACCTATGGCGAAACCTACGATTATATAGGAACAGTTATGAAGCGCATCCGCCAGAGATTCACAGAAGAAGAAGTGAAGGAACTGGAGAGCATGCTAGGCGTTATCAACTCGGAGCTCATGCCTGAGATGAAGGATGATGAGTTTGAAGAAGATGGCGCTAAGAAGCAGGCGGAGAAATAGAACTATAGAAAAAACAATATGAGAGCTAGTTAATCCCCACATCAATATGGTATGGGGATTTTTTAGAATATTAGAGTATGTAAAAATAAGAATTGCATAAGGGAGAGATGAAAAAATGAGCAAAGTTATTGATGCAATGAAAACAAGAAGAAGTATCCGCAAATACAAGCCAGATATGATTCCGCAAGAAATACTGGACCAGATTGTTGAGGCGGGCTTATACGCAGCTAGCGGCATGGACACTCAGAGTACCATTATAGTTCAGGTGACTAACAAATTAATTAGAGATGAAATTGCTAAAATGAATAACGATATCGCCGGATGGGCCGAAGGAAATGACCCTTTCTATGGTGCTCCTGCAATGTTGATAGTTTTGGCACGTAAAGACTCACCAATCGGTAAGTACGATGGCAGCTTGGTTATGGGAAATTTGATGTTGGCTGCTCATGATTTAGGTATCGGAAGCTGCTGGATTCACAGAGCAAAGGAAGAGTTCGAAACCGACTGGGGCAAGAACCTACTTAAATCTCTAGGAATCGAGGGCGAATACGAAGGCATCGGCCACTGCGCTCTAGGCTATGTGGATGGCGACTATCCAGAGGCAAGCGAGAGAAAGCCAGGCAGAGTTTACTATATTAAATAGTCTTAATGAAGCAACGGTAAGAATCCTAAATTGGGAGGGATTGAGATGAAGGAATATGATGAGAACAAAATCTATAACAGTGAAGAACTTTATAAAGAGTTAAATGAGGAACGTGCTCGTGAGGGCAAAGCGGAAATGCCTATGGTTAACCCGTGCCCAGGAGGAAGCACCAACTCTATTGCACAGAAGGATAAATCCTGGAGCAGCGTACCTGATTTCTTTGTAAAGATGTTCAAGAGAAAGAAGTAGCAGATGTAGCGAATCCACTGGATGTGTCATAAATCGAGAAAACGCTAAGTGGCAGGTATAAGTTTTTGGAAAATTAAATATGAAGAAGACTCTTAATACCCACATTTACTGGTAAAATGCCTTGGATGTGGGTGTTTCTTTGGCGCCGCAAGGCTAGAAATGCCTTCTGAGGAGTCGGATTCTATGGGAAAAACCAGGAAGTTTTGTATCAATCCGTATTTTGTGGAAAAAAGTTGTACCCGTGAAGCCTTGAAATTTCAATAAGTGACACATCCAGTAGAGTTTAATCTAAAAAAGTACTTGACGAGTGGGTACGATTTGTGGTAGATTAATGAAGTTGTCGCTCGACGGCGGTCACAATTTAACACTTCAGTTTTTTCTGAAAAAACTTGAAAAAGGTTGTTGACAAAAGCAGTCAGATGCGATATACTAAATAAGCTGTCGCGATGAGCGGTAGCGCGCACTACGCTAAAGCATAGTGCAAGTACTTAGAAAACTTCATAGTGGTGAAATTTAGTCAA
>Ga0129313_1000561_pt1 | contig 30183 bp, 29 predicted proteins | sample O1105metagenome_FD_94436 | JGI IMG/M metagenome (GOLD analysis project Ga0129313, IMG submission 94436) | Orangutan group fecal microbial communities from fecal samples from Wisconsin, USA - O1105 metagenome | ecosystem: Host-associated > Mammals > Digestive system > Large intestine > Fecal...
ATGCAGACGGACAAGTTTTCTTTTAAACTCTGGTTCATAAACGTGTGGCATAATAATCTCTCCTTATAATCATTAGTATATCTTATCAGCCACTACTGTTACAACTATAGTTTATCACAACATTGGCGCAGCAATCGAAAAATCCGGTGTTGACCGCAAAGACGTTTTCCTGACCACTAAGGTCTGGATTGAGCATTATGGATACGAGGAAGCCAAAGCATCTGTTTTGGACTCTATGGAAAAGCTGCGTACAGACTACCTTGATCTCTGCCTGCTGCATCAGCCGTATTCGGATTATTACGGTGCATGGCGGGCACTGGAGGAGCTATACAAGGAAGGAAAAATTCGTGCCATTGGCGTATCTAACTTCTATCCTGACCGCTTGGTGGATATTTGTTCCTTTTCCCGAATCAAACCAATGGTAAATCAGGTGGAGGTACATCCTTTCCATCAGCAGGAAGATGCAAAGAAGTGGATGGACAAGTACGGCGTACAGATTGAGGCTTGGGCTCCGTTTGACGAAGGCAGAGGGGAGATGTTTCAGAATCCAGTGCTGAATGAGATCGGCAAAAAGTACGGTAAGAGTGCAGCACAGGTGATTCTCCGCTGGCATTTGCAACGTGGCGTAGTGGTGATCCCAAAGTCCACGCATATTGAACGAATGCAGGAAAATCTGAATGTATTCGACTTTACACTCTCTGCGGAGGATATGGCAAAAATCGCCGCACTGGACACGAAAACGAGTGCGTTTTTCTCACACAATGACCCAGCTATGGTGGAATGGTTTGCCAACATGGTGGAAGAACGCAAGAAGAATCATAACTGTACCAAAGAGAAAAAGAATTGGTAAGGAGGAAAAGCATATGAATACGATTTTTATTGTTGGTTCATCCTCCGGAATTGGTAAGGCAACCGCCAAGCTGTTTGCCGAAAAAGGATGGACAGTCATTGCTGCCATGCGAACCCCGGAAAAAGAAACAGAACTAACCGTCTATCCCAATGTGCATTTATTTCCACTGGATGTGACCAAGCCGGAGCAGATTGAGACAACGGTTTCTGCCGTACTGAAAGAACATGATGTAGATGTGCTGTTTAATAATGCAGGCTATGGCATGAAAACCAGGTTTGAAGATATGACTGAAGAAGCCATGCAGAGATCATTAAACACGAATTTGCTCGGAATGATTCGTGTAACGCAAAAATTTATTCCATATTTCAAATCAAAGAAAAGCGGAATGATTTTGACAACCACTTCCCTTGCTGGTGAGATGGGACTGGTTCTGGATGGAATTTATGCAGCGGATAAATGGGCTGTTACTGGTGTGTGTGAGATGCTCTATCATGAGCTTTATCCATTTGGCATTCAGGTTAAAACTATTGTTCCAGGTGTGGTTAAGACAGGATTTAAGATGGAATTGTCCGAAATGCCCGGATATGATAATCTGATTAAAAAACAGACGGATCTTCTCATGCCTGATATGGACAGTATGGAAACACCAGAGGAAGTAGCTCAGGATATTTATGCAGCCGTGACAGATGGTGATGCTGATCGGATGTGCTATGTGACTGGTGCTATCACAAAAACGCTGTACGCTAAACGGCAGGAACTGGGCGATGAAGGTTTCCGCAAATATATGCGACATTTGCTGAATTAAGTTATCAACAAAAGCACTTAATATCTGGCATATAGATGGTATGGAAGGAATCTCGTATGTAAAGCCTTGGAAGAATGTGTTGGTAAAACGAGGGGCGACTACTGTACTGTATAGATAACGAGTTTCAGCATCTGACGCGGTGTTGCCTGATTTTTTCTGATCCTGCCGTAAGTTTTATACAGTTCAGAAAGGTCCATTTCCTCCACAAAGGCACTTACCAGACGAACCGGATCATCAGATGGAATAGAAATCTCTAAATCCAGCGGAAGTTTGATTTGGTAATACAGAGAAAATGAGGTATAATCTCTCTGTATTATTTTGTTTAGTAGCATAAACTGATTATACCACAAACGCCGGGCTTTTCGAAGTCCGGCGTTTTGTGTTGGATATAAAATGAACTGCCGCACGTTTAGTGCGACAGCCCCTTTTTATATGGACAATTTGGAGATAATGTCCATGTATGGACGGGAATAAATAATTGGAGATTGACGCCTTGGTATGTGGTTGATAAATTATAAACAGATGGACAGTTGTACATAAATATTCAGCTGGAGTGATTAAAATGAAGTTTAATTTATTAGGTAAAACAAGCAAATTTGCAAAACGGACATTAGCAGATTTTTCAGAAAAAATGATAGCAATGCTGGCAGATATGCCATTAGAAGAAGTTTCCGTCCAGAAAATTTGTGATGTATGTAATTATCCAAGGTCAACATTTTATAACTATTTTGATGACATTTATGATTTGATGGATTATTGCTGGATTGCAATTATGAACGATATGAATATAGAAAAATATCTGAATGTTCAGGGAGAACAAAACACAGAACAGATATTTTCTCTGTTGTATGGATATCTTGACCAGTATAGACCACAGATTTACAAAATTTTAGTAAAAAACAATCTGGAAGGAAAATGCATGGCTTCTTTGTGTACTTTTATGAAAAAGCAGATAGGTCAGATAATAAGCATGTGTCCCGGAACAAAGGATTTTCCAGTGAGGGAAGATGTTATGGTTGACTATTATGCCGCTATAATTGAAATGTTGCTGGAAAAATGCTTTTTTGAGAAGGAGCAATTAAGCAAAGAAGAAGCATTACAGGCGGTTCGATTTTTGCTCGGGAGTGTTGAAAAGGAGGCGCATAAAAAATGATTTTGTATTTCAGCGCAACCGGAAACGGAAAATATATTTCAGAACAGATTGCAGAGAAAACAAACGAAACATGTATGTCTATCGTTGATTGTATCCGAGAGAATAAATATGTTTTTTCTGATGAAACAATACTGGGAATTGTGGTGCCGACTTATTTTTGGCGTCTTCCACGAATTGTCGCAGACTATCTGGACAAACTCAGAGCAGAAAATTGCGGATATACTTTTTTTCTTGCCAGCTATGGAACAACAACAGGTAAGGCTGGCAGTATGGCGAAGACCATTATGGCTCATCATGGGCAGAAGTTAGATGCGTATTATAGTGTGATCATGCCTGATACATGGACACCGGTGTTTAACCTTACGGATAAGGAAAGAGTGAATAAGTGGCTGAGTGACGGCAAAAAACAGCTTGAACATGTTATTGACAATATAATTTCAAAAAGAAAAGGTGATTTTATAGACAGAAAATTACCAAAGTGGGTAGCTGCAATTCCCGCAGCTTATATGTATGCGACAGAGAGAAAAACAAAAAATCTGTCAGTAAACAGAGACATATGTGTCAGCTGCGGTGTCTGTGCGAAAAAATGTCCGGTTGGTGCGATACAGATGGAAGAGGGATGTCCGGTCTGGAAAGCGGAAGAATGTGAAATGTGTCTTGGATGTCTTCACAGATGTCCGAAATTTGCAATCAGCTATGGCAATGGAAAAACTAACAGACATGGGCAGTATAAAAATCCGTATACAAGAATTTAGGAGGAAATATGGCAGATATAGCAGTCATCACAGGAGCGTCATCAGGCCTTGGAGTAAAGTTTTTAGAGGCAGTCGTAAAACGGTATCCGCAGATGGATGAATATTGGATTTTAGCAAGAAGAAAAGAACGATTAGATAAACTTGCCGTGAAATATGGGAATAAGAAAGTGGTTGCAATAGAGATAGATTTAAGCAATGAGTCTTCTTATGATGGATTAATCCAAAGACTGGGAAATGAAAAACCAAAGGTAAAAGTTCTGATTAATAATGCCGGATATGAAAAATCAGGTAAATTTGTTGATATGAGACAAGAAGACACTTTAAATATGATTTCTGTTAATATTAAGGGAATGACGCTGATTCAGAGAATTATTCTTCCTTATATGCAAAAAGGCAGTTATACAATTATTACATGCTCAGTATCTTCATTTGTACCGGTTCCAAATCAGACAGTCTATAGTGCATCTAAGAAATATGTTTATTATTTTGGTAAAGCACTTCGTGAGGAGTTACTGGATAAAGATATTAATGTACTTCTTCTTTGTCCTGGAAATATGGATACGGAAATGAATCCGAAAGGACAGGGACGGCAAAGTCAGAAAATCAATAAGCTTCCGTTTCTAGATATGTTAGAAATCACAGCTAAAGCATTGGAAAAAGCAGAAAAAGGAAAGGGTGTTTATACACCAGGGATGTTTTATAAATCCTATCGAGTTGTAAGTAAGATTTTTCCATCGTTATGGATGATGAAGTTAGCGAAAAAATTCTATTAAAGACAGCGGTTACTTTCAGCTTGTATGTATCTTACAAAAGGTATATGATTAAGAAAAATGGCAGGAGGTATCTGAATGAAAGCACATAAATATTGGTCTATCGGTGCACTGATTACAATGCTTGGAACTTTTTATACAGGTTATAAGGGATCAAAAAAAGGTCATAAATATTTTGCAGCAAGTTCTCTAATCTGTATGATTATGGCTATTTACACAGGTCATAAGATGATTTCTGGCAAGAGCAAGAAGAAAAAAGAAGTTTCAGCAGAGAGTGATGAAGCTGGATCTTTAAATTTACTAGTCAAGAACGCATAGACAAACCCTCTCATATGCGGTATATTATTCTATAGAATAAGTTCGATTTCTGTAGGAAATGGTATTCGAAGTGCAGCAGACATAAAGAGAAAGGTGATGGGAATATGAAAGAACTTAGGGATGATGAATTGGATTTAGTAACAGGCGGCGTTCAATATTATATTATACAGAAGGGAGACACTCTGCCTTCAATTGCAGCGAAATACTCTACAACTGTGGAGCAGCTTTGCAGATGGAATAATATTGCAAACCCGAACTATATTGTTGCAGGGAAGAAAATTCGAGTTGCTTAAAATCAATCTAGAAGTATGTGATGCTAGAATGTAAACAGTATAAATCCCGGGAATTGCAGTATGTAATTCCCGGGATTTTGAAGTATTTTTGAGGAAAAAGTATGAGTAGTCAATTGTTTCGAAAAAAAAGCCTGGATAAAATTTCATCCCCGGATCAGCTCAATGATTATATGCATGTGTCAAATCCCGGCATCTGGATGGTTTTGATGGCAGTGATTTTGATATTGGCAGGGGTATGTGTTTGGGGAGTATTTGGACATCTTGATACAAAAGTGGAAGCCGTAGGGATTTCTGAAGACGGGAATGTGATAGGTTATGTCCGGGAGGATGATATTAAGGATGTGAAGGCAGGAATACCTGCATATATTAATGGCAAAGAATATACGGTTCAATCGGTATCGGATTTTCCGATTGAATTGACTGATGAGCAATTGATTGCAGCAGGTAATTTTGAATCAGATAGGAAAGTCTATACTGTAAGGGTTGAAACAGATCTGAAAAATGGTATTTATAAAGTAGAGTTTATCACTAACCGGATATTACCGATGTCTTTTGTATTGAATTGAGGAAACATACATGCATGATAAAACGAAGAAGAAAGAGCCTGTGACAAAAGGGATTGCCAAAGTTCCGATGGTTATGCAAATGGAATCCCTTGAATGCGGGGCAGCATGTCTTGCCATGATCTTGGCATATTATGGTAAGTGGGTGCCGCTTGAGCGGGTTCGATTAGATTGCGGGGTATCCCGGGATGGCGTCAGTGCCAAAAATATATTGCGTGCGGCGAGAAGCTATGCACTGAATGCTAAGGGATATCGTTGTGAGATTGAAGACTTGAAATCGGATGGAAGATTTCCATGTATTATTCATTGGAACTTTAATCATTTTGTTGTGTTGGATGGATTCCGCAGAGGCAAAGCAGTTTTAAATGATCCGGCAAGAGGTGTTTATGAGGTACCAATGGAGGTGTTTGATGAAGCTTTTACTGGAATTTGTCTGACCTTTGAAACAGGGGAGGACTTCCTGCCCGGTGGAAAGCAGTCATCAGTTCTGTCCTATGCAGGAAAAAGACTGAGAAGTACAGGAACCGCAGTGCTGTTTGTTATACTGACAACAGTGTCTTCATCATTAATTGGAATTATTTATCCTGCGTTCTCCAGAATTTTTTTGGATTATCTATTACCCGGGAAAAATCCGGATTGGGTCATGCCTTTTATTATTGCATTGTCATTGATCAGTCTGCTTCAGCTGATTGTATTATGGATACAGCAGGTTTATTCGATGAAAATCAATGGTAAGCTGGCAATAGTGAGCAACACAACTTTTATGTGGAAGATTCTGAGAATGCCTATGCCTTTCTTTTCGCAGCGAATGGCAGGTGATATTCAGGTCAGAAAGGATGCAAATATGGCTGTAGCCTCCAGTCTGGTGAATACTTTTGCACCGCTGCTGTTGGATACACTCATGATGATTTTCTATCTCGTGATCATTTTCTATCTCGTGATCATGATCAGATATAGTCCGATTCTGACTGCCATAGGAATGGTCTCTGTATTTCTGAATCTTATTTTCTCTAATATAATATCCCAAAAACGTATGAATATTGCACGTATGCAGATACAGAATGAAGGAAAACTTTCAGGGATGGCTGTATCCGGAATTGAAATGATTGAGACAATCAAATCAAGCGGCGCAGAGAATGGTTTTTTTGAAAAATGGGCAGGATATCAGGCCGCTGTTAATACTGGAAAGGTGAAGTTTCAGAAACTCAATCAGGTATTTGGAATGCTTCCTCAGATTTTTAATGCATTCTGCAGTACGGCGATTTTAGTACTTGGTGTGTTTCTTACAATGCAGGGAAAGTTTACAGTAGGTATGATTATGGCGTTTCAAGGGTTTCTAAATGCTTTTACAGCTCCGGCTGCTTCGTTGATTTCGGCCAGTCAGACGCTGCAGGAGATGCGGAGTGATATGGAACGTGTGGAAGATATCATGAATTATCCGGAAGAACATATTTTTGCAGAGGACATAAAGCATGATGAGGTATACAGAAAATTATCCGGAAATATTGAATTAAAGCATGTAACTTTTGGTTATTCCCGTTTGGCTGAACCGCTGATCAGAGATTTTAATCTTTCGTTGAAAGCAGGAAGCAGGGTGGCTTTGGTAGGCGCTTCCGGATGTGGGAAATCAACAATTGCCCGAATGATAGCAGGTCTCTATCAACCGTGGGAAGGGGAAATTCTTTTTGACGGCAAAAAAATGTCTGAGACAGATCGGGATATTTTTACCAGCTCTGTTGCTGTTGTTGATCAGGAAATTATTTTGTTTGAAGATACAATTGCCAATAATATCAAGATGTGGGATCAATCTGTTGAGGATGCAGAGATGATAAAGGCAGCTAAAGATGCACAGATCCATGAGGATATTATGCAGCGTGAAGGCGGCTATCAATATCGCCTTGCAGAGGGCGGCGCAGATTTTTCGGGCGGACAGCGCCAGAGAATAGAAATTGCCAGAGGACTGGCACAGAATCCGACAATTATGATTTTGGATGAGGCAACCAGTGCGTTGGATGCAAAAACGGAATATCAAGTTGTAAATGCGATTAAAGACAGAAAGATTACCTGCATTGTTGCAGCACATAGACTTTCTACGATTCGTGATTGCGATGAGATTATTGTTTTGGACAAGGGAAAAGTTATGGAACGCGGCACGCATAATGATTTAATGAATGCAGGCGGGCTATATGCACAACTTGTTTCAGGCGAATAGGGGGAAACATATTGAGCTGTTTAGATGAGCAGATCAGAAAAAGAAAACAAAATGATGATGAGGTCTTTGAAGATGCTTTTGCTGAAATGGCAAGTGCGGTTATGGGAAAAAAGTTTGCTTTTTCTTTCAAGGATGACCGTGTGGCTGCGCAAAATGCGGTGGATGAGATTCTGGAATTTTACCATGAGAAAAAAAGAGAAATTCCCAACGACATAGAAGGTATCAACGAACAGCTTGAATATCTGATGCGTCCTTATGGCATTATGCGCCGGACAGTTTCTCTTGAAAATGAATGGTATAAAGATGCTGTCGGGGCAATGCTTGGTACGATGAAAGAATCCGGAAAAGCAGTGGCATTTATTCCGGGAAAATTTTCGGGATACAGCTATTTTAATCCTGAAACAGGAAAAAGAGAAAGAATCGGAAAGAAGAATCAGGAATTGTTTGAGAGAGAGGCCTTTGTTTTTTATAAGCCTTTTCCAATGCGGAAAATGAATATATGGACATTGGTGAAATACATATGGGATATTTTATTACCATCGGATTATCTCATGATGGCGCTGGCTGTCCTGGCCGTTATTTTGGTAGGAATGCTGATACCGGAAATGAATAATTTGCTGTTTTCGAAAGTTCTTCCATCCGGCAGTATACAGCTTCTTTTGGCAATGACAATATTTATGGTTTGTGTATCAGTGAGTCATATTTTGTTGACATCTGTCAAACAGCTGATGACTGCACGGATAGAGACAAAGATGAATTTGGCTGTGGAATCTGCTGCAATGATGCGTGTGTTGTCGCTTCCGGCAGATTTTTTCAGACGATATAGTGCCGGGGAATTATCCAATCGTATCGGTAGGATGGATTCACTTTGTAATATGCTGGTATCTTCGGTGTTTTCGAGTGGATTAACTTCAGTTTTTTCATTGATCTATATAACACAGATTTTTGTATTTACACCAGCGTTGGCAGTCCCTGCGATTACGGTGATTATTGTGACGGTTATTTTTTCAATTATTTCTTCTATGATTCAGACAAGAATCATGCAGGAGCAGATGGAATTGGCCAGTAAAGAAAGCGGTATGACATATGCGCTGATTACCGGCATTCAGAAGATCAAACTCTCCGGCGCAGAAAAGAGAGCCTTTGCAAGATGGGGAAGATTATATGCGCGGGAAGCAAAAAGTCTTTATGATCCGCCGATATTTATTAAAATTAATACGGTTATCAGTACAGGAATTTCTCTTGTCGGAACGATTATCATTTACTATGAAGCAATTCGCTCAGGTATTTCTGCTGCGGATTATTATGCCTTTAATACGGCTTATGGGATGACAGCAGGTGCATTTTCTGCGATGGCAGGAACGGCACTTACGGCAGCGCAGATTAAACCGGTATTGGAAATGGTCAGACCGATTTTTGATACAGTGCCGGAGATTTCTAAAGAAAAACAGGTGTTGAAGGAAATTTCGGGAGAAATTGAGCTGAATCATGTATCATTTAGATATAAAGAGAATATGCCGCTGATCATGGATGACCTTTCCTTAAAAATCAACCAGGGACAGTATGTAGCGATTGTGGGTCAGACCGGATGCGGTAAGTCAACGCTGCTCAGGCTGCTTCTCGGTTTTGAGAAACCGCAGAAAGGTGCAATTTACTATGATGGACGGGATATGGACAAAATTGATCTGAAGTCACTGCGCAGAAAAATTGGTGTAGTCATGCAGAATGGAAAGCTTTTTCAGGGAGATATTTATTCCAATATTGTTATTTCGGCACCATGGCTGACACAGGAAGATGCATGGGAGGCAGCTGAAATTGCCGGTATTGCGGATGATATAAGAAATATGCCGATGGGAATGCATACAGTTATTTCAGAGGGAAGAGGCGGTTTATCAGGCGGTCAGAAACAAAGACTGATGATTGCCAGAGCTGTTGCACCTAAGCCTAAAATTCTTATGTTTGATGAGTCTACCAGTGCATTGGACAATCTGACACAGAAAAAGGTTTCAGAATCTTTGAATGCGCTGAAATGCACCAGAATTGTAATAGCACATCGGTTGTCAACTATTCAGCAGTGTGACAGGATTCTTGTTCTTGATAAAGGAAAAATCATAGAAGATGGAAATTACGAGGAACTAATTCAAAAGGAAGGCTTTTTTGCAGAATTAGTTGCACGTCAGCGTTTGGACAATTTGATGGCTTGATAATCATGACGATGCACGGAAGTCCGTCGTCTTTACAAAAAGATGGTTTTTTGATACCATTAAATAGCGGATTATGATTGAAGACGGAACGAATTGATGAAAATGAAAGAGGAGAGCAGCAAATGAAGAAAAGAATGAAAAAGATGATCGCTTGTGTCGGTGCAGCAGTACTGGCAATGTCATGTCTGGCCGGATGTGGTTCAGGCAGTCCTCAGAATTCAGCGGCAAATGGCAGCGCAGCGGGATTCAAACCTTCATTGGATACGGAGAAGAAAGTAACGTTGGATGTTGCCGGATCTATGGGAAATTTTGAGGCATTGGATCAGGTGGTCAGTGATTTTAATGAGTATTATCCGAATGTGACGGTATCCTATGAACAGAATGACCTGCAGCAGCTGTCAGCTTATATAGAAAACAACAGTTATGTGGATATTTTTATGACCAATGATGCCAATATACGTTCAAAGGATCAGGAGAATCTTTATGTGTATGATCATTGCCTGAATTTGGCGGATCAGGATATTGATATGTCAGCCATTGATCCGGAGATGATCAAAGCGGGAACTGTGGATGGCAAACTGGTACGTCTTCCTTTGGCGAAGCTGATGTGTGGTTTGGCGGTGAACAAGACGCTTCTGGAGAAGGAAGGGCTGGAGGTTCCACAGACTTATGGAGACTTTTTATCTGTTTGTGAGACATTGAAATCCAAAGGATATACGCCGATTCAGTCATCAAAGTTTCATGCGTGCTCAGACCTGGTTCTTCCGATGGGTATGTCTATTCTTGGGGACAGTGCTGAACTGGCAGAGAAGGTTAAATCTGGAGATCCATCCTATGCAGACAGTCTGGCACCAGTATATGAGGAATTGAGCGATATTCTCCAGAAAGGGTATATTTCAAGTGATGTCAATGGCACTTATCCGGATGACAATTATGATGGTGCGATCATGAATTTCTTTGAGGGAGATGTACCATTCTGGGTGACAACCACTGAAAGCTTCAGCGGCATGAAGAAGCGTGAGTCAAAATCAGAGAAATTCTCAGCAGAGCCATTCGAATATGAATTTATCGATGCACCTTTGAGTGATGATGGCGTTTATGTATATGAGGAACCATGGTATGGCTTTTCAGTGAACAAAGACAGTGATGATCTTGAGTATGCTGTTGAATTTATGAAGTTCCTTGCACAGAAGGACGAGATGAACAAGTTAGCTGAGACAAAGGGAATGCCGTCTGTGACCGTGGACAACAGCGATGAACGCTTTATCAATGCACTGAATCCTGAGAAGGAAGCAGGAAGATACATTAATAATGAGGAGCTGGGAAGTGCTGTCACAAGCTATATCTGTGATACTGCCAACAAGATGGGACGCGGAGAAATCGCTACAGCTGAGGAAGCAATCAACACGATCAAAGAGCGTCAGACAAGTGAAAATTAGCTGAAAGACATTTGATAGAAAGGGGCTGTCGGTTTCGACAGCCTTTTTTCATATGGGGAGTGCTTTTTTCGGCGAAAAAAAGCAAATGATAATTGACAGATGTTAATAGGGTGCTTATACTTAAACAAGAAAATGGGAACGAAGCATTAAAATGTTATATTTAGATAACTAATGGAAAAGGGATTGACATGGAGAAACAGCTTTCTATTTTAAATGCATTGGGAAAAGACTACATGAATATGTGTCTGGTAAATATTAAAACGAAGAAGGTAACGATTATTGATCTTCATGGAGAAGCGATGCTGGATCATATCGATTCCGAGGAGACAAAGGGGATCACTTATGATGCAATGTGCAGAAAATCCATAGAAAAATACGTTGAAGAACAGAAACAGTCTGGGATCAGGGATGCAGTTTCAATGGAATATGTACTGCAGATGCTGTCTGAAAATCAGCAGTATAGCTTTATTTACAGCGTGGTGAAAGACGGAAAAGAAGGAATATGCCAGATCAAATATATGCGTGTGGATATTCCGGATCATATTCTGATGGGTTTTCGAATGGTGGACGAAGTTATTGCCAAAGAGAAGGAAAATCATCTGCAGAAGGATCAGGCAATTATCAGAAGAAATGCAGAAGAGCTGCGCAAAGAGAGGATGTTTTTGGATGTGCTCTGCAGGGATTATGCCAGTGTGTATTATTTTGACATGAAAGCCAATACTCTGGAAGTGCTCAAGATTGATCCAAGCGCGAATTCAGCTGTGCTGTTTGGAACAGAACTTCGACGGAAGTTCAATTATACGGAAGAGATGAAACGGTACTGCAGTACTTATATCATAGATACTCAGCAAGAAAAATTTCTCGGGGCAATGGACAAAGAGAACATAGAGAAAAAACTGCAGCAGTCGGATAGATTTGTCTATCGTTTTCAATGTCTGCCTGATGGGAATGGTCATCAGAGATTTGAGATGCAGGCACTGCGTATTGACAGGGATGCTTTCGACGATACAGCTATTCTGGCTTTTCGTTATATTGATGATATTGTTTCTGAAGAGCAGCGGTATCAGCAGAAGCTGGAAAAGGCTTTGCAGCAGGAGCGTATCAGCAATGAAGTGTTAATGGCCATCAGCAAAGTATATTATGCGATTTTCAGAATTGATCTGAAAGAAGATTTTTATGAGGAGATTGCCAGTGACAGTAAGGTTCATCACCTGACCGGCAAACAGGGTAAAGCTTCTACGGAGATGGTGGAGTTATGCAGATCCTTTGTGGTGCCGGAATACCAGAAAAGAATTATGCAGTTTTTTGATATTCACACGTTGGCAGACAGACTGCGGCATGAAGAAACTATAGCAGAAGAATATCTGGCCAAGGACGGCAACTGGCATACAGCCAGATTCATTGTTAAACGTCGTGATGAGAAAGGTGAAGTCACGCATGTTCTTTATGTAACACGATTGATCAGTGATGAAAAACGGCGTGAGGAGAACTGGATTGCCATTGCGGAGGCGGCACAGAAGGCCAATCAGTCCAAGACAGATTTTCTCAGGCATATGAGCCATGACATTCGAACACCAATCAACGGGATTCTTGGTATGATTGAGATCGCGGATCGCCATAAGGATGATGTAAAAAAACTTCAGGAATGCAGAGAAAAAGTACTGGGTGCCATGGAATATCTGTTATCGCTGGTTAATAATGTACTGGATATCGGCAAGCTTGAGACGAGTGAAATTATTCTGGAACATAAACCCTTTGACCTCATTCCGCTGCTGATGAAACAGCTGCCGGTAATCGAGATGCAGGCGGCAGATAATGGGATAAGATTGTTGGGCGGCAAAGATATGAGTCAGATCAAGCATCGCTATCTGGTAGGAAGTCCGGTTCATTTGAATCGTATTCTGATGAATCTTGCCAGCAATGCAATCCGTTATAACCGAAAAGGCGGCTCAGTGACTGTCTATTGTACAGAAATTTCCAGTGATGAGAATCAGGCAGTTTATCAGTTTGTCTGTGAAGATACCGGACTGGGCATGAGTAAAGAATTTCAGGCCCGAGCCTTTGAACCTTTTTCTCAGGAAGGCAAGAAATCTCTTTCAACTTATAAAGGATCCGGATTGGGATTATCGATTGTAAAAAAGATCGTGGAGCAGATGCATGGTACCATCGATATGCAGAGCAAAGAGAATGTCGGGACAAAGTTTGTCATTACGATTCCATTTGAAATTGATCATGAGGGTCAGGCACATGCTGATGGCCAGTATGAACCGATACACGTGGATGTGACTGGCCAGAGAGCATTGCTTGTTGAAGATAATGAATTGAACAGAGAAATTGCCAAAATGGTGTTGGAGGATGAAGGTCTTGTTGTAACCATGGCAGAAAATGGCAAAGAGGCAGTGGATGCTTTTGAAGAATCCGCGCCGGGAACCTATCAGTTTATATTTATGGATATTATGATGCCGGTAATGGATGGGTTGGAGGCAACGCGTCGGATTCGGGCCTTGGAGCGTCCGGATGCAAAGACCGTACCGATTCTTGCCATGACAGCGAATGCTTTTCAGGATGATATTCAGTTAAGTATGGATGCAGGTATGAATGCCCATTTGACCAAACCATTGGAGGTGGAGAAAATTAAACAGGCAATTCAGGATGTTGCCAGTCGATAAGGTATCACGGAAAATCAGATACAGCAGCCGGGTGGACAGCCCTCTGTATAGATTATTTATCCAGTTTCTCTTTTTCAATATTCAGCATATCGATATTGATGTTATTTTCACTGGCGGTTTTGTCAATCCACAGATTTAATGCATCAATGGCAACGGATACCTTGTCCAGCTTGTGACTGATAAATGCAAAATCTTTAATTTCATCATCGGTGATCTTTCCGTCACGGGCAATCTGAATCAGACGGCCTGTGAGGGGATTGATCTCATCCAGACTGGCTATCGTTTCCAAAATGATGCTTGAAAGTTCGGACATCTCGATTTCAGGCACATAACGATAGCCAATCTCACATTTATGGGAACAATAATAGTTGCAGAGATCCGGGCGTTTATAACAGTCAGCCATCTGAACAACATCATAAGGTGTCGGCTCCTGAAGATTATATTCGATTTTTTCAATTCGTGAAGCAGAAACGCCGTGCATCATTTCACTGGCTTTTTCTCTTGTCAGTTCGCACTCTTCGCGGCAGATCTGATAGATATTTTTATTTTCCCTTGTTGATTGTCTTCCCATTGTAAAATCCCTCTTTATGGTTTATACTCCAAAATGGAGAAATAAACAGTGTTATTTCTGTAAGTTCAAAGTTTATTCTTATTGTCTTCTTTATTATAATAGAAGCATAGAGTTACAGCAACGGCTAATTTATCAATGCCGGTTATTTCAATAAAGTGAAGATTTCAAAATGGCTGTTTTGAGGGATAGAAAGGAAGACGAATATGTTGACGTTATTATTTATTATTTGCTTTTTTGCGGTTTTTGGAAAATTGTTGATGTTCGGTATTAAAGCTGCCTGGGGAATTTCAAAATTCCTGTTGACGATTGTACTTCTTCCGGTTATTCTGATTGGATTGGTTGTGGGCGGCCTGATCTATCTGGCGTTCCCGATTCTGATTGTCGTGGGGATTGTCGGATTGCTGCTGTAACGCAGATGAATAAATTTAAATAAATAGGAATGAAACGAGAAGTGCCGGAACTTTGAGGAGACGCCTTAAGGTTCCGGCACTTTTGGATTGTTCTGAGATTGTTTTTTATTGCTGATAATTTTATAATAAAACAGTAATCATAAAATCATGCAAGGGAAAGGCAGAAAGAGAATGAAAATGGCAAAAGAAAAAGACAAGCAGAAGTTGACTCAGCCGGTTTTATTGAGACCGCACCATGGTATGTGCCTTGCTTATTTTAGGGGCGAAGGTTACAGCGATGGGTTTTCGGTGCATATGAAAGAAGTATTGGATGAATTACAGAAAGGGATAGACATACAGCTGCATGTTGGGACGGATGAGATTTGTTCTGCCTGTCCGAATAATCGGGAGGGTCGGTGCACAGACCTGGCTTTGGTTGAAAAATACGATAATGCCGTGCTGACGGCCTGTGGTCTGGCAGATGGTGAGCAGTTAACCTTCGATGATTTTACTGAAAAAGTGCAGAATCGGCTTTTGGTGACAGGGAAGAGGAAAGAAATCTGCGGAGGCTGTAAATGGAATGGTATCTGTGAGAATGAAAAGAGTCGATGGGAGGGAAAATAAATGTATACAGCATAATAGACAAAACCAGGGTTACATTATTGATAATTATATGCTATAATGCGTAAAAGACAGACGAAATGACTGCCGGGAGAACGGTACTCTATTCGAATGTCACAACAGTAAAAGAATTCAAGACAATTGAATAAAAGCATACTCTGACGGCAAGGAATATCCGAGCAGGAATAGTAAACCAAAGTATATACCAGTACAATTAGAGTATATATTCAGCTCCTTTGCATCAGATAAAGGAGCTTTTTTTCATTTTGTTTGTTAAAGTTATGAGAACCTTGGGAAGATGTATCAAATAATATTCTAACGTAAGCGTTTGTCAATTTTTTGTAATTTTGTGAGCATAGCGGCAGCTTCGGAGCCGTGTTTGAGCCTGTAAGGTGAGTTTGGCGGAGAAGCTGGTGATAGGCGGCGCAGCAAAATTACAAAAAATTGGCGTGCTTACGTTAGAATATTATTTGATACATCGTTCAAGGCCATATGGAGGTTTATATGCTGAAAGTAGCAGTTTATGGTAAGGGCGGCATCGGCAAGTCAACGATTACGTCTAATCTGGCAGCAGCTTTTGCAGCCATGGGGAAGAAGGTTATTCAGATCGGCTGTGACCCGAAGGCAGATTCGACGATCAATCTGCTTGGGGGTGAACCGCTTCGACCGGTGATGAATTTTATGAGAGAAGAAGATGAAGAGCCGGAGCGACTTGAGGATATTTCAAAGGAAGGGTTCGGAGGTGTGCTTTGCATTGAGACGGGCGGTCCGACACCGGGACTTGGCTGTGCCGGCCGAGGCATTATTGCAACGTTTCAGCTCCTTGAAGATTTGAAGTTATTTGAGACATACAAGCCGGATGTGGTGTTATACGATGTGCTGGGGGATGTTGTCTGCGGCGGATTTGCAGCACCGATCCGTGAGGGATATGCGGAGAAGGTACTGATTGTTACATCCGGTGAGAAGATGGCTCTGTATGCAGCGAATAATATTTCAAGTGCTGTGAGAAATTTTGAAGACCGCAGCTATGCCCGTATTTTTGGAATTGTGCTGAACCATCGCAATGTGGAGAATGAGACGGAGAAGGTACAGGCATTTGCAGAGAAGAGCCATATTCCGATTGTGGGAGAGATTCCGAGAAGCGATGAAATCATCCGCTATGAAGATCAGGGCAAGACCGTCATCGAAGGCGACAGAGATTCTGAGATCAGTCAGCGATTCTTTGATCTGGCCAATCTGCTTCTGGAAGATGAAGCGAAGAAAGCCCGGGGCGGCGAATAAATCCGGAGGAGGAAATTTTTATGATGCAGGATGCATTTTTTTGTACAGTCGGTGATCTGGCGGCCATGGGAAGAGAGAATATCCCGCCGCAGTTTATTTCCGGCGCACATTTAATATACAGTTCTCCGGCTACGCTGGCCTTTAACTCACCGGGTGCGGAAGGTTTTGGTGTGAAGCGTGCAGGGCTGGCAATCCCGGATTCTATTATGCTGATCGTGGCACCGGGATGCTGTGGGAGAAATACATCATTGATCAGTTCTATGAGAGAGTATGATCAGCGTTTCTTTTATCTGATGATGGATGAGACGGATATTGTTACGGGGCGTCATTTGAAGAAGATACCGAAAGCAGTGAAAGAGATCTGTGACAGCCTGGAGAAGAAGCCATCAGTTGTGATGATCTGTATTACCTGTGTGGATGCTCTTCTGGGAACAGACATGGAGAGAGTCTGTCGAAAAGCCGAGGAGGCAGCAGGTCTTCCAGTGAGACCATGTTATATGTATGCATTGACCCGTGAAGGCAGAAAACCGCCGATGGTACACGTCAGGCAGTCATTATATTCACTGCTTGAGCCGAGAAAGAAAAAGGGCAACGTGGTGAATCTGCTGGGCTTTTTTTCACCCCTTGTGGATGATTGTGAGCTATATGATCTGCTGCATCAGGCCGGTGTAAAAACGATCCATGAAATTTCTGCCTGCAAAGATTATGACGAATATCAGACTATGTCGGAGGCAAATTTTAATCTTGTGCTTCATCCGGAAGCGAGATTTGCGGCGGAAGATTTTCATGACAGATTGAAGATTCCTTTTATCGAACTGACCCGATTGTATCAGATTGACAAGATCGGCAGCCAGTACAGAGCCTTAGGGAAGGTACTGGGTGTGACTTTTGATGATCAGGCAGCGGCCGAAAGGGCACAGAAGGCAGTGGATGAATTTAAGGCACAGTATCCGGAGGCTTCTTTTGCTGTAGGAGAATGTATGAACGGCGATGCCTTTGAGCTTTCGCTGGCATTGGTTCGATACGGATTTAAAGTGCCTGAAATTTATGGCACCATTACTGCTGAGAATTTTATTTATATTAAGCAGTTGTCGGCTTTAAGCCCTGAGACACGGGTTTATTCCAATATGGAACCGACTATGCTGTATTATGAAGGTGAGAATTCAGGGGTGAATATGGCCATTGGCAAGGATGCGGCCTATTATCATCAGAATTGCCCGAACGTCATGTGGAATCAGGACAGACAGCCTTATGGTTATGCCGGGGTTCGCAGATTGTTTGAGGCTTTGACAGAGGCAGAGAAGAAATGGGAGGAACAGCCATGAAAGGATTGAGAAAATATCTGACACCTTTTGCACCGGATCAGTCCGGAGCGGTCTCTGTTTTATATGAACTGGGCGGTATTCTTGTAATCTGTGATGCGGGAGGCTGTGTCGGCAATGTCTGCGGCTTTGATGAACCAAGGTGGTTCTCAAGGAAGAGTGCCATTTTCAGTGCCGGGCTGAGAGATATGGATGCCATTCTCGGAAGGGATGATCGGTTGGTAGCGAAGCTGACATCAGCTGTTGAGAAACTGGATGTCGCTTTTGCAGCGATCATCGGTACGCCGGTGCCGGCGGTGATCGGCACGGATTACAAGGCGTTGGGCCGTATGACGGAGAAGAAGACAGGACTTCCCGTGCTGACCATTGATACAAATGGCATGGATTTATATGATAAAGGGCAGGAAAAAGCCTGGATGGCTCTTTTTAAAAAGTTTGCGGTGGATACGATGCCTGTTGAAAAAGGAAAAGTTGGTATTATCGGGGCAACACCGCAGGATTTGAGTGATTTATCCGCAGGTGACAAATTACGGCAGATATTTGCAGCCGATGGTAAAAAGGCGGTCTGTTATGGCATGGGTGATGGACTGGATGCGGTGAAGCAGGCAGCTTCCGCGGAATATAATCTGGTTGTTTCACCATCTGCCCTGGAAACGGCCAAATATCTGCAAAAACAGTTCGGAACACCGTATGTTGTCGATTATCCTCTGGTGAAAACAATGCTGCCGGAGCTGGATTATACAGGCAAAAAGGTCTTGATTGTGCATCAGCAGGTGCTGGCCAATGCGCTTCGTGAGGAATTAAAGGTGCGAGGAGCATCGGAAGTCAAGGTGTGCAGCTGGTTTGATATGAAATCTGAACTTCGAGAAGAAGGCGATGTTTATCTGAAGGAAGAGGATGATTTTATAGAGTTGGCGGATGGCAGTCAATGGGATGTGATTATTGCAGATAATTGTATGACGGCAATGCTTCCGAAGTTTGCAGGACAGTTTGTCTGGATTCGGCATTTTGCGGTTTCAGGGAAATTGATGCAGCAGAAAGTTGGTTCAGCAGAAGGAAATGCAGAGAAAGTTCTGAATAGATGAAGAAGGAACAGGAAGGGGGAGCATGCCGATGAATCAGACAGAGACAAGGCGGATTCGTGTGTATGGTATTGTGCAGGGGGTTGGATTTCGTCCGACAGTGAGCCGGCATGCGGTTAAGAATGGCATTCACGGAAGTGTCTGCAACAAAGGCCCTTATGTGGAAATTTTTGCACAGGGGACGAAGATGCAGGTGGACGGGTTTCTTGAGGATTTAGAGAAACGGCCGCCGAAGCGTGCGGCTATTTTGAAGATAAATGTTGAACATCTTGATAATAATCCTGAATTCGACGGGTTTGAGATTATAGAAAGTGAAAAGACAAAGGGAGAGATTTTTGTTTCACCGGATATTGCCATTTGTGATGAATGCAAAGAGGAGCTGTATGATCCGGAGAACCGGCGTTATCTGCATCCTTTTATCAATTGTACCTGTTGTGGGCCGAGGCTGACAATCCTGGATGCACTGCCTTATGACAGAGAACGAACCAGCATGAAGGAATTTCCGATGTGTCCTGAATGCGCAGAGGAATACAACAATCCGGAGTCGAGACGATTCGATGCCCAGCCGGTGTGCTGCAATGACTGCGGACCGGAGGTTTATCTGATCGGCCGTGAAGAAAGAGGCCGTGAAGCAATCACCTATACGAGAAAGGCGATCGCTTCGGGCGGGATTGCGGCAATTAAGGGCATCGGTGGTTTTCATCTCTGCTGTGATGCTACCAATGAAGCGGCTGTTGCGAGACTTCGTGAATTAAAACGTCGGCCGATGAAACCTTTTGCTATTATGGCGCGAAATATGTCGGCAGTTCGGAAGGAATGTCAGGTGACGGAGGTACAGGAGGAAGTTCTGGACGGCCATCAGAAACCGATTTTGCTGTTGGAGCGGCTGGACAAAACAGACAGTCAGATCTGTCCGTCTGTGGCACCAGGCAATCCGAAGATCGGCGTGATGCTGCCGTATGCACCGGTACAGCTGCTGATTTTTGATTACGATGACGGTATAGAGATGCCAGATTATCTGGTAATGACCAGCGGCAACACATCCGGGGCACCTATTTGCAGGGATGATAATGATGCGACCGCTGAATTGTCTCATCTGTGCGATTGTATGTTGTCTCACAACCGCAAGATCAGGATTCGTGCAGATGATTCCGTGATGGATTATTACAAGGATGAACCTTATATGATCCGGCGTTCCAGAGGCTATGCGCCGCTTCCGGTGATGGTATCGGCACCATGGAAAGGCCAGGTTCTGGCTGTGGGCGGGGAACTGAAGAATAGTTTCTGTATCGGCGTGGACGGACGATTCTATCTGTCACCTTATGTGGGAGATTTGGAAGATCTGCGAACAGTCAATGCATTAAAAGAGACCATCGGACGTCTGGAAACATTGTTGGAGGTTGAACCGCCGGTGGTGGCCAGTGATATGCATCCGCGGTATAATTCAACGATGATTGCGGAAGAATCAGGGCTGCCGGTCATTCGTGTGCAGCATCATTATGCGCATATTTTATCCTGTATGGCTGAGAATGACTGTCAGGAACCGGTGATCGGTGTTTCCTTTGACGGCACCGGTTATGGTACAGACGGTACCATCTGGGGCGGAGAGATCCTTCTGGCAGATTATAAAGCATTTCAGCGGTTTGGCTGTATTACACCGTTTCTTCAGATCGGCGGTGATGCATCCTCAAGAGAAGGATGGCGAATTGCCGTTTCCATGCTGTACGGACAGATGAAAGACCGTGAAGCAGCGATGGAAATGATCGGGAAACTTGGTTTGTGCAGTGAACAGGACGCCAAAGTTCAGATGACCATGGCAGACAGGAAGATCAATGCGGTGATGTCCACCAGCGCCGGGCGATTATTTGACGGTGTCAGCGCTATATTGGGTATTCGGCGAGCTTCAACATTTGAAGGAGAAGCATCCATGGCATTGGAATTTGCGGCGGAAGCGTATGAGAAAAAACATCAAAATCCGGTTGAGATTCAGAATGCGATGGATGAAATGCTGAAGCAATTTTCATTAGACGCATTCACAGATAGTAAAGAAGTAGAATCAGCGGAAATAAATAAGCCGGAACAGGTGAAGACAGTCCTGAATACCGGCGCTTTGGTGAAAGCCATTGCAGAAGCAAAAATTACAGGTGAGGACACAGGCAGACTGGCCTATTTCTTCCATTGGATGCTGGCAGAGCAGATTATAGAAGCCTGCCGGGAAGCTAGAAAAGAAAGCGGAAGAAACGCCGCAGCACTCAGCGGCGGTGTCTTCCAGAACCAGCTTCTGTTAAAACTGGTAGATAAAGGACTGCAAAAAGAAGGATTTAAAGTGTTGAAACATAGCCTGGTACCGCCAAACGACGGCGGCATTGCACTTGGTCAGGCAGTCTACGCTATGAATAATTCTTTGAGCGTTTGATCAGCAGTCTTAGAAACAGCCGATTTTGTTTTTGACAAGCTGATTGAATGAATTTTGTAAATGAAAACAACGGACACCCGTCCGAAACGTTTTCATTTACAAAATCATCAATACAGCTTGGTCAGAAGAAAATAGACGGCTGTTATCGTAGATTTGTGATAAATGCGGCAAAGTGTTAAACAGCATAGCATATGACAAAGCCCGAGCCAAGGACAATGCCGAATGGAAAAGAGAAAATTTGGAGGTTTCGAATTAAGAAACTAATAGAATAGATAGATTGAGATTTCTATGAACCAGGTATTTGCGAAGCGATTTTCTTGGAGAAACATATAAAATTAACAGATTCACGGCAGGTGCTTCTGGCACGACCGGTACTTAGACGGTGTTTTTTACCGTCTTATGTACCGCTGTCAGTGACAGGCAGCGAGAGCGGCCTGCAGTGAACTGATAATTTTATATGTTGTCTAAAAATATATTCGCAAATACCGGTCGATAGTGAAGCGAAAGGAGATTTTGAGTATGTGTGTAGGTTTATCAGCGAAAGTTGTTAAGATTAATGATGGTGTTGCAATTATTGATGCGGGCGGCGCAAAACGCGAGATTTCTTCCCAGTTGATTGAAGATCTGGAGCCGGGAGATTATGTCATGGTGCATGCCGGTGTGGCCATTGCCAAGATTACAGATGAAGATGACAGTGAAACAGATCAGGTGCTGGAGGATTTATTCTGATGAGTGAAGAAAAGAAAAAAACGGCGAGAGAGATAATAGAAGGCTATGACGGACCGCCTGTACGGATTATGGAGGTGTGCGGTACCCATACGCATGAGATTTTCAGACTGGGTATTAGAAAGCTCCTGCCGAAACAGGTAGAATTGATTTCAGGACCAGGATGTCCGGTTTGTGTCACACAGGTGGGCTTTATTGATGAGGCGGTTTATCTGGCGCTGGAATGCGGCGTGACAATTTGTACATTTGGTGACCTGGTCCGTGTGCCGGGAACAGAGATGAGTCTTGCCGGGGCAAGGGAAAAGGGCGCAAAGGTACGAATTGTGTATTCGCCGGTGGATGCGGAGCAGTACGCGAAGGATCATCCGGAAGAGCAGGTTGTTTTTCTGGCCGTTGGTTTTGAGACAACGACACCGGCCAGCTGTCTGGCTGTGAGAAAAGCATCAGAAGACGGATTGACGAATTTTTCGCTGTTGGTGGCCAACAAGACGATGCCGGGCGCTTATGCGGCACTGAAAGGCAGTGCGGATGTTTTTCTTTATCCGGGACATGTCAATGCCATTACGGGTACAGAATTGTGTGAATCACTGGTAGATGAAGGCGTCAGCGGTGTTGTGGCAGGTTTTACCGCCAAAGAATTGCTGACAGCACTGGCAGTGGCTTTGGTCAAATTCCAGGAGGGCAAACCGTTTTTCGTCAATGCTTATCCGAGAGTGGTGACACGGGAAGGCAGCCGCGAGGCACAGAAGCTGGTGGCGGCCATGATGGAAAACTGCGATACAGAATGGCGCGGACTGGGGATTATTCCGAATTCAGGCCTGCGTCTGAAAGAAGAATGGGAAGCCTACGATGCGAGAAAGAAGTTCCATGTGCCGGAGATGAAAGGCCGAAGCAATCCGGCCTGCCGATGCGGCGATGTCCTTCAGGGCAAATGCAGGCCGTCGGACTGCAAGGTATTCGGCAAAGGCTGTACACCGCAGCATCCGATCGGTGCCTGTATGGTATCCAATGAAGGGGCCTGTTCCGCTTACTATCAGTATAGTTAGTAATATATTTAGAGCAGGATGAAAGATATCAATTTGGCCCCTGTTTGGTTTAAATAAATAGGCAAAAATACAAAGGAAAAATAGATGTACAATTTAAGGTGTACAAAAAAGGAGACGTTTCTGATGAATAATAAAACAGTTACAATGGCTCACGGTGCCGGCGGCAAGCAGACATCTGAACTGATCGATGAAGTATTTAAAGCACATTTTTCAAATCCTGATCTGACAGCGGATGACGCTGCTGTTCTTCCGGCTCCAAAAGGAAAGATTGCCATGTCAACAGATGGTTTTATCGTATCGCCGGCTTTTTTCCCAGGCGGCAATATCGGCAAATTATCCATCTGCGGTACAGTCAATGACCTGGCGTGCATGGGTGCAAAACCGTTATATCTTTCCTGCGCATTTGTTATTGAAGAAGGTTTTCCGATGGAGAAACTGGAAGAGATCGCAGGTGCGATGGAGAAAACAGCCAAAGAGGCCGGTGTCCGCATTGTATCCGGTGATACGAAGGTTGCCGGAAAGGGCCAGGTGGACGGTGTCTTTATTACGACAACAGGCGTTGGAGAAATTCTTGATGGTGTCAGCACATCCGGCGACTATGCCAAACCGGGAGATGCCATTATTGTAACAGGTGATATCGGCCGACATGGATGTACGATCCTGCTGGCAAGAGAAGATTTCGGTATTGATGCGGATGTCACCAGTGACTGTGCACCATTGTGGCATACAGTCGAAGCTGTATTAAATGCAACAAAAGACGTCCATGTAATTCGTGATGCCACAAGAGGCGGCGTAGGTACAGTCCTTTATGAAATTGCAGGACAGAGTAATGTTGGTATTCGTCTGAATGCAGCGGATGTGCCTGTGGCTCCGGAAGTCAGGGGAGTCTGCGGCATGCTTGGCCTTGAACCGCTTTATCTGGCGTGTGAAGGCCGTCTGGTGATTATGGCGCCGAAGGCAGAAGCAGAAAAGATTGTCGAAGTACTGAGACAGTGTCCATATTCAAAGGATGCGGCCATTATTGGTGAAGTGACGGAAGAACAGCCGGGACATGTTGTGATGACAACAGAGATCGGTACCCAGGCACTGCTTCCTCAGCCGGGCGGCGAACTGCTTCCTAGAATTTGTTAACAGTCGTTGAATAGTGAGTTACTGAAATTTTGGACTGTGGGTCAGATTTGTGAGCTGATCTGAGCCAGCCGAATGGAGTCAAAATGGAGATAAAAATGGAAACGAGAGTGGCAGTCATTGCAATTATTATAGAAGACGGCAGTGCGGCACAGGAAGTCAATGAACTTTTACACGGTGCAGCCAAATATATTATCGGACGCATGGGGATTCCCTATCGTGACAAAGGAATCAGTATCATCAGTATTGCCATCGATGCGCCGCAGGATATTATCAGCACGTTGTCCGGCAAAATCGGCCGTCTGAAAGGCGTATCCGTCAAAACGGCGTATTCCAATGTTGTTTCAAAAGAGAATTAAAGGCTGCGGTTTACACGAAGATTTAAACAGCAGCAAAGTGGAGAAGATAGAATGATTAAGATTGCTGTATATGGAAAAGGCGGTATCGGCAAATCAACCACGGTTTCGAATGTGGCCGCTGCATTAGCGGAAAAGGGATTGAAAGTCATGCAGATCGGCTGCGATCCGAAGGCGGATTCGACCATGCAGCTGAGACACGGGGAAGCCGTACCGACGGTACTGGAGCTGGTGAATCAGCGTAAAAATGATTTTGAATTAGAAGACATGGTCCGCATCGGGTTCGGCGGTGTTGTCTGTGTGGAAGCAGGCGGTCCGACACCGGGGATGGGATGTGCCGGACGCGGTATTATCACGGCGCTGGAAAAGCTGAAAGAAAAAGGGGCCTATGAGGTTTATCAGCCGGATGTTGTGCTTTATGATGTCCTCGGCGATGTTGTCTGCGGCGGCTTTACCATGCCGATGCGAAAAGGCTATGCGGATAAAGTATTTATTGTGACTTCAGGGGAGAACATGTCCATCCATGCTGCGGCCAATATTGCCATGGCCATCGACAACTTTAAAAACAGAGGCTATGCATCTCTGGGGGGTTTGATCCTGAATCGCAGAAATGTGAAGCGTGAAGATGAAAAAGTGGCGGAACTGGCCGATGATTTTAAAACATCTGTAGTGGGAACTTTATCCCACAGTGAACAGGTACTTCTGGCAGAGGAGAAGCAGCAGATCCTTCTGGAGGCTTTCCCTGACAGCGAAATGGCAGATGAGTACAGAAAACTGGCCGAACAGATACTGGCCGCATGTGAAGCGAGAGGATAGGAGGCTGTTTTATGCTGAGAAGACTGGGCGAAACCGTCAGTCCCAAGGGAGCGGCTGCTGCCATCAGGGATGCAAAGTTTCCGGCGCCATTTGCATCGGAACTGGAATTTAATTCACCAGTGCACGGAACATGGAATATCGTACACACCGGTATGCAGGTGCCGGGTGCGCATCAGATCTATGTCTGTGCGGACAACTGCATGCGTGGTGTTGTTTTAACAGCGGCAGAGATGAATGAAGCGGAACGTTTTTCCTTTGTTATTCTTGAGGAGGAGCATTTACTGAACGGTAATCTGGAAGATATTACCATTGAAGGGGTGTCGGATGTGATCGAGAGACTGGAGGAAAAGCCGAAAGCGGTTTTTCTGTTTACCGTCTGTCTGCATCATTTTCTGGGCAGCGACCTTGAGAGAATATACGGTGAACTGGGAAAACGATTTCCTGAAATCTGTTTCGTCAGATGTTTTATGGATCCAATCATGCAAAAAAGTGGTCTGACGCCGGATCAAAAGCTGCGTTTGGCCATGTATGATCCCTTGAAAAAGGGAACAGTGACAGAAGAAGGTCAGCGAAGGATTTCTATTTTGGGCAGTGATTTTGCACTGGATGAGACAGCGGATATTAAACGATTGCTCAGATGCAATGATTATCAGATCAAAGAATCACCGACTTGTGTGTCCTGGGAAGATTATCTTTCTCTGTCTGATTGTCGGATGATGCTGAACTGTTATCCGGCAGGAAAAGTCGGTACAGAATGGGCGGCACAGAGACTGGGGCGACCATTTATGTACCTGCCTTCCTGTTTTGGTTATGACGAGATTATCGGACAGCTTGAAGCATTATCAGATTCATTGGAATTGCTGGGGGTTCTTGACTACGAAGGTGAAAAAGAAAGCTGTGAAGCGGCACTTCAGGAAGCATTTTCGGAAGTCGGAGACTGGCCGATTGCCATAGACGGCACCTTTCACCCGAGACCTATGGGATTGGCAAGACTTTTGATCTCCCATGGTTTTCATGTAGAAAGGGTTTATCTGGATGCCGTCAGCCCTGAGGAGGAAAATGATTTCAAATGGCTTCAGCAGCATGCGCCGGATCTGATGCTGTTTGCAACTGTGCAGGTGAAAATGCGTGTCCTCCCGAGACAAACGGAGCGGGAGATGCTGGCATTGGGGCAGAAGGCGGCCTGGTTTACAGGCAGCAGACATTTTGTCAACATGGTACAGGGTGCGGGCTTATATGGCTTTGACGGCATCCGGCGTCTGGCACATCTGATGATTGAAGCAGCCCGTGAGGAAAAAGAGACACCGGATCTTGTGATCCGCAAAGGATGGGGGTGCGAAAGCTGCATATGAGACAGGCCTATCGAATAATACCGATTTATACAGCCGATGTATCCGGCGTCTGTTCAGCCCTTTATGAATTGGGCGGTATGACAGTGATGCACGATCCTTCGGGATGCAATTCAACGTATAATACCCATGACGAGATCAGATGGTATGATGAGGACAGTTTGATCTTTATTTCGGGTCTGACAGAAATCGATGCGATCATGGGAAATGATGAAAAATTTATCCATGATATTGAAGAGGCGGCATCCGAATTGAAACCACGCTTTATTGCCCTGGCCAGTTCGCCAATTCCCTATATGAACGGTACGGATTTCCCGGCCATTGCAGAGGTGACAGAGCAGGATACGGGCATACCGGCCTTTGCGGTGCCGACAAACGGCATGCATGATTATGTACGTGGTGCCGGTATGGCATTGGAAGCCATTGCAGAGCATTTTGTCCATGAAGGCAGTCATACAGAACCGTATCACGATAATGGCGGGGATGCTGAGGATGAGTGCGGCGGCAGCAAGTCCGGAATCGGCAATGAAAGTGCAGTTAAAATGGGGAATGGACGTCTGGTGAATCTGCTGGGGGTTACGCCGCTGGATTTCGGGCCTCTTGACCATGCTCAGAGCATGAAGCACAGTCTGGAACAATACGGTTGGCAGATCAACAGTATGTGGGCCATGGGAGATACCCTGGATCAGCTGTCGCAATCTGCAGACGCTGCGGTGAATGTCGTTGTTTCATCGGTGGGGCTTAGGACAGCCAAAGTATTGCAGAGAAAGTTTGGTACACCTTATGTGGTTGGTGCACCGGTTGGCCGTTTCACGGAGAAATTGTCAGAGGCAATGGAAGCAGCCATCAGCGGGGCAAAGGGCTGTGCAGAATCAAAGATAGATAAAAATGCGCAGACAGGACATTCGCCAGAAACAGAATCAGCCCGGCAGACGGCAGGCAATGTTGTGTATACAGCCGTCAGAATAGCGGCAAAGACGCTTTATGATGACAATGATACTCGGAAAAACACGGGACATCAGGCAGAAATTACATTGATTGGTGAACCGGTGACAATGGGATCACTGGCAGCGGCCATTGAACTTCAGTATGGCAGACCGGTACGTGTATTGTGTCCGCTGGAAGAAACGGAAGGATTGCTGGCTCCGGGGGATGAGGTCGTCAGCGGTGAAGAGATGATGGAAGAAAAGCTGAAAGATGCAGGAATCATTGCGGCAGATCCATTGTACAGACCGATCTGTCCAAAGAATGCGCAGTTCTATGAATTGCCGCATATTGCCTTTTCGGGAAGAATTTATTTGAAGAAAATAAAGCAGATGCCGGGATTTGCCGACCTTATTTAAATTTAAGGAGGACAAGAGATGGGATTGAATGAAACACCGTCAGGTGAGCGTGTACATATAGGTTTTTTTGGCCGGAGAAATGCGGGTAAATCCAGCCTGGTCAATGCGGTGACAGGACAGGAACTGGCTGTTGTATCCGATACAAGGGGAACCACAACAGACCCTGTCAGCAAGGCAATGGAACTGCTTCCGATCGGGCCGGTTGTCATCATTGATACGCCGGGTTTTGATGATGAAGGCGCACTTGGCGAATTGAGAGTCCGCAAAACAAGACAGATTTTGAATAAATCCGATGTGGCTGTGCTGGTGGCGGATTGTACAGAGGGGTTGAAAGACTGCGACAGAGAATTGGTCGAGATTTTCCGACAGAAAGAGATTCCGTGGCTGCTTGTCTGGAATAAATGTGATCTGAAGCCGGAACACCCGGAAGCCAAAGAGAATGAGATTTATGTCAGCGCCACAGAGAAGATAGCGATTGAAGCATTAAAAGAGAAGATTGCAGTCATCGGCAAGACAGAAGAAAACAAACTAATGCTGGTGGGGGATCTGATGCATCCGGGAGATATGGCTGTTCTTATTATTCCAATCGACAAGGCGGCGCCGAAGGGGCGTCTGATCCTGCCTCAGCAGCAGGTTATCAGGGATATTCTGGAGGCCGAAGGCGCAGCTGTCTGTGTCAAGGAATATGAATTGAGAGAGACTTTGGAGAAATTCAAAGAACCGCCGGCCATTGTTATCACGGATAGTCAGGTTTTTGCAAAGGTATCTGCGGATGTACCGGAAACCATTCCGCTGACATCTTTTTCTATTCTGATGGCCAGACATAAGGGCCTTCTGGACACAGCTGTCCGAGGGATTGCTGCAGTGGAGAATCTGAAGGACGGGGATACAGTGCTGATTGCAGAGGGCTGTACCCATCATCGTCAGTGTGATGATATCGGCAGTGTTAAGATTCCGAGATGGCTGAAGAATTATACAGGCAAAAAGCTGAATATTGAGCTGTGTTCCGGCAGAGAGTTTCCGGAAGATCTGTCGAAATATGCTCTGATCATTCACTGCGGAGGCTGTATGCTGAATGAACGCGAGGTTCGCTATCGTATGAAATGTGCCGTTAATCAGGAGGTGCCAATCACGAACTACGGCATCGCCATTGCCTATATGCAGGGTATCCTGAAGCGGTCTGTCAGTATGTTCCCATATCTGGCTGAGGAATTGCAGGGAAGTGAAAAATAGAATAGTATAATTGTATAAGAACTTTAGATAGAACAATCTGTCTGAAGTTCTTTTTTGTAGTGCAATCTAAAAAAGCAAAATAGAAAATCTAAAAAACAAAGAAGAAGCTATTGACATTCTAAGAAAATAGGAATATAATAGCCTCAACATCACGGAAACAGAGAAAATAACGGAATAAATTCTATTAATTAGAGAATATTCTTGGAACAAGTATCTTAGAATAAGAGAACACCGGATGCTGAGTGAATTTCTGAAAATTCGGGAATACAGCCGGCGTATGACCCTGGGAATACCGTGATGGCAGCGCAAATATCCGGAGCTTTGCATGACACGATCAACTGTAATAAATGAAGACAAGGAGAATGAACAATGAATAAAGAATTAATAAACAGCACAGAGATGAAAGAAGATGTGACAAAGAGAAGTGCCTGCATGAAGGTGTTTGAACATGCAGACCACAGTTTTACGGCGGC